>Ga0075114_10001052_pt1 | contig 15512 bp, 9 predicted proteins | sample AntAceMetag02UKM_FD_69784 | JGI IMG/M metagenome (GOLD analysis project Ga0075114, IMG submission 69784) | Saline lake microbial communities from Ace Lake, Antarctica - Antarctic Ace Lake Metagenome 02UKM | ecosystem: Environmental > Aquatic > Non-marine Saline and Alkaline > Saline | place... | reverse complement strand
GTTCGAGATCGTGCAGAGGTTTTCGGGCGAGGCGGCTGAAGTGACGGCGAAGGCGCTCGAGTCCTATCGGGCGGCGATGGCCAAGCGTGGCCGGAAGCTGGTTCTGCGTCCAGAGCCGAAGCCCGAGCCGAGCCCTGCCCCCGATGCCCCGCCGACCGAGGCCGAGGCGTGGCAGGCCAATGCGGAGGCTGCGTCCGAGCCTCCCCCCAAGAAGCCATCCAAAACGTTCGTGGCTATCAAGCGAGCTGCGGACTGGTTCGGGATGCCTGTCGAGCAGGCCGGCCCCCGCTCTGTCGCCATCGGCGGGGCGGCAGCGGCCTACGAGTCGACGCTTGGCGGAAGGTGGAACAGGGTTCGCGGGGAAGGGTCCCGCCAGATCGTGTCGAATGGCAAAGCGATGAAGTGGCTCACCGAGCGAGCAGACGCCCAGCGCAAGCTCAACGAGGAAGCCGCGGCGCGAAACACTCCCGAGAGGATCGCCGAGCGAAAATCTGCCGGTGAGGCTGCGGCGGCTGCCGCTGCGGCCTCGAAAAAGGCCGCCACTGACGAGAGAAGCAGGAGGCATCGAGACGGGCTAGCCGTTGGTGGCAACACGTTCGCGCACCGAACCGAAATCAGGGCCGCCGGCGGTGACTGGGACGCCGCGGCAAAGGTGTGGCTGATGCCGGACTCCGAGTCTGCCCAAGCCATGCGCGACTTGATCAACCCGCCCATCGAGGTTGAGCCTGATGAGGCGCCCAAGGAAGCGCCTTTCGAGGAATGGAAGAGAGAGATGTTTGCGATAGACGAAAAAGTCGGTCGCATCAGGTCCGAGGCCGCCAAGGAAGGGAAGGCTGTTCTCGGGGACTACCACGCCAGGCATCAAGCAGCAGAGGACATGTTCAAAGATGCCAAATACGCAGACGCCAGCGCCGGCCTGATCCGTGTCGAAGGGGAAAGAGTAGGCGAAACAGATCCAACGCTGCGCGTATACGGCGGCGGGCAGTGGTTCATCATAGAGCCGCCGGACAAGCAGGACCGGCGGGTGTGGACGATTAGAGGCAATGGAGCAGACGGCGACAACTGGTCTCACAGCAACACGACGACGGGGATCGGAAAGGATATTCCGTGGTCTCCCGAGCTGGACACATTGCTTCGTGGTCTCGACATCGAAGCAACCAAGAAAACCATCTCCGCGATTGAACAGAGGGCGCGAGACGAAGTGAAGGAAGTGTCGCGGACCAGACCTCCAGATCCTCGACCAAGCTCGGAGAGACCAAGCGAGAAGCAAATCAACTTCGCTTTGGAGCTTTCCAAGCGCCTAGAGCAAGACGACTACGGGTCAGCCACGACGTATGGCGTGGATGGCATGACAGAGGGCATGCTGCGCAGGATGTCGAGGCAGGAGGTGTCTCGGATCATCTCGATAGTGAAGGATGAGGTGGATTACTATCGCTGACGGCGGCGCTAGGCGAGCAAGACGCAAAGCGTGGTCTCGACATCGCCTCGCGTGACCGTTACGCGCGCGACCGAGGCCATCGAGACCAGAACTTCGCCATCGTCGTCGCATTCTTCGCCGTCGTCGGCATCCCGATAGATTGTCGCATCGCGCACCGCGATGGCGTCGTCACCGTAGATCTCGCGGAGCGCGACGACGGTGGCATACTCGTAGTCCGACAGTTGATCGCACGAGGTCCAGACGGTGCGGCAGCCATCCGGGGTCATCCACGCCCCGGTGAGAGTCTGGAGCCGTGCAACATCCGGGAGTTGCTCGCGCAGGTCGCCTCGGATCAATTGCCGGAGCGCTTCGTCCACTTTCCCGTAGCCCTCTTCCAGCCGCGCCCGACGCATCCCCGGCAGCCGTTCGAGCAATGCCTTGCGCTCGATCTTGTCGGCGGCCTTGCGCGCCGCGTCCACCAAGCGCGCTGCATCCAGCACCGGTTCTGTGGCCACACGGAGCGCCTCCTCGTTTTCGCCGCGGCGTCGAGCTATGAGATTTGCGAGTTCCTCGCTGTAGTATCCGGCGTCGCCGGTGAAGCCCGGCCACCGCAGATAGGTGATCTGCGTATAGTCCGGCCTCGGACTGTACATTGGAGCGCCGAGCGTATTGATTTTTACCCCGGTCTTGACCGTCTCGAGGAGCGCACTGGAATACGCCTTCAGTTCGGCCTCCTGCTTGGCCGCCTTCTTTTCGGCGCCCGCCTTCTTTTCGGCCTCCTGCTTGGCCATTACGGCCGTCCGAAGGTCGAGCAGTTCAGCGAGCACATCCACGGTCACCTCGCCGATATCCGGCGCGTGCCGGTCGAGCCGGTGCCCCCACCTCGGCTCCGAGCCGGAGCCTGCGCCACTGTCGGCGAAGTGTCGCGCGAGCGCCTCGCGCTGGCCGGGCGTCCACGCCGCCAAGTCCTCATCGTCGAGAACCATCTGGTGTTCGCCGACGTTGGTCCGCCCGAGTCGAGCTGCGGCGGCGGCGTCTACTACTAGGGTCACGGTCAATTTTTTCGACACGTCTTCTCCTCTGAGAGCGCTCTGCGCTCGTGTTATGGGCCTGACAGGCCCGCTTCAGTCGTCGTCCGCTAGGCTAGCCTGCGGCACCAGTTCGGCGAGCATCTCCCTCGCCAGCGCCGACCAGGAGATACCGGCGGCCTCGGCGAGTACGCGCAGTGCGTTATCGAGCTCCTCGGGCAGCCGCAGGTTGAGCGTCTCCGATACGTCTCCGCGCGTCTCGGGGTACACGCCGCGCCTCACGGCATCGGCCAGCACGGAACGTGCGTAGGTCGAGGGCGACAGCGCGAGGGCGCTGGAGTGCTCTCGGAGCGCGTCGGCTAGCCTAGCGGGGATGGTCAAGGTGCGGGCCTTCATGAGACCGCCTCGTCGTTGTCCGAGACCACCGCAGAGATCTTCGTGGTCCCGCCGTCGGTATCCCAGACCAGCGCCCAGAGCCTATCGCCGGCGGCGTAGTCGGGCAGGCCGCACGCCTCGCTGCACGCCTCGGCTAGCACTTCGCGCGCCTCGTCGATGCTCTCGACCTCGCGGTCGAGGTACTCGCCGCCCCACGAGCAAGGGCCGCTGGCGTCGGGGTCGGCGTCGAAAACGGTCATGGTCATGCCGGCATCGTCGTCGTCTTCGTCTTCGTCGTCGTCGTCCGAGTCGTCGATCAGCTGCGCTCGCAGGGCGGTCGCCGCCGGATCGTCTCCGTGGTCGCAGTGCTGGGCGGTCTCGTATGGCCCTGCCTTTGCCTGGCTGGCGTTCTGCTGGGCGGTCTCGTGGGTCGTGTCGGCGTTCGGGTTCATGGCCCTGGCCTCCGTGCTGTTGTGCTTCGTCGTCATGTCTACAGTGTGGCTCGCGTAGTGCGTTTGTCAATACGTCCGTGTTGGTTTATATGCAACGAGTGTCGTTTTTTGCATGTCACATCGTGGGCGTTTATGTTCTGGCCCCGACGCGATAAAGTCAGCCATGCCTAATATCCGGCTCGTACTCCGGTCTCCTCGTCTCGTGGTCGATTTGCTCAAGGCCGAGCAGATGGGATTTTTCTGGGCGTCGCCGGCCAAGCCCAAGCCCAAGCGCAAGCCAAAGGTCGCAAAGGTCGCAACCCCTGCGCCAGTTCGCCGGCCGCCAGGCGCGGGATGGCATCCCGTAGGCGCTCATGGCGGGTTCCGCCGTCTGGTCAACCGCGCCGGCGGCCGCCGATACGAATACTGGTACCCGGACACCGGCCTATCTCGCCGACCAAGCCACGGCGACAGGCAGCCCGTGCGAGCGCAGCAGCGCGGCAGCGTCGGCGGTCCACGCCTCGTGGTCAGCGCAAAACCGGACCGCTCCGAGGCGGTCACCGACGCCATGGGCGTCAAGCTGACCAAGGGCCAGCGCAAGAGCCACAACGACCTCGCCGCCGAGATTGTGGCCAGAGCTGCATCCGCGGAACGCGGGCTCACCGATAAGGAAGCGGTACTGGTCGCGACCTATACCGGCACGGGCGGGATCTCCGGCGACCTCAACCAGTTCTACACGCGAACCGACATCGCGCAGGCCATGTGGGATGTCACAGCGGCCTACCAAGACAACATCACGACCGCCCTCGAGCCGAGCTGCGGCAGCGGCGTGTTCCTCGCTACGGCCCCCAAGGGTTGCAAGGTTACCGGCGTCGAGCTCGACGCGACGGCCGCGTCTGTCGCTGAAGCTCTGCACGGCCACAAGCACTCGGTCGAAAGCAAAGCGTTCGAGGAGTTTTCGATCGAGCGCAGCGGCCAGGTGCAGGACTTCGACGTGGTGATCGCCAACCCGCCCTATTGCACGCGCACCGGCGAGATCCCGCTGCACAAGCCGGAGTTTCGCAGCGCCGACCAATACTTCATCGACACCAGCCTCGACCACGTCAAGGACGGTGGGCTCTGCACCATGCTGATCCACCCCGGCGTGCTGAACAACAAGTCGCCCGGCTGGCAGGACTTTCGAGCGCGCCTGCTCGCCCGCGCCGAGGTTGTCGACGGCTTTCGGCTGCCAGACGACTGTTTCAAGCACGTTCACTGTCAGATCTCGGCCGATATCCTCGTCTTGCGGAAGCGTGACAAGCTTGTCGGTGGCGCCCTCGCCGCAGCGCAGAAGCGCGAGGGGCAGCTCGAGGCCATCATGGGCAACTTGGGCGCTTGGGATCAGAAGTTCGTCGATGGCGAGTTCTTCGCCGACCACCCCGATCACATCCTCGGCACGGCGCTGACTGCCGAGGACACCGGCTGGCGCGCGACGGTCGAGGGCGACTCCGACAAGGTGCCCGGCGAGCTGCGCAAGTTGACCGAGAAGACGATCGCCGCCGGCGGTGGGTCTGGGGCCGTGACCCGAGACCGGTTGATCAAGATGTCCGAGAGCGCTGGCTCGTCGATCCCTGACTACCTCGCGGCTGCGAAGTCTTCCATCGCCAAGTACGAAGCGGTACCGGTGATCGGCAACGTGCAGATCTTCGCCGGATCGCGCTACCTCTACATCGGCGAGCCTCCCAAATGGACGCTGATGGAGACGGTCGACGACGTAACGCAGATTATCGAAAACAGCGGCGACGAGGCTATCCGTCTGGCTCACGACATCGCCCTCGACATCAAAGAACTGATCCGAGCCCGCGACGCTGGCGAATACTACAAGTCTCGAAACCTTCGCCGTCTGGCCGCTGACAGGGTCAAGGCTTGGGTCGAGATCAACGGCATCCCCGGCAGCCACCGAGCGCTCGGTGAGCTCTCCAGAAGCGCGCCTGGGTTGCTGGACTTCATTGCTTGCGTCGATGCGAACGGCCAGCTCAGCGACATCTTGTCGAAGGACGCTGCGGTGGTCGTCAAGGCCGCCGAAGTCGACAAAGCCGACCTATTCAGCGTGGCCGCCTACGTCGCGCGAAAGAACCGCGGCTACGTCAACGCCGACGACATCCAACACAACTGGGAAGGATGGGAGAGCGACGACGAGGCCCGCTCGGCGCTCCTGGCCAGCGGCGACTACTGCCTAGATGCGGACGCAGCAGCCAACTCAGGCGACGCCGCGCCGCTGCAACACGTCGAGGACTACCTCACCGGGAACCTGTACGAGAAGCTCGACAGCGAAATGGTTCGGCTCGCTTTGAGCGAAGACCCGGAAACGCGGCTGCAACTCGAGAAGCAGATCGCCCTGCTCAAAACGCGGATCGAGACCAAGTGGCGATCCATCGACGACGTGCCGATCCAACTCCGCGTGATGGATTGGATGGGGCTCGAATACTTCTCGGCCTTCCTAAATAGCGACGAGGGCCGAAAGATCATCCACTACGCCCCACATGAGCCCGGCAAGCCGATTTTCAAGCTAGTACTCGACCAGGGCATCTACGAGTTGCAAAAGGTCGCCCCGGAGGGATACGAGCGCGACGTTCGGACGAAAGAAGGCGTCCTAAAGACGGTCAAATCAGAGGAAGGGACGATCCTCGGCCGCAGCAGCGACGAGACGCACTGGCTCAAGTACATCAACCGCCTGTCGCTTGGCCCGAAGAGCAAAGACCACGCGAAGGATGTCGAAGAGCACATCCAAGCCAAGTTCGGCGAGTGGCTCAAGTCGAGCGAACACCGAGTAGAAGTCGAAGCGCTCTACAACCGCACGTTCAACTGTGACTTTCGGCGGGACTACAGCGGCGACGATCTGGGTCTCGAGGGCATGTCTCCTGGGATCATCCCTCACGACTTCCAGAACAAGGCCGTTCGGTGGGCCGCCGAGACTGGTCGCGGCATCCTCGCGCAAGATGTCGGGCTGGGTAAGACCTTCATTGCGATCCTGCTCGCCAAGCTGCGCAAGCAGAACGGGCAAGCCCGGCGACCTTTCGTGGTCGTGCCGAAGTCCGTCGCGACCAACTGGGCCGAAGAGATCGAGACTCTCTTTCCGGGGTCTCGCGTGCTCGTGATCGGTGAGCACAGAACGCAGACCAGGGCGACCAAGTCGAAGGCGAAGAAGGCCGGACTCGCGCTAGGTCTCGAGGGTGAGGCGCTCGATGCATTCATCGAGAAGAATAGTTGGAAGGCCGTGTCCGACGATCCGCTCGAGCGAAACCGCAAGCTCGCGATGGTCAAGCAAAACGAGTACGACCTGATCGTCTGCACCAAGCCAGCCTTCGATCGCATCCCCCTGAAAGACGCGACGATCGACGCCTACGAGAAAGAAGACTTCTGGTACCAGCGAGCTGGCAAGGTCGACAAGATCAAATCCAGCAAGACGCAGCAGACCGCCGACAAGAACATCGAGAAGATGAAGGCGGCATGGGCCGCCCAAAAGGCTTCCGAGAAATTCAAGCACGCCGAGGACATGGTCTACTGGGAGGACATGGGCATCGACTGCTTGATCGCCGACGAGGCGCACGCCTACAAGAACCTCTACGCGGCGCGCACTCGGTTCAGCCAGCCAGTGAAGTTTCTCGGAGGATCTGCGCAGTCGAAGCAAGCGCGCAAAATGCAGCACATGTCTCACGTTGTTCGCGACGCCAACCCGGCCAACGGCGTCTACTTCTTGACGGCGACCCCGACGAAGAATAGCCCGCTGGAGGTGTTCAACATGCTCCAGCACATCTCACCCGAGGCGTTCCATAGGCTGGGCATCAAGAACAGCGAGGACTTCATCGATCGCTTCTGCAAGCTCGAGGAGCGCCTCGTTCTGACCCCGCCAGGAAAGAACGCCGAGCAGAAGAAAGAGGCCAAGGCCATCGCCGCCAAGCGGCGCCGCGACGGCGACGAAGAGGAGTCCAGCGACTACGCAGAGGAGTTCGAGGGCGCCGGCAATATGGAGTCTGCGCAGTGCGTCACCGGCTTCACGAATCTGAAAGAGCTCGAGGGCGTGATGGACGGATTCATGCTGATCCAGAACGCCAAGGAAGTCGGGCTGCGGATACCCGCAGCCAACGACCATACGCACCTGGTCGACATGACCCTCGAGCAGAAGCGCGTCTATTCCCAGCTCCGCGACGAAGCATCCTCGCTCAAGAAAGAGGAGGACCCCGGCGGCATGTTCCGGATCCTGGATCAAATGAAAAAGGCTGCTCAGGATCTCGAGCTGCTCGACCCGGAGAGCTATGCCGGCTGGTACACGCAGAGCCCGAAGTATCGCGCGTGCGTCGAGAGGGCCTACGAGGGCGCGACACAGCGCGGGGGCCAGATCATTTTCGTCGATCACAACAAGGCGCACGAGCGCGTCAAGGCGATGCTCGTCGAGAAGGGTCTCAAGCCAGAGGAGATCGGGATCATCAACGCGGGCGTGGCCGCTGATAGTGAGGCCCGCCAAAAGATCGGCAACATGTTCAACAACGGCACGATCAAGGTCGTGATCGGAAACACGGGCACGATGGGCGAGGGGGTGAACCTGCAAGGCAAGCGCGCGCCGAAGGGTACGACCGACATCCACCACCTCGACCAGCCTTGGGACCCCGGCACGATACACCAGCGCAACGGGCGAGGCGTGCGGCAGGGCAACCCGGCCGATGCGGTGGGCGTCCACACCTACTTGGCCAAGGGTTCGTTCGATGGCTTTCGGCACTCGACGCTCATGGGCAAGCAGCGCTGGCTCGACAAGCTGCGCTCCGGCGTCAACGACATCTCGAACGACATGGAAGGCCAGGGCGTAGACGAGCTAGAGATGCTCGCAATGCTCAGCGACGATCCGGACGGCGCCGTAGCCGCACTCAAAGAGCGTAAGGCCGCGGCGCACACCGCCTGGTACGCGCGGCAGGCTGCCGAGTCCGTCGACGCCTTCTACAAGTGGCAGCGGAAGATCGAGACCATCGCTAGGTTCCGGGGCGGGGATGAGCCCAGGCAGCGCCTCGAGGCCGAGGCCGCGCGCATGAAGCGCGGCCTCGAGCGCAACGAGCTACTCCCGCTAGAGGTGAAAAGCTACCTCAAGGCCGGCGATACCTCGCCAGTGGCCGTCTCGACCTACCTGGTTGGCGAGGGCGAAACCTCGCGCCTAGCCGCTGCGCTGGTCAAGACGGGCGCGGTCATTGTGGCCCGCGAGCACAAGCCGAAGTTTCGGGAGCAATATCGAAAAGTCGTCGACAGCGTCAACCTCGTCGACCAGACGGTCAAGGTTCGCAGTTGGGGCGCCGCGCCGGAAGAATACTCGACCAACACGATCAAAATCGCCGATCTCCAGTCCTACGCCGCCACCGAGTACAAGGCGCTCGACGAGTTGAAAGAGTCGCTCGCAGAGAGCCTGGAATCGTCCTATTCCAAGCCGGCGGCAAAGGTTGGATTCATGGCGCCAGATCTGCTCGAGGCGAACAGATCGATGATTGACGACGCGATGCGCGCTTGGTACGCGCGGTACCCACACGCGAGCAACGAGCTACTGGTTCGCGAAAACGGCCAGATCATGGTGACAAACGGGGAACACCTGAAGCCCGAACAAGAGTTCGTCTATCCGTGGTCGCCCAAGGATCGCGCCGATATCATCCGGACCATTGCGGCCGGAAACCCGCGTTCGGATTCGTGGTACACCTATGGAAACGACGCGCTTGACGCGGCAAATAGCGCCATGGGCTCATACCGAGGCTACTCCGGGCAATACAAGGCCACCCCGCTCGGCGAGCTCGTGAAGGAAGCCGAGCTGGCCTGGAAGCGACAGCGAAAGCAGGCAGCATGACCGCAGACCAAGCCCGAAACACCGTCGCTATCCTTCAGAAATTGCCCTTCTACTACCGAAACTTCGGCGTTTGGTGGTGGCACATCAAGCGGCAGCTCAAGCGGTTCTACGACCAGGCGCAGCTCCAACACCTCGGCGACTACACCGATCCCGAGTGCGAGCAGTACTATGAGGGCATGACGGTCGCCCAGCTCGACGACGAGGCGTTCCAGTACCAATACGACCACACGTTCGCCAGCTACAACCTCAACGTGTGCGCAACGCCAGACGGCGAAGTCTACGTGATCCATGATCAAGACGCGGAGTGACAACATTGCTGGTATGGTGCCGTTGCTGTTCGGGGTACGATTCGGGAAATCGGAGGCGCCCATGCATGACTCGCTGACGCACGATCTCGATGAATGGCTCGCGAAGGGCGGCAAGCAGAAGCCCCCCGCCGGCTACCAGCCCGTTCGGGGCTCGAAGCCCTTTGCGGAAACTCCTGCAACACCGTCAGAGCGCCTGAAGATGAGGCTGGCCCTCGACCTCGAGGGCTATCTCGACGACGCTCAGCAGGTATATGGACGGACGCTCAGCCGAGCCCCGGAGAGCGTCAAGGTACGCGTCAAGGAGTTGAAGGCGAAGGCCGTCCAACTCGGCATGAGAACCAAGAAAGAGCAGGAAAAGTGGTCCGACCTGTCAGCGAAATACCTCGATCACGTCTCGCCGAAGTACAACCCGCCGCGGGACTTCTGGCAGCCAGAGAAAGACTGGATCGACGGGAAGAGGGCTGACCGACCGACCGAAGCTGAGATCCGGGCCAACGAGGGCGCAGCGGCGCCAGCGCCACCGACTCCCGCGCCAACACCGGAGAAGGTATCCGATCCCGAGCAGGACGCCATCACAGCGCAGGCCAAGGCGCTCTACGAGGAGCACAACGCCGGCTACGGGAACATGGGTAAACGTCGCCAGGGTGCCTTTAAGTCCAAACTGACAAGGCTTTCGCGGAAGGTCAATCCGACCAACACCGCAGCTCTTATGTATCTGGACGTAGTCGCCACAAGAACGGGGCATGACTTGAAACTCGACAAATCGGTCAAAGCCATTCGAGACCTCTGCAAAGCGGCCCCCACCGGAAACGCTCACGCGCTTGCGCTTCGCCAGGATCTCAAAGGCGCCAAAGCGGCCCCCACTGGCAACGCTCACGCGCTTGCGCTTCGCAAGGAGCTCAAAAGCAAGCCCGCCGCCGCCAGCGGTGGAGGCAGCACGCAGCGCCCGCCAGCCGGCTTTACGCCGATCCCACATTCGACCAAGGGCGGGTATCACAAGAAGCAGGGCGCCGGCTACATCTACTGGTACCCGGGCATCGGCGTAACTCGAGGCGCACACGCCGACGACGCTGGCCACCCGAAAGATCAGAAGCCGCAGCCCGGAAAGCAAGCGAAGGACAAACCGCCGACCGACGCCAATGCTCACGCGCTTGCGCTCCGGGACGAGCTCAAAGGCGCCAAGCCCAAGGCAGAGGCCAAGCCAGAAGCGCCGAGCGCGGGGCTCGAGAAACCCGACGAGAAGGTGATCACCGATCCGGCCGAGCTGCCGCCCGACTTCAACAAGCTCTCGAAAAAAGAGCGCGCCGTGAAGACCGCAGACTACAAGGTTGTCTCGGGAGAAATGGAAGCGCGGTTCGGCGCAGCCAAGGGCTACGACGCGAAAGACCTCGGCGGATCGATCGACGCCCACCTTGACCAACTCGGCAAGGATGGCTGGATCGTCCCGAACAACGTGGCCACGGCGAAGAAAATGATGCACGACATGGTCGCGCACGCCGAGGCCGCTGGCGTCAAGGGCAAGACCCTCGCGGCGCTCATGGAAGAGAACGTCCGCAAGCTCGCTCACCAAGAGATCGAGGCCGCCGGCCGGACGCTAGGCGATCATGGCGTTCGCCATCTCAGCGTGAACGCCAAGCAGTCGGATGCGATTTTCGAGCAACTGAAAAAGGGCGGGGTCGACGTGACGCCGATGGACCACTTCATGGCCTATCAAGTCTGGCTCGACCACGACATGGGCTACACGATCCCGGCCATCGCCAGGGGTGGGTTTGCGGTCAAGGACAACTACCACCCGCAGGCGTCGACCGTGATGGGGTTCCAGCAGCGGGACAAGTACGAAAAGCTTTTCGGCAAGGATGGGTTCCAGACCTACATCAACGCGGTCGCAAATCACTCTGGCCAGGAAGTCGACTGGAAGGGTGATTTCTTTGGTTCGGCCGTTCGCCTCGCCGACAACACGCACCTTTTCGCCGACAAGATGCCCGAGGTGTTGTTCGACTCCAAGATCGCCGTCGAGTCGATGGTCAAGATCCGCATGGCCCTCGACCTGGTCCCGCCGACCGAGGAATACGAGGAGGTGAACAAGAAGACCGGCGAGAAGGAAAAGAAGCTGCGCCGGAGCGCCGAGGAAAAAGCCAAGGTCAAGAGCATGATCGGCGGCGTAAAACAAACCCTCATGGCCCAGATCGAGAAGCGCACAGACCTGCCCGCCGAGACCAAGCACGCCCTGCTCAAAGCAGCGCGCGAGGTGGGCGAGATGACGCCCAAGTTCTTGGTCGGGCGCTTGGCTGGCCGGAACCCTCAGTTCAACTTCGACGGCAGCGACATGAAGGTGACGATCGAGCAGTCCGACGTTCGTAACACGATCGGGAAAGTGTTCGGCGACGACGACGCAGACAAGCAGTTCACCAAGCTGCTAGAGGACTACGGCGTGACGCCCAAGGCCGCGCTCGACAAGAAGCCCCCACCCCCCGGAGCCCACATCGGCAAAGAGGACGCGGGGATCGAGTTCATCTGGACGCCCCCGACGAACCAGCAACACGCAGAGCGCCGCCACGCCGACGAGATGGCCGCCGTCAAAGGCGACTTCGACAAGATCAAGGGCCTGGCGGACGGCACCGAGCGCGACAAGGCTCTCGGCGCCTTCTTTGGCACCGACGTGGCCAAGTCGCTGGCCTACCTGCTCGCGCAAGCGCCGCTCGAGGACTGGCTGTCGAAGTCAGACCAGAAGGCGACAATCTCAAAGTCTGAACGATGCGACGACGGTGACGAGTTGCGCAAGAAAGAAGCGCTCGTCGGCGGTGAGGGCGACGGGAAAAAGCCGTCTGACTTCGATCCCAAAGACCTCGAAACCGGCCGCAAGGTCGAGGCCGAGCACACCAAGGACCCGAAGGTGGCGACCGAGATCGCCCAAGACCATCTGACCGAGGACAAGGACTACTACCGAAAGCTGGCAGACATGGAAGCAAAGAAATCGCAACGCCCGATCCGGGCTCGCATCGGCATCGGAGACGCCTACGCCGAGATCGGTGCCGACGAGGAAATCTCAAAGGCGCTCGAGGCCGGTGACGGTCTGCACATCGGCGTGCAGCCGACCAACATGCGGCCCCCGATCTCTAAGGGGACCATCTACCAGGGCGAGATGATCCAGCCGAACCAGGGCGACGACCGGACGAACCATTGCCGCGCCGAGATTGAGGCCGAGATCATCGAAGACGACCCGGCCGGTTTCGGCGGCAACGGCGGACTGGCCGAGTGGTGGCGCGATGTCTGGAAGCCTCCGCAAAGCCCCAACGTTGTGAAGTCGGACCCCGGAGAAACCGAAGTGATCGACGACAGCGATCCGATCGTCCGCTCCGCTTTCACCAAACGCGACTACTAGCCAGCGAGGCCCACCATGGCGTGGCGTGACAGATTGATCGGCCGTGCGTCTGACGCGCTTGGCGGGGCTCTTTCGATGGTCGGCGAGATGGCCGCCCAGAGCTTTGAAAAGGCGAAACGGGAGACTGGCGCGGCTGGTCTTCCCGTGAATGCAGACGGGCAGCAAAACCTCCCGCCTGGTTTGCCCGAGCCGGCTGACGAGGCCGCCAAGGCGCTACTCACCGACCCGTTCAGCGTGATCGACCAGCTCGGCTACAAGGACCGGCCGAGCGGTATCACCTATCAGACTCTCGACGAGATGGCGCGGCGCGTCCCGGTCTTCAACGCGATCGTACAGACCAGGATCCAGCAAGTCGCCAACTTCGCCATCCCGCAGCAGCAGGATCGCGAGCCTGGGTTCCAGGTGAAACTGCGCGAACAGGAAGCCAACGCGACAAAGGCGTCGAAGAAACGCGCCAACGAGCTAGAGCAATGGATGCTCTACACCGGCTCGACGCGCATGTTCGGCAAAGACAGCTTGGAAGTGTTTTTCGCCAAGTTGATCCGCGACAGCCTGATCTACGACCAAGCGACGTTCGAGGTGGTTGACAACGCCAAGGGCGAGCCCTCCGACTTCTACGCCATCGACGCCGCCACGATCCGGATCGCCGACGTTCCTTTGCACGCCGACCTCGACGACGATCCCGAGCGCGCCAGATTTGTCCAGATCTACGACGAGGTTGTGATCGCCGAGTTTGCCGCGCACGAGCTCTGTTTTGGCATCCGAAACCCGCGCACCGGGATCCGCTTGAACGGCTATGGGTACTCCGAGCTAGAAATGCTGCTCAACGTAGTCACCGCGCTTCTGTGGAGCTTCGAGTACAACAAGAGATTTTTCAGCCAGGGCAGTACCACCAAGGGCATCTTGAACTTCCGCGGCAGCATGCCTGTCAAGCAGCTCGACGCCTTTCGGCGCTACTGGTACCAGCTCGTGACCGGCGTAGCGAACGCCTGGCGCACGCCGATCACCAACGCCGAGGAACTGCAATACATCAACCTGCACTCCACGAATCGGGACATGGAGTACAGCGCGTGGAATGACTTCCTGATCAAGCTGACCTGCGGGACATGCCTATTCGACCCGAGCGAGATCGGCATCGATTACGGCAACCAGGGGCAGTCGCAGCAGATGTTCCAGGCGCCCGCCGAGTCGCGGATCAAGTCGAGCAAGGACAAGGGCCTTCGCCCGATCTTGCGGCGCCTATCCGACTGGATGAACCACTACTTGATCTGGCGTCTCGACGAGGATTTCGAGATCGTGTTCACGGGGATGGACCCGCGCTCAAGCGACCAGATCGCCGACCTCCAGAAAAAACAGGTTTCGTATCTGAAGACGGTCGACGAGATCCGCGCCGAAGACGATATGGCTCCGATGAGAGATGGCAAGGGCGAGGTGATCCTCGACCCGACGTGGCTGCAATTCTCGCAGGCGAAGGATATGGAAGCGCAGCAAGCCGAGGGCGGTGGATTCGACCAGTACGGCGACCAGGGTGGAGAGATGCCACCACCCGACCAGGAACCCGAGCAAGCTCCAGAGCAGGAAGCCGCACCGGAAAAAGGCGGCTGGGATGACTTGATGAGCCAGTTCGACCAGTTGCCCGAGACGGCGCGAGACAAAGACGACGCCGCAGAGAAGTCGCTCCGCAAGGGCCTCGTGACCGAGACCAGGCGCAACGGCACGATCACCTACAGCATCGAAATCGAGGACTGATCATGGCGAGCAAGTTTCGCGTCAAGCACTCCATTAGTATCCTGGCTTCGCTCGACGACGCCGAAAAGAAGATCGGATTCCAGCGCGCTGGCGACTCGATCATCCAGACGATCCGAGAAGACCTCGAGGTTGGCAAGGCGGACACCCGCGTGATCGACGAGTCGACGGTCGATGAGGCACTCGAGCTGGGGGGCGTTACGACGGCTGCGCTTCTCTACATCGAGACCGACCAAGAGCTTCTGATCAAGATCAACGGCGGAACCGAGGAGTTCAAGCTGTCGCCGACGACCGGCTACAACGCCAAGTTGTTCTGGGAAGGCGAGTTCACGGCGCTGTCGGTGAGCAACGTATCCCTGACAACCAAGGCGAACATCACCTATCTCGTCGCCGGCGTCTGATGCGAGTAACGATCGAGCTACGGCCCGGCGAGGAGCCGCTCAGTCGCGCGCAGCTTGCGGAGATCGCAAGCCGTGTACGCTTGCGCAAGGCGTCCGCCAAGGCATCAGATCGGGAGCCGCGCAAGATGGACCTCGAAGCGCTCCAGGGCTCCATAGACCGGTCAAGGGTGGTGGTCGAGGCCGTTCGCCGTCGAATGGTCGCGAAGCTCGAGCGCGTGATCGAAGGTGGCTGAATGTTCCTGACCGCCAAGCAGATCGATGAGCTTCGCAAGATCGTCCGAGACGCCTCGGCCGCGGTGGCCATCGGTACGGCAGGCATGGAAGTCGCGCCGGAGGAGCTCGCCCGGCTGGTCGACGAGGGCTACATCCAGCTCGAGGAGCTGGAAAACCTGGTCATGGATTCGTTCGAGTTTGGCCGGATCATGGCCGAGCTGCCCGTCGCCGCGCAGATGACCTATCCGCAGCTCAAGACGCACCTGGCGCATAACCCCGTCGAGCTGACCGAGCGCGAGTTGCTCGCCTATGACCAGGCCGTCGAGCGAGCGGGGCAGTTCTGCGTCGGTCTCG
>Ga0075114_10001046_pt1 | contig 15560 bp, 10 predicted proteins | sample AntAceMetag02UKM_FD_69784 | JGI IMG/M metagenome (GOLD analysis project Ga0075114, IMG submission 69784) | Saline lake microbial communities from Ace Lake, Antarctica - Antarctic Ace Lake Metagenome 02UKM | ecosystem: Environmental > Aquatic > Non-marine Saline and Alkaline > Saline | place... | reverse complement strand
TGCAACGCCGGTCTACAGCTACGATCCCGACAAGGCCAAGAGTCTGCTGGCCGAAGCTGGCTATCCCGATGGTTTCGAGATGAAGCTCGACGCGAGGCCTTCCTACAAGGAGATGGCCGAGGTTCTGGTCGGCCAGCTCAGTGCGCTGGGGATCAAGGTCAACGTCGTTCTCACCGAAGGCGCCGCCTTCACCGCCCTGTACGAGCCAGGTTTCACTCAGACTTACTTGGGTTCCTGGGGTAACTCGGAGGCGGATGCCGACGGCATGCTGTCCAAACAGTTCTATTCCGACCGCTACAGTTGCAATCTGCTGGGTGCCGAGGGAGAAACCGGCTATGGTGATCTTGCGCGCGGTTGTTACTACACCGGCTATGCTAATGCCGAGGTAGATGCAGCTATTGTAGCAGGGGCCAGGGATGTGGATCCAGAGAAGCGGAAGGAGTATTACGCCACGGCAGTAAAGATCATCGTCGAAGAGGCCCCGTGGCTCTTCCTCTACAACCCCGTCGAGATCTTTGCCCACCGGGATCGGGTCCAGGGCTGGGTGCCTCGCTCGGATGATCTGATCATCTTGGATGAGGCCTGGGTTACAGACTAACCTGTCGGAACCACATCACAAATCGCAGCACGTCTTAGCGCCGCCCCATTGGGGGCGGCGCTAAATCCATCTTTCTTATCCCAGCGTCTCATAGAATGCGAGATGAATGCGAGATAATTCCAAAGATACAATGCGGCAGAGGACAAGATATGCAATATCTGCTAAGACGGCTCCTCCTGATCATCCCTGTGCTCTTCGGTGTGTCGCTTATTGTCTTTACCATCATGCATGTGATCCCCGGTGATCCAGTCCAGCTCATGCTCGAGGGTACAGGCGCCAGTGCGGAGCAGAGGCAGGCGATGCGGCATGCGCTAGGGCTCGATCTCCCCTTGCCGGTGCAATACGTGAACTATGTGTCCAAGGTAGTGCGAGGCGATTTCGGCCAGTCCCTTCACTTCAAACAGCCGGTCCTGGGATTGATTCTGGAGCGGCTGCCGGCTACCATCGAGTTGACACTGGCCAGTTTCATCCTTTCTACAGCTATCGCCTTACCTATTGGGCTCCTCTCGGCGCTGAAACGCAATACGTTCATTGATTACATAGTTATGACTGGGGCTACCCTGGGCGTCTCCCTGCCAACTTTCTGGATCGGCATCCTGTTGATCATGCTCGTGGCCGCCAACCTGGCATGGATCCCCGGCTTTGGCAGAATTGATTACGCAGTACACCTTCAAAGAATAACCGGTTTCCTCCTCATTGATTCCCTTCTAACCTGGAATATCCCTGCTCTGAAGAATACTTTGGCTCATCTAACATTGCCCGTTCTCACCCTAGGAATCGGCACAGCCACATTTACGACACGCTTTGTTCGGTCCAGTGTGTTAGAAGTCATGGGCCAGGACTATGTGGTCGTTGCCCGCGCCAAGGGTTTGCACGAGCGGCTAGTGATCGCACGCCACGTGCTGCGCAATGCCCTTATGCCTGTGTTAACTCTCATTGGCTTGCGGATGGGGGGGCTACTGGGTGGAGCTGTCGTTACGGAAACGATCTTTGCCTGGCCTGGCATGGGGCGGCTAGTCATTCACGCTATCTACAACCGTGATTTTGTTCTGGTGCAAGGGGTCGTGCTTTTCTTCGCTTTGATCCGCGTTACCATAAACGTTTTGACAGACATCATCTACGTGCGGGTAGACCCGCGCATCAGCCATATCTAAGAGGAGTGGTGGACAGTGGCTGCATCGCTTACAACACCATTACTACAGGACCGAGAACTGCTGGCACCTCAGCAAAGCGAGCTAAAGAGGATAGTAAGGACTTTCCTGCTGAGTAAGATAGCTACGCTTGGCGCCCTGATCTTTGCCCTCTTCTTGCTCATAGCCCTTCTAGCGCCGATTCTCGTTCCCCACGATCCTGCCTCGCAGGATTTGAAGCTCAGGTTGGCGCCACCCGTTGGACTTGGGATGGAGAAGGCAAGTTGGGAATATCCTCTGGGAAACGACAATCTGGGGCGCGACATTCTCAGTCGTCTCATGGTTGGCGCACGCATCTCATTGGTAGTAGGCGTAAGCACGATCCTTTTGTCCGCCTCAGTGGGAAGTCTGATTGGCGCCGTCGCTGGGTTCTATCGAGGGACCCTGGATAACGTCGTGATGCGCCTCGTTGACATATGGCTGGCTTTTCCAGGCCTGCTGCTGTCTATCGGCGTTGCGGCTGCCTTGGGGCCAGGGTTGGTCAATCTCATCCTCGCTTTGTCTTTGACCAGTTGGACAATTTACAGTCGCGTTGTTAGAGCAGAGGTCCTTTCCATACGCGAGAGGGACTATGTGTTGGCAGCTCGGGCCATGGGCGCCAGTGACCCACGGATTATCTTGCGCCATATACTTCCCAATATCCTGGCCCCTATTATGATCATTTCCAGCCTCAGAATGGGCACGGTGATCATCTCTCAGGCGTCCCTCAATTTCCTGGGGGTTGGCGTTCAGAGCTTGGTGCCGACATGGGGAGGCATGCTGTCCGACGGACGGGAGTTCATGCGAAATGCCTGGTGGCTGGCTACCTTCCCCGGCATCGCCATCAGCATCGTGGTGTTGGGTGTCAATCTGTTGGGTGATGGGTTGCGGGACGCCTTGGATCCCCGCCTCCGGCGCCGATAGCCGCCAGAGATCTGTCCTGCTCAGAGCACATCGTTCGGTTAAGGTAGGGAGGCAAACAGAGGAAAGTTGCGTGTCAAGATCAACCTTGAGAAGATAACCAACAATGCCAGAACTATCACTAACCTGTGTGCTGCTCATGGCATAGCGGTGATAGGCGTGACCAAGGGCTGCTGTGGGATGCCAGAGGTAGCAAGAGCTATCCTCGCCAGCGGTATTGGAGGGCTGGCCGATTCCCAGCTCAGTAACCTCAGGCGGATGAAAGAGGCTGGCATCAAAGTAGACATGTTGCTCCTACGCTCACCAGCCCTCAGCGAGGCGACCGAGGCAGTCAAGCTGGCTGAGGTCAGTCTCAACTCCGAGCTTGAAGTAGTGGCCTCTTTGGCGCAAGAGGCGCGCACTCTGGGTAAGCTTCATCGAGTCATCCTAATGGTGGATGTGGGGGATCGCCGCGAGGGTCTCTTGCCAGAAGACGTGGAGGGAGCAGCTAGGAAAATAGAGAGTTTAGAGGGCATTCGGCTGTTAGGGCTTGGCAGCAACATCGGCTGCTTGAGCGGGATCTCCCCTTCTCTAAAGGACACTCAATTGCTGGTGCAACTTGCTGTCCGGGTCGAGGAAGCCATCGGGAGAGAATTGGCAGTCATCTCCGGGGGAAGCTCGATTCACCTTCGGATGGTCGAGCAGGGCAGATTGCCAGCCAGGATAAACCAACTAAGGATCGGCGAGGGGATACTCTTGGGCTCTGACCCTGCGGATGGGCGTCCCTTCTCTTACACCAGCCAAGATGCCTTCACCTTGACAGCCGAAGTGATTGAGGTCAAGTGGAAACCCGCACTGCCTCAGAGGGAGAGCGGCCATGTAGTTCTCGAAGAGCGTCCTATCCGTGAGGATCAAGCTCTTCGATGTCAGGCCATTTTGGCCGTGGGAACCCAAGATGTTAGGATCGAAGGTCTGAGTCCCAGAACACCAGGGATGAGAATCGTTGGGGCCAGCAGCGATCACTTGGTGCTCGATGTAACAGCCAGGCCCGTCAAGGTTGGTGACAAACTGGAATTTGCCCTGAAATATCCGGCCTTGATGACAGCTATGGCCTCGCCTTATGTGAGAAAAGAGATTCTCCCCAGAGGTAATGATAATGACACTACGTAGCATATTGGTCCAAAAGAAAGAGGAAGTCATAGCCGAAAACGGCATGGTCGTCGCTGAAAGCGTCGAAGCTGCCGAGGCGGGTATGGAGATCTTCGAAAAGGGTGGCAATGCCTTCGATGCGGCTGTGGCGACCTCTTTTGCATCATGTACTTGTGAGCCAGCAATGAGCAGTCTGGGCGGTGGGGGAGCAGCGCTGATCTATCTGGCCGATGAAGACCAGACCGTCGCCATCGAGTTCGAGGGCCGCCTCCCCAGCGCAGCCACAGAAGATATGTTCGTACCCGACTTGTTACCTCTAGGGGTAGAGCCGCATCCCAGTTTTGGTTGGCGCGGCACCAGAAACAACGTCGGGTGGATGGGGTATCGTTCCTTGGGGGTCCCAGGCCAGGTGGCGGGGCTGTGCCAAATCCTGGAACAGTTTGGCACAATGAGCCTGGAAGAAGTCACCGCACCTGCGATAAAGATCTGCGAAGAGGGCTACGAGGTCAATGACTATTATGCCTTGATGATTGGCAGTAGTATGAAACTCCTGCAGCAATATCCTCCCATTGACAAGCTGCTGCTGCCTGGGGGCTATCCACCTCGCTCCGCAAGTGCCTATAACAGGCCCACAGTCATAGTGCAGAAAGAGTTGGCAGAGACCCTGCGAAAAATCGCTCAGGGTAGCGCCGATGCTTTCTACCGAGGTGACATCGCCAAAGCTATCATTGCCGATACTCAACCCCACGGTTCGATCGTCACCCTGGAGGACTACGCAGATTACCAACCTAGAACCTATGACGGTGGCCTCGTCGGCAGCTACCGCGGCTACAAGTTGGTCTGCATGCCAGAGGTATTTGGCGGTATCCAGGTACTCCAGACGCTGAATCTGTTTGAAGGCTTTGACTTGGCCGCTCTGGGACACAACAGCCCCCAATTCTTGCATCTCATTGCCGAGTGTTTCCGTAGGGCCTGGGTGGATCGCTTCCGATACATGGGAGATCCAGAATTCGAAGATGTGCCTATCGAAGGGCTGATCTCGAAGGAATACGGCGACGAGATGCGCAAGTATGTCAACCTGGAGAGAGTACCCGATGAGATCCGGCCGGGAAACCCCTGGAAGTACCAAGGGGATGGCCAGTCGCCGGAAGCAACCAGACCGCCAGGTCCCAGGGGGGAGGGAAGGAACACAACCCACCTCTGCACCATGGACAAAGATGGCAATATGGTCAGCATGGTCCAAACTTTGGGAGGCGGCTTCGGGGCCTATGTCATATCGGGCAGCACTGGTACCATCTTGCGCAACTACACCAACCTGTTCAATCCCGAACCGGGCACCAGTAATTCCATTGGCCCCTGGAAGAGGCCATCAAGCCACGACTCACTGACTCTCGTCTTCAAGGACGGCCAACCTCTGATCACCATCGGCGCGCCTGGTGGAAGGCGAGTGATTACCTCGGTAGTTCAGGTGCTGGTGAAAGTGCTAGACTTTGGAATGGGCATCCAGGAGGCCATTGCTGCCCCCAGAATCCACATAGAGGGTAGCGACCCCAAGGCGCCAGAGGGGAAACTGGTAAGAGAGCTATTCGTCGACTCGCGGATGTCCCCGAAAGTCGTGAAGGAGCTTGAGAGGCGAGGCCACCAGGTTGTGCTGTTACCTGATGGTAATTTCGCTTTGCCCGTGTTTATCATGAGGGGGCTGCAAACGGATAAGCTGCATGGAGGAGTGACGGTCCCGACCCCGGCCACAGCGATTGGATATTGATCACTGACCGGACTTGGCAGTGGAGGAGAGAACGGAGATCATGGAAGGAGGTTCACAAACAAAATGCAAGTCTTGATTCTCGGAATCGGCTTGCAGGGAAGAGCCGCCTTGTACCATCTGGCAAACTCTCCCGATGTGGAAGGAATAATAGCCGCGGACAGCGACTTGGAACGCGCGGAAGCCTACGCAGAGAGATTCGGCGGGGGCAAGGCGAGATGTGTGAGGTTGGACGCTGAGGATCACGACGCCGTGTTGGAACTCATGGCCTCGGCGGTGGATGTGGTGATAGAGCTTCTGCCGTCGTACTTCGGCGAAGTCATGGCCGAGCTTGCCATAGAGACTGGCGTCCACCTCGTGAATAGCTCCTACGCGAGTGAGGAAGTCCTGAAACTGGACGCAGAGGCGGCCCGGAGAGGGGTCGCCATCCTCCCCGAGTTCGGGATGGACCCAGGTATAGACCTGGTTATGGGCGCGAAGGCCATTGGGGAACTTGATGAGGTGCAAGAGCTTTATTCCTACGGGGGAGGGTTCCCCGAGCCTGAAGCCGCTGACAATCCCATCAAATATAAGATCTCCTGGACGTTCGACGGTGTCCTGAGGTCGTACAACCGCCCTGCCCACATTCTGCAGGACGGCGAGGTAGCCCACATACCGGCGACCGACATATTCGCCGAACGGAACATCCACATCATCCGTGTAGATGGGATCGGCGAACTGGAGGCCATTCCGAACGGCGACGCCTTGAGATACGTAGACCTCTTCGTCCTTGGGGTGAGTCTCAAGGCTATGGGGAGGTTCTCGTTGCGATGGTCAGGGCACTGTGCGTTCTGGAAGAAACTGGTGGGCCTTGGCTTTCTGAACGACGAGCCTATAATGGTGGGGTCGCTCGAGGTGGCCCCACGGGAGTTCCTGCACAGCCTTTTGGAGCCGCAGTTGCAGGACGGTGACAATGAGAGAGATGTGGTTTTCATACGGATTGATGCGCGCGGCCTGAAGGCGGGCAGGAGCACCCGCATAGTCTACGATCTGACCGACTACAGAGACCTGTCCACGGGCCTTATGGCCATGAACCGCACAGTAGGCTTTACGGCCAGCATCGGCGCGCAGATGATAGTCCACGGCGACATAAAACGCAGGGGGGTCCTTTCCCCGGCGAGGGACGTGGACGGCGATGTGCTTTTCGGCGAGCTGAGGAAGTTCGGAGTGCGCATCTCCAGGATTGAGGAAGCCTGGTGAAGGTACGCAAAATCACCGTCTGTGGCGGGGGAAACGGCGCGCACACCCTGGTGCCCATCGCCGCCCGCAATCTGGGATGCCCGGTGGACGTTTACGCCCCCTTTGCCGATGAGGCCGAGCGGCTGTGGGCCAGCAGTATCGCTCACGGCGGCATCGAGACCGTCGGCGCGGTGCAGGTTAAGGCCCAACCTCGCCGGGTCAGCGCCGACCCGGCTGAGGTGATCCCCGGCTCCGACGTGATCGTGCTGGTGCTGCCCGCCTTTGCCCATGAGATCACCTTGCGCCAAATCGTTCCCTTCCTGGACGAGAACTGCTGGGTAGGGGCCATCCCCGCCCGCGGCGGCTTCGATTATTGCGCGGTGCACATCCTGCGCGAACAGGGCCGGGACGACGTGGGGCTTTGGGGTCTGCAAACATTGCCTTGGGCCTGCCGCATCCGCGAGTACGGACGCATCGTTCACGTCCTGGGCGTCAAGGATATCGTGGACGGTGCTACTCGGCCGGCGGCGCAAATCGAGCACATCGCGCCGCTACTGCAGGTAATGCTGGGGCTGCCCATCGGCGCGGCCGCCAACGGGCTGGCCCTGACCCTGGCCAACACGGGCCAGCTCATCCACCCGGGCATCATGTACGGTCTCTTTGCCTCTTGGGACAGCACGCCCTTCCCCGCTGACGGCATTCCGCCTTTCTACCAAGGTCTCAGCGAGGAAGGAGCCGAAGTGCTGGCCGGGTTGAGCGACGACGTGCAAGCCATCCGCTCCCGATTGGAGCCTGCGCTGGACCTTTCGGCCGTGCGCCCCTTGAAGGCATGGCTGTTGCGCTCTTATGGCAACGCCATCGCCGATCCGTCCAGTTTGCGGAGCGCCTTCGTCAGCAACCGGGCCTACGCCGGGCTAAGAGCCCCCGTGCGCGAGGTCTCGCCAGGGCAATTCGTCCCCGACTTTGGCGCCCGCTACCTGGCTGAAGACGTGCCCTTTGGCCTGGCTGTCAGCCGGGCGATTGCCCAACTGGCCAGAGTGGTGACGCCTACCATGGACAAGGTGATCGCCTGGGCAAGCGCACGACTGGGCAAGGACTACCTGAACGAGGACATTGCCCAGGCCCGTATCCCGCAGAACTATGGCCTAAAGCGCCTGGAACAGTTGATCGCTTTTGAGAAGTAGATATTGGAGACTGGAGATTGGATATTCGATATTGCGTATTCCCTGCAGCCAAGGGATACCCAATACCCAATATCCAATATCCATTTAGGAGAAATGGCATGAGCACCGAAACGGAAACACCAACCAAGAAGCGCCGCGTGCTAGCCGGTTCCATCGGCGATTGCGTCCACTCGTTGGGAGTGGAGACTTTCGCCGAATGGATGGAAGACCGGCGTGAGGGCTACATGGCCGTCAAATTGGGCCCCGCCGTGCCCATTGAGGACGTGATCAACAAGATCCGCGAGTCACGGCCCGAGGTGGTGGCCATCTCCATGCGCCTGGGGGACCTGCACGTGGACAAGCTCATCGCCGAGTTCATCGAAAAGGCGGCCAAGCATCGCCTGCTGCCCCGCGAGAGCGGCATCCGCTACGCCTTTGGCGGGCTGCGGCCAGCGGCCAACCTGGTGCGGGCCATGACCGGCCTGCCGGTGCAGGAGGACAAGTTCTCGCCGCCGGAAGATCGCAACTTTGACCTGGACGAAATCGCCGAGAATTACAGCGACATTGACGCCTTTCAGGGTTTCTTTGGCCTGGTGGTGGATGACTTTATCACCATGGAGGAGCTGGAAGCGTTCGCCCAGGGCAGGACTGTCACTGCGACTGAGGAAGAGGTGAAATGGGCCGATACACTGCTGAAGAGGGTCCGCCAGGTGCGCGAGCTGGAGAACCGGCCCATCATCCGCGCTCACATCGGCATCGCCGCCGACAGCATCGAGCCCACAGTGGAGGCCGTCGAGATGCTGGCCGAGGCTGAATGTCTGGAGATCGTCTCACTGGCACCCGATCAGCCGGCCCAGGAATACCTGGCCAAGTTCGTGCGCGGCGAAGAAGACCCCGACAAATACCTCAAGGGGCAGGGCGGCGTGCCCATCCGCAGCAAAGAAGACCTGCGGCGGCTCAAGAAGGCCACGCGGCGGGGCAACTATCCCATGACCCGCATCTATTCCGGCACCGACGAGTTGGTCGAGCTGGCCAAGCTCTTCGAGGGCGAGTTCCACATGCCCTTCCCGGCGGTGCCGATTTTCTTTTACAACAAGCTGGACGGGCGCGGCCCCATCTCCATCCGCGACAGCTTTGACGAGCACTTCGAGGTGATGCGCTGGTGGGCGGCCCGCGATAAAGCCGTCGAGATCAACGATCCGCACCAGTGGCAACTGCGCAACAGCACCGACGACTTGCTGGTGACCGATCACGTCGTGGCTGGCGTGGTGGCGCTCAAGATGGGCGTCAAGCACTACGTGATGCAAATGATGTATGACCTGCCGCCGGGCGCGTCGGGACTGAACGACCTGGCCAAGTTCCAGGGGGCCTACGAACTGATCGAGCCACTGACCCATCACTTTGACTTCCACATCATCAAAGAGACGCGAGGTGGGCTTTCCAGTTTCCCGCCCAACCTGGACCGGGCCAAGGGTCACCTGGCCACTTCCACCTACTGGCAGATGCATGTCGAGCCCGACATCGTCCACGTGGTCAGCTTCTCCGAAGCCCACCACGAAGCTAAAGCCCAGGACGTCGTCGAGAGCTGCGACATTGTCAAGCAGGTGGCCGAGGATTTCTACAAGGGTGATCAACCCGACATCTGGGCCGATCCCCGGCTGATGAGCCGCAAAAGGCAGCTCAAGTTGGGGGCGATGTACAACATCCTGCACCTGGCGCTCATGGGCGGCTACGAGGGGCCGGTCACGCTGGATAACTTCTTCGAGTGGGCCATTTCGCCGGAGGAGGCGTGCAAGCGCGATCATCCCCGCCAGTGGAAGCGCAACTACGAAGCGCTGCTGCTAAGCTTCGTGGACGAGGCCAACTATCCCACCGGGCAATGCGGCATGATCAGCGCCGACACGTTGGATCTGGCCCTGCAGGTGGGCCTGTACCAGGCCCCTCAGATCACCGTGCTGGACAAGCGCTACGAGATGGTGGGCAAGTGCCGCACCAAGATCGTGGACGGCGGCTGTGTGATTGACGAGTTCGACGGGGTCAAAGTAGAGGACGAGATCGAACGGGTGGACCTGGTTCGCCAGCGCAGCCCGTGGTTCTTCGACAAGAATATCAGCCAGGCCGATGAAGATCTGTACATCACCGAAACGGCCGAGGCCATGGACGAGGATGTGGTGGCCCAGGCGCGGCGGCAGATGGGCATCCACAGAGCGGCGGATCTAGAGGGCAAAAGGGTGCTGGTGGTGGACTTCGGCAGCACCTTTAGTAAGATCGGCGTCTTTGACACGGCGACGGAGGAATTCGCCATGCGGTACGTGCCCACCATCGTCGAAGACCTGCGCCTCTCCCTGGCCGATGGGCTGGGCATCAAAGAAGAATGTGAGCGGCGTGCTGATTGGGAACCACTGGCGCGAGAGATGGCCCAGTTCGACATCAAACTGCCCTGCTCCAGCGCCAAAGGGGGCCTCAAGATGGTCACCGTGGCTCTGGTCAAGGAGGAGAGCGGCTTTGCTGCCGATCTGGCAGCCCTCACCGCTGGGGCCAAGCTGCTGAATAGCTACCAGGGGATGCTGACCGCGGAGCAGGCCCTGGCCATTTACGAGCAAGACCAGCCGGAGATCATCCTCCAGGCTGGCGGGGTGGATTACGGCGGAGATACCGAGACGCAGTTGCACAACGCCCGCCTGCTGGCCAGATTCTCCAAAACATCCACCTATGCCCCCTACGGCGTGCCGGTGATCTATGCCGGCAACCAGGACATCAAAAGCGAGATCGAACGCATCTACAAAGCCGGAGGGGTAGACATTCGCCTCACGCCCAACGTCATGCCTGAGGTCAACACCTTTCGCATCGAGGTGGTCAACGAGGCCATCCGCGACGTGTTCCAGACGATCATCATTCGGGGCAAGGGCTTCGACGTGGTGGAAAAGTACATGAGTGCGCCCTTCATCCCCACGCCGCGCGCGGCCTTCCGTGGCATCAACCTGCTGGCCAAGGGGTATGGCGATGAGGCGGGGCTGGGCAACATCATGGCCCTGGATATCGGCGGGGCAACGACAGACTTCTACTCCAACGTCAGGGACAACCCGCTTTATGCGTATCCAGGCGACGATCCACGGCGCAAGGTGAAACGCACCATCCTCAAGACACCCAACACCCCGCTGGCCTATCGCCGGGTAGAGGGCAAGTACGGCCTGGCCTACGATGCCGAGAACCTCAAGGAACTGGAGCGATTCCAGAGCGAGATCATGAAGAGCGATTTGGAGGAGTTCTTGCTGCGCGAGTATCCTGACTTCCGGCCGGACGACGACCAGTTCGGCAGCTTTGTCCGGCGAACAGACGGCCAGCTAGATTATGACCTGGATCGCTATCTGAGCTGGCTGACGGCCAACCCTCACGCCCTGCCCACCAGCGACGAGGAGAACGCCGTGCGGTCCTTCCTGGCCAAAGAGATCATGGCCGCTACCACGGGGCGCAACCTGGGCTACGTCAAAGAGACCGACACCTACTTTTTGCAGTACGGGGTCAATTTCTTCAACCAGCCCTGCACCACGCTGTTAATCGGCGGCGCCATCTATCACAAGTGCAAGGCGGCAGCCGAGGGCGGCGATTTCGGGCGCGACCTCAAACTCGTGGCGGCCGGCACGCAGTACAACGAGGACGAAAGTTGGCTCCTGCGGCCCCAGGGAGAGGTGCTTCTGGACGCGGCCTACATGGTCTCCATTGTCGGCGGGCTCTACGGTCGCATTGACCCCAAGCGAGCACTGCGGATGATGAAACGCAATCTGGTGCCGTTGGACTAGACGACCAGAATCTACTGCGAACAGGTCGTCGTTCCGTTGGATCCTGACTATGCAAAGGGCCAACTGGCCGCCTCGGTCTACCTGCAGATAGCGCTCAAACCATCCATCGTGCACGTGGTAGGCTACGTGGAGGCCCACCACGCCGCCACGCCGGAGGACCTCATCGAAAGCTGTAAGATGGCCCGCAAGGTGATCATCAACTGCCTCTGCGACATGCCCGACATGACCGCCGACCTGGAAGTGCAGCAACGCAAACATGAACTCGTGGAAGAGGCCATGGTTATCGTTGAGGCTATTGGGCAGTTGGGAAGGGGCAAGGGCAGAGGATCCTCTGACCGACCCCGACGTGCTGGCGCGAGCAGTGGAAATCGGCCTCCTGGACGCGCCGCAACTGAAAGGCAACCCCTACGCCTGCGGCCAGGTGAGGACGAGGATCATCAACGGGGCCAATTATGCTGTAGACGAAGAAGGCAGGGTACTCAGCGAAGAAGTGCGGGTAGAGCGCATCTTCGCCCGGCTATAGCGATGCCATCCTGTCCCAAGGCCGGAAGCCCAACCGGATGCCCTCCCGTTGGAAGATTTCGTTCACCCGCCGCCGCAAGTCGCGCATCACCCCCCAATGCTGACCCGGCAGTGTCTTGACCATTATGCGCACGCGCACCGTCCAGCCGTCCAACCCCTCGATGCCCGTAACGATGGGCGATTCCATCAGAAGCGGGCTGAACCGCGCGTCAGCCGCCAGCTCCTGCCCCACCCTCTCCAACACAGCCAAGGCCCGGGCGATGTCTTGGTCAGGCGAAAGCCGCAAGTCCAGCACCGCCCGCGACCAGTCCTGAGACAGATTGGACACTGTGCGAATGTCGCCATTGGGGATGATGTGCAACTCCCCTTTCAGCCCGCGGAGATGCGTCGAGCGCAGCGTCATCCGTTCCACAGTGCCCGACAGATCACCTGCGGTGATCGCGTCCCCGATGGCAAACTGATCCTCGACCAGAATGAACAACCCGCCGATGATGTCCTTGACCAGCATCTGCGCTCCCAGGCCCAAAGCTAAGCCGACCAAGCCCAGGCTAGCCAGCAGCGGCCCGACGTCCAAACCAAGTTCGATCAAGATCATCAGCATGGCGGCGACAACTACGAAAACTGAACCCACCCAACCGATGACAGAACGGATGGTTTCGGCGCGCTGGGCCAGCTCGCCAGCCTCCACTTCGCTACGAGCCCGTGCTCGGATCCAACGAGGGATCTGCCGCATCAGGACATGCAGCAGGCGAAGAGCAACAAACGCAACAATCGCGATGACAAGAATGCGCAGGCCGTGGCTGGTGAGCCAGGCGACCGCTCCGCTCCAGAGTTCCGTACCTAGTTCCACTGCTTTTCATCTCCCCTGACTTGCGTCCGGCGGACAGTCGTGCTCCATTATCAATTCACCACCTGCACCTGGCCACAGATGACCTCAGCGCCCAGCGGCTGGCCGGTATCGTCCAGCAGCCCCACGACGATGCGGTACTCCCCCGGTGGCGTGATGGGGTTGAGATTCACGTCCACCTCCTGGCGGATGACCTCCTTCGGCTCCCAGCGTGAGGTAGGCCAGAGCCGCAGCGTCCCGCGATCGCGATGCAACCGGTCGCCCCACACCTGTCCCAGGTGATCCACCAAACGCACCGTGGCAGCATAGTCAGCAGGCGGTCTCGCTTCGGCCCGCCAGTAGAGCTGCACGTGCACCCAACCGCTCGGCGGATGGGCCCGCTCGTCCGTGGCCAGGGTGAGCATGTCGTCCACCGCGCAGGCGACCAGCGTGATGTCCGGTCCGAAGGTCGCATCGAGCTGCGGCACGTCTGCCGGCGGCTCAGACAGGCGGTAGCGGGTGATGAAGCGCTTCACCGTCATGCCCGCTGGGTACTGCTCCGTCGCCAGAGGGAAGCGGTCGGCCAGCCAGCGCTCCACAAGATGGTCAGGATCGAATTGCTCCGTGTGCGACTGGACGAGCCACACGCTGTCGAAGGGCAGCAACCCCAACAGCGGCGGCTCCACCTGCGCCATGTCGGTCACCCGATCAGTGAAGGGAAAGAAGACCGGCTGAGGTCCGTCGAAATAACGCTCGAAGGGCACATGCACGTAGTCCACGTGAACCAGCACGGCATCGTTCGGTCCGGCGTGGGCCTCCACGTAGGCGGCAGCCGTCCGCCAATCCTCGCGCAGGTTCTGAGGCAACCAGAGGTGAGAGAGACCTACGAGCATTGCCGCCAGCAGCCCCACCAGCGCCAACAGCCCCACCAGTCGCGCTCGATCCAGCAACGCTGTCAATCCCCTTCCCCACAGCAGGCAGAGAGCCGGCGCCAGGAAGGTGAAGTAGCGTGGCTCGTTGAAGATGGCGCGATTGCGGGCCAGCAACAGTCCACCCAACAGCAGCGGCACCACCAGATAGAGCACAAGCAACGGACGGCCAGCAAAGCGCAAATCCCCGGAGCCTGGCCTGCGACGCAAGGGCAACACCATCCCTGCGCACATCAGCAGTCCTGCGCCCACCTGGGTCGCTCGCACCATCCAATCGCTCCAGGGACCTCGATGCAATGTGTAAGCGGCGAGCAGACGGGCCAGCACTTTTCCAAAATCTTTGAACATGCGGCCCGGCGTCGACTCGGCACCGCTCACCCCCCAGGCAGGCCAGAGCGATGGCATCACTAACCCAGCAGCCACGGCTAGTACAATGGCCCCCGGCAGAAAGGCACGCCAACCTCGCCGCCGTTCGCCCAGGCGCAAGCCCAGCAAGAGCAAAACGATCAACCAAAGAGCACCCAGAACCAGGAAAAAGACACCGAATAAGTAGCTGTAGACAGAAAACACGAACCCGGCCAAGGCTAGACCCCACCAGCCGAGGCGGTGTGTCCCGTCGGCTGCTGCCCAGCAGCTCTGCCAGCCGCGCAGCAGCCCATAGAGACCAAAGAGTCCAAAGGTGGTTGCGGGCATGAACATGCGCGCCTCTTGCGAATACCAGACAAGAAAGGGATTAAGCGCTACGAGCAGCGCCGCCAACGCACCCGCCCGCCGGTTGCCCAGTATCCGGCCGATGCCGAATGCGGGCAGCACGGCCAGCGCCCCCAGCACAGCTCCCAGGCTGCGCACCGCAGCGTCACCCGAGCCAAAGAGCATCATCCAATCATGCAAGAGCAAGTGATACAGCGGCGGATGCTTGTCCTCCACCAGGTGCATGCCCACATCCCAGATGCGGGCCGCCGGCTGGCTGGCCCAGAACAGGCTCATCGTCTCGTCGAACCAGAGGCTGTGGTAGGTCAACCGCCAGAAGCGCACCCCCAGAGCAAGCAGAAACAGCCCGCCGATAAGGGCATATCGTTTGAGTGTCCATGCGTCACAGCGTCGCAACTTCATCCCCTCGCCTCTAGTCACTGGTCGCTGATCACTGTCACTCCACCCAGGATGACGTGATCGGCCGTCAGCCATTTGTCTGGCGGAACATCCGGATCATCCAACGGCGAAACGAGGACGGCTGCTCGCCGGCCGCTGTTCGCTTCGTATAGCCCGATCTCCAAGAGATACTCGCCCGGCGGCAGGTCAGCGGGCAATGGCAACTGATGCTCATCAAGGATCAGTTCCCCTATCTGCCAGGTGGACGTGGGAACGCTTCCTTGCCCCGGTTCCGCGTCATCCCCCGCCCAGACGTAGCTGCCACCTGGTTTCGCCGGTCCCAGCAGATGAGTGAAGACCTTCCAGTCACGTGTGACCTGAGCATCACATGCCCACCACAGTTGCAGGTAAACGATGCTGCCTGGATGATAGCGA
>Ga0075114_10001033_pt1 | contig 15708 bp, 10 predicted proteins | sample AntAceMetag02UKM_FD_69784 | JGI IMG/M metagenome (GOLD analysis project Ga0075114, IMG submission 69784) | Saline lake microbial communities from Ace Lake, Antarctica - Antarctic Ace Lake Metagenome 02UKM | ecosystem: Environmental > Aquatic > Non-marine Saline and Alkaline > Saline | place... | reverse complement strand
ATTTGAAATCCCAACTCTATAGATGCTGCCATCAAAAGAACTCAACACATCAACCTGATCACTATCAGAAGTTACTGAAGAAACATTTCCTTTACTTATTTCCGAAGCCAATTGTAGCGCAAAGTATTGTGGTTTTCTGGTTTTTTCAGGAATTGTAGAATATGGAGGATCAGGAACACCAGATATTAATCCTTTTTTACGATCATTTCCATCCTTAGTAACAAAGTAGTTTGAATATTTCATTCCATGATTAACACTATTTGCTATAGCTCCAAAAGTATGAAGAGCTGAATAGTAAGATCCATAAATATTTTGCGAAGTAGGAGGACCCCCATGAATTCCAAACTCAGACATTGCAAATTCTCTTGTCCCAGCTAATCCTTTTTCAGCCAATAAAGCTTTCAATCCTTCAACATCATCTCCATATGAAGGAAGCTCCTCTAACATAAAATAATGATAAGTATCATAGGCTAAAAGGTCACTTGCTTCTGGAGCTTCATCTAATATTCTGTCAAACCAATAAATCTTATTTTCTCCGCCCCATAAATATCCTGCAACTCCCGGAACAACAAATTTCACATTATTAATTCTTTCATCTGGATAAGATTTCAGCCTATTTGAAACCGCTTTAAGAATTTTAATGTATTGATTAACAATAATTTCTTGATCATATTGACCATCATAATCCATACACAAATCTGCTTCGCCAAGTAACTGGATTCCAATTATATCAATAGGTTGAGCATTTGTATCTTGAGGAGCTTCTTGCAAATCAGGGGCAACAATATGAATAACTGTTGCAAGTACAAATTCTATATATTCAGCAATTTCATTATCATTCCATAGGCTTGGATTAGTTGAAATAAAACCATCATGCTGAAAAGTTATAATAGGTTTCATGTTGGTTTCTCTGTATAACTCATTACTTTTATCAACTGGTCCGAAATTAAATCCAGACCAATCTATATGATTAGGATCTGAATCATCATTTTGTGATACCCCATCTGTCCTCTCACGCCAAGCCCAAGAAATGTATCGATAATTAGATCCCAAGCCTAGTTCTTTCGCATAAGTCGAATAGGGTTCTTCATTTTGAAAAGCACCTGCAGAACCTGTAGCAAATGTGTGATCTGTTGTCCCGCCAATGTTTACATTGATATTCCTTTCATTAAACTGTGGAACAAAATAATGCTCAGCATTTGAAGCTAGTAAAGTTACAGGTCCTGCTGGATGAACATAATCCCCTTCACTTGACCAAAGTCCCATATGTGAACGCCACCCATCAGCAGTATCTAATGTTGCAGACCAAAATTCTTCTTCGGCAGTTCCTTTATTAATAGTTAAACTTTGTTCAAACGCTTCAAGCATAGGTTTTCCAGGAACACCAAATTGTCCTCTGGATATATCATTAGTATCAAAAATATTAATTAAACCAGTGTCTGATGTGCTTTTGTCACCATTGCTCTTTCTTGCATACATTGTAAAATTATTTGTTGCTTTAAAATAAACTTTTATTCCATCGGATCCACGAGGAAGTCTAAAAATAGGACGATACGGAACACCTGCCAAAACAAGTTTCCAAGAATAATCGTCCCCTGAGAAACTCATGCCATACATGAAATTAGATCCAGAAGCAACCATTTTATAAGTGCCTGCTTTATCAAAAACAACTGTTTTTGTTTGCCTGTCATAAAGTTCATAGTCAAAATTTACTGTTTCGTAAACTTCACCATTAGAATCAAAAATAGTAAAAACTCCTTCCCGGCGACTATAAACCCAATCGAAGCCTATAATTAATTCAGCGTTCGCTGGAACACTAAAATAAGTGGTGGTATTTTCTTTAAGGTTTGTCATGCTTGGCGGCGATGTTGGCGTAGACACAACAAAAGTTACGGCCTCCACAGCAAATAGGTTCCCCGCCATAAAAAGCATATAAATCATGCTCATTACAGCTACCCAAAAACATTTCAAGCCTGAATTTTTACTAATCATCTGACACCCCTACTTTTAATATGTTATAAATTTCATAATCACTATATAGCTGATAAAACTTACATTCTCAACCGGCAATCATCTTTTGTATCTGAGCTTACCTATAAAGGGCTGAGCGAAGAATGGTTTTTAAGAGGAAAACAATTAGCTTAGCTGAAGAAATTAAGATTACTTCAGAGACTGTCGAATAACCCCATGGCATTCTTTCGGTAAAAAAATGGCCTTCGAGAATGCCCCGGGATCGACGTTCCCGAACAGGGCCTTGTGATTTGATACCCTTTATTTGTTCATAGAATTAAACTGGAGCCGGCGGGCGGAGTTGAACCGCCGGCCTACTGATTACGAATGACTATTGAAACGGAGCTTGGTTTTACCTGTTGTTGCTTAGTGCTTGTTCTTGCTTCTAAAATTTAAAAACAGGGGATAGCATCTTACATAGTGTTACCCCTTCTTTTCTCCTGTCACTTCACAATTTACTTCACAGTTGTAAAGGTTATATGAACTAGGCTCAAAGTCAAGAGTTTGGTACGTAATGTTGACTTTGGGTTTTGTTAAGATTACTCATGGTTATGTGTAACGCTGGAGATGAGACGCGCGCAGCCTTAAGCGCGTCGATTTCTCCAGCGACATGTTATGACTTGTTTACTATCGAGCTATTTTCTTCTTCAATTGAGTCCTCTATTTTTTTTGTCCAGGTCAGGAGGATAAAAGCAAAGAAAGTTAAACCAATAAATCGAAATAGTAAAAAACCAATTCCCATCTCGTCAGTGTGGTATTTCCAAAATGATTCCGTATAACCAAGAAGAACGTAAAGCAATATAAATATTTTTATAGCTGTATTTTAAACCTATAAAACAAATAGAAACAAATAAAACAACATAGGTAACAATGTTTAAAGTGTATAGTCCTGTTGAAATGTTCAACTTATTTATTACATTAGGAAAAAGGTAAACCTTGAGCCCAATGATTAAAACAAAGATAAAACCTACTATGTAATCAAATAGTTTCATGTGTCATAACGTTCCTGCTCACGGGCGCGCGGCTGTATGCGCTTCCGGTGCAGCAAATTGTTAGACATGTTATTACTCGGAGGTGTAGAGGGTGTATTCTTTGTCTTCAAACACAAGCGTCAAATAAGCTGTGAAGTCATATACAATGGCTTCATAAGTCTTCGGAATTAGCACGTGACTCACTGCATAATGCGAGAGAATATGTGACCTGTCAGCCACTGCAACCCCCTTTGTGAAGAATTTCTTTGTGGCTAATTGTCGTTCAAAGTAATCTGACATAAAAGGATTAGAATGTAGGACACCGACTACCCGACATCCGATTACTCCGGCTAACTCCCATGAGTGCCTCATAGGGGCCATTAAAACATCGGTGTTCCCAATGTACGGTCTTAACGCTGAATACTGGCGAAAAGCAGCGACATTAGAGTGAGTTCCGATTGACCGTCCATTGACAATGTCACTCACAGGGCCAAGTTGGCAGGCGGAACGGTAGAACTGGGGAAGTGCTAAAATCAGCGTTACAAGTAGGAATCCCGAAACAGTATAGTTGTATAGTGCGCGCTTTTCTAAATGCTTCAGACTCAGGACAACACCTACCTGGCATAGAAAGGCGATGAATATCACGTATCGTGCTAATGTCGAGTTGTGGAGTACAAAGTAATTGAAGAAGTAGATGCTAGCTGTTACTACCAAAGCAACGGGCACATATGTAAACTTCAGTTTTATCAATGAATATAGGAGGAAGGGCAATCCAAATAATGCTGGAAGGATTCTCCATGCTGTTTTGTCGTAAAAAAGTTCCCAATTTCCTGCAAATCCTAGCGTCACAAATGAACCGGCGCCCAATATGGTACTAAGCACCGGGAAATACGGCCATAATAGCGCTAGCGCAATGCCAAGCAAGGGAATCGTTAACAATACCAATCGGTTGGATGTCGGGATCGATCTTATAAGGAGTACCTTTATTCCGAGGCTAAGAATCAAAAACGACCCTGTTAGAGGATGACTCAAAAAGATATAGCATACAGCGAGACCATATAATATGTTTAAGATGAATCTGCCATACCATTTACCATCAATATTAGATTCTCCATATCCAGCAATCACAAATAAAGAAACAGGTAACGCGAACCAGTAAGGATAAATCGCCGTAAGCGGCAATAGTCCGAAATTATAAAAACCACTCCAACCCCATGGCATAATCCAGAAAAAAAGCATTGTTAGGGCAAGAGCCAGTGCATACTTTTCGTCGCGAAGAATATTTCGGCAAAATACACGTATACCCGCAACGAACAAGAGGATGTTGGTGCCAGCAATAAAAGGGAAAAGCCAAAACACATGTATATTTAAGATCCTTGATATGACCCCCCAGAAAAAGTGATATGGTGTGAAAAGATGTGTCGGTTCGTCAGACAGAATATATGGATTTGGTGGATTTGCTGGATTTGTGGAAAATGAGTTCATTGATGCCAGATGCTCCCAGTAATCAGCTCCTCCCGGTGAATAAAGAAGATGCATCCCGATTACATTGTATCCAATGAGAGCAATTGAAAAGATGCTGAAGGCCCAGCGGGACAGTATGACCTGCGTAATGATTCTTGTAAGTTTTTCCATAGGTGTTAACTTTTCTCTGGCTAACGATCAGGTTCACCTGCATTTTAGAGCGTAGCGGAAAAATGTCAGGTGGAACAATTTGTTAGGCAAATTGATCTGCAAAATTACTAATCACGGACGGCTCTATCTGTTACCCAAATATGCAGATACCGGTCGTGATGACTTTAACTTCTCTTCCAGCGAAACCTCGCCTTTCTGAACAAGCGTCAACGCAGCGTTCAGGTCTCTATTTTCTGTTTTATACAGCGGGATGAAGGCGTCCGGAAACCAGTCTTCTTTAAAAGCAGCGATGCGGTAAATTTCAAGTTGGGGATTCCATATCTTTGACCAACCAGATAATGCTGATTGACATTTCAGTAAATAGTCACAACGGGATAACAAGAGGGAGTCGATCAGTGCGTACCGACCTATTTCGGCATTTTTGTTCTTATTGTGACCACGAAACAACGGTTCGTACTTCTTTTTTCCAAAGATGCTTTGTCGTCTCCTGACCTTACGTTGTTGTTGAAAATAAACACACGGCACCGGCAGATCCTTGCTGGCTTTGGAAATAAAAAATTCTTCATCCGAAGCCAGATACACCAGGTCTATATCACCTTTTTTCTCCAGCAGGTCACAGGCCACGCGCAACATCAATTCAGCTGATACCGGATTCGTCTGGGATTTATCAGTTATCTTGTCCGTGCCACGGTAATGCAGTCCCAGGATTCGTTGTCCCGCATAAGGTCGTAAAAACCCATCGACCGCCTTAAGCACCTCGTCAGGAAGCTGAAAAAACTGGATAAAGAGGCGGTTTGCCAGAGTAAAATCGGATTGAAAACTGTATCTCGGATTACCTGCATTTTTTTTTAATTGCTCGAATGAAAGTATCTCGGATGCCCCCTCATGCCTATCCGGTACGTAATTGATATCTACTATGTCAGGAAAAATATTATAGGTAGGTGATGTGCCATAGTATTCCGATAAGATACGCCATTCCGGCTTTAGACCATGCTTCTCCAAATATGGCAAGACTTCCAGGCACCAATTTAAAAGTTGGCCAAATAATCCCTCGGATAAATACTCTGATTTAATTATATGAGTCGGATTCATGTTCTTCTACTTATACCTGCTGATTGTTGGCAACTTAGCCCTTTAAAATCTATTTTCTCTCCTAACGAGATATGAGTATGCTATTTAGTTTCTTTTTTATCTGCTGAGGGTCATTATTTTTGATATACCAGTCTATGGTGTTTTGCAGCCCAAATTATCTCCAGACTGGGACAAGCTTGTAGTCATAACCATTCCCGCGAAATAAAAACTTAGCGTTCCATAAACACTAGATCCATAACGGCCCAGACCAATACCTAAGAAAACATTAAATTGGGGATTGAAAACACCAAAAACAGCAGTGACGACAGGCAACCCCATCTCCATGGTTTGTTCGTAAACGCTTCACTCGAGATCTCGTGTCAGAAAATCAGCATCCGGCTCGAACGAAAGCTCCTGGCAGAGCTGTTCGATAGTCGCCAGCCTGAGCGCGATAATTGACGACGCGCCAGCCAGGATCAGCCGTGAGTCGAGTCCGCCGGTCAGGTCGCAGAGGATTGATCTGGATGAGTCTGCGTAGCCCGCGATTCGGCTGGCAATCAACTCCGTGAATTCGCCTAATGTCGCTGAAATATTCCGCGCATCTAACTCCTCTGCATAGGCGGACCAATGACGACTCACACGAAGTTCTCCGTCTCGACATATCAGGTGCTCGCCGATGTTGACTCTTCGAATGCCCTTGAACATGGACGACGGTGCGACCAACACACCGCGGGCCAGGAATTCACGCAGGCAGGCGGGGTCCAGAACGCATCCGAGAGCGCGGGCCAGTGCCAACACATTCGTGCTCGCATAGATGCCGTGTTCGGTTTCAGCATAGAAAAGGTCGAGCATCGACGCCTGATCGTTCAGTATCCAGCCGCGACGGGCTCGCGCGTCCCAGGCGGCTAGGGCAAACGTTCCCTCAAAGCGGTTGAGTGCTTGCACGTCATTGCGAATCAGTACGTCGAGCAAGTCAGCGGGGGCGGAGTCTTCGTGCCCAGAGCTGATGTCGAACAGCTTGCCCTTGATGATGATCCAGTCCGATCCATCATCACGAGTGTGGAGCGCAGGACCTCGGTCAAACGTCGAAGATGTAAGCAATCCAGCGCCGCCGAGAAGGCCTTTGTACGTTGTTTTGGCTCCCAGAACCGTATTGAAGGTTCGCTCGATCTCTCCGAAGGACTCAGGCACTGCGGCAATGTCACATGTGGGAAACAGGGTCACAAAATCCGCCATATTAATTCTTCCTTCTTTCTCGGGAAGCATTGGCAGCCACCCCGCCGTTTGTCACAATAGTTGTCGCATTTTCTTAGGCAACCTTTGATAGTTTCTCAGGCTTGCTCTCTCTTAAAACAACCCGATATATCCTTGATATCTTCATACCCGGCACCAAAAGGTCTAAATGCTCCAATCCTTCCTGTAATTCGTTTTACGCCAGCACGGAAAGAGCCGCCGTCTATGTCCATAGCACACTTTTACAATTTAATTCACCCATAAAAACCAGGCAGCTAGAACTGTTCTTCCAACTGCCTGGTTAAACATTATAAAATGGAGCCGGCGGGCGGAGTTGAACCGCCGACCTACTGATTACGAATCAGTTGCTCTACCACTGAGCCACGCCGGCATTTTAGAAATGACAGCCTTTTTGAATTTCATTCAAAAAGCTATATTTTTTAATTAGAGAAGAAAGCCCGGTGAATATAATCAAAGTTACTCTTTACTGCATCCACACCCTGAACCATCTCATTATGCCCTGGAAGGAGATATTCTATTTCAAGAGGTGCAATTCTGTCAATACTTTCACCAAGTTCTACAAGACTTCCACCTGGAAAATCCGTCCTTCCTATACTTCCACTGAATGCCACATCTCCGGAAATTAAAACTTTCTTTTCCGGCCAGTATATACAGATTGAGCCCGGAGAGTGCCCCGGAGAATGAAATATCTTTAATGAAATATTATTTAGTTCCATATCTCCTTCGTTTGTAAAAAAATCTGCTTTACGGTCCGGAACCTCAAGTCCAAACATACTAAAAAATTGTTTCCCCACCTGCGACAGAAATTTTTCTGCTTCTTCATGCATAGTCAGCTTAACTTTTTCTCTGTCAAAATATGAATTACCATCAATATGGTCGGGATGAGAATGCGTATTTAATACAAGACTAATATCATCAGGATTAATACCATCCTTTTTCATCGCATCAAGTATAGCGGGAACATATCTTTTAAGTCCCGGATCAACAAGAATAAGCCCATCACCTTCGAAAACATATGTATTGCAGTTATTCTCCATCGTATTTGTCCAGGGATACGCATATACACCGTCACAAACTTTCATTAATATTCTCCTGTTTTCATTAAATTAAGTATTTGAAATGTTAAGCTTTATTTTTACCCTATTGTTTGAAAAAGTTCAAGGATGAACTGCTGTTCAAATTATATATAAAGCATGAAAAACATACCCAAGTTACTGTTTTTCTATTGCAAATACATGTTAAAAAACTAATCCTTGACCGTGCTGATAAAATATTATAGTTATTGATAGAGTATATAAATATAATCAGCACTCAGAAAAGAAAGTTAAAAAAATGGTTTATCAAATTGAAAATGAACCGGTTGAAATACCGAATGTTTTGCCGCTTCTTCCCGTAAGGGATATTGTAGTTTATTCATATATGTTTCTTCCTCTTTTTGTAGGCCGCGAAAATTCAATCAAGGCAGTTGAAGAAGCCATGGAAAAAGACAGGCTAATCCTTCTGGCTACCCAAAAAGATCCTTCGAAAGATACGCCAGAGCCGGATGATGTCTACGAAGTGGGTACTATCGCCATGATAATGAAAAAGCTTAAACTCCCTGATAACAGAATCAAAATACTTGTACAGGGTCTTGCAAAAGCTAAAATCGTAAAATATACCCAGACCTCTCCGCTATTTCATGTCGAGATCGAAAAAATTATCGAAGAAGTGCCAGAAGAACTTTCAGTAGAACTTGAAGCCCTGATGCGTAACATAAAAGAACAGTGCGAGAAGATCCTCTCACTTAAAGGCTTGGTATCACCAGAAGTTATGGAAGTACTTGATAATGTTACAGACCCCGGCAGACTCGCAGACCTGGTGGCCTCAAACCTCAAACTGAAAATTGAAGAATCACAAAAAATACTGGAAGTGTTTGATCCCATTGAAAGACTTGAAAAGGTAAGTGATTACCTTTCAAAAGAACTTGAGCTGTCTACCGTTCAGGCAAAAATTCAGACTCAGGCTAAAGAGGAAATGTCCAAGACCCAAAGGGAATATTTCTTAAGAGAACAACTAAGAGCCATTAAATCGGAACTCGGCGATATCGATGAAAAGGGCCAGGAAATACAGGAATTCTCAGACAAGATCAAAAAAGCAAAAATGCCGAAAGATGCAGAAGAAGAATCCCAAAAACAGCTCTCAAGGCTTGACCAGATGCATCCTGACTCTGCGGAATCATCTATCGTTAGGACATATCTGGACTGGATGGTTGATATACCCTGGAGCAAGTCAACAAAAGACAAACTTGACATTAAACGGGCAAAGAAAATTCTTGATGAAGACCACTTTGATCTGGAAAAGGTAAAAGAAAGAATTCTTGAGTACCTTTCTGTTAGAAAACTGAATAAGAAGATGAAGGGACCGATCCTCTGTTTTGCAGGCCCTCCGGGCGTGGGTAAGACATCCCTCGGAAAATCAATTGCAAGAGCGCTGGGGAGAGAGTTTGTCAGAATTTCACTAGGCGGAATAAGGGATGAAGCTGAGATCAGAGGTCACAGGCGCACCTACATTGGAGCACTTCCCGGCAGGATCATTCAGGGTTTAAAACAGGCAGGTACAAACAATCCTATTTTCATGATGGATGAAATCGACAAGGTAGGTGCAGACTTTAGAGGCGACCCTTCTGCAGCACTACTGGAAGTACTTGATCCCGAACAGAACTTCGCATTCAGCGATCATTACCTGAACATTACATTTGACCTTTCAAACGTAATGTTCATCACCACCGCAAACATGACAGAACCCATCATGTCTGCATTAAAAGACAGGATGGAGATTATTGAGCTGTCAGGATACACTGATGAAGAAAAATTGAAGATAGCACGTCAGTTCCTTCTTCCCCGCCAGCTTAAAGAAAATGGTATTTCAGATAAATATATAAAACTTTCTGATGAAGCAATACTTATGACCATCAACCAGTACACTGCAGAGGCGGGTTTAAGAAACCTAGAAAGAGAAATTGGGACAGTGTGCAGAAAAGTCGCGCGTAAAGTTGCAGAAGGAAGCAAAGACCTTCAGCAAATTAAAAAAACAAATCTGCATAAATATCTCGGCACCCCAAAAAGACTGCCTGAAGAAGAACAGCTTAAAGATGAAATCGGTATCTCAACCGGTCTCGCCTGGACACAGTCCGGCGGAGAAATTCTTTATATTGAAGCAACTCTCATGAAGGGAAAAGGCGCCCTGGTTCTCACAGGCTCTCTTGGCGATGTAATGAAAGAATCTGCTCAAGCTGCCCTTTCATACGTTAAATCAAAAGCAAAAGAACTTGGAATAAATCACACAGTTTTTGAAAAGAATGATATTCATATTCACGTACCGGCAGGTGCAATACCAAAAGATGGTCCATCTGCAGGAATAACCCTGGCGACCTCTCTTGTTTCAGCCATTACCCAGGTCCCGGTCAATAAAGAAATAGCAATGACCGGCGAAATAACCTTAAGAGGAAGAATCCTGCCCATTGGCGGACTAAAAGAAAAAGCACTTGCTGCCCTCAGACACAACATATCAACCATAATAGTGCCGGAACGGAACAAAAAAGACATGGATGATATACCTGAAACAATTAAAAAGAAAATAAATTTTATATATGTAAAACATATTGATGACGTAATAGACAAAGCTCTGGTTAAAAAAATCAGAAAATCCTCCAAAAAACCAACGAAAGCAACCACTGCAAAAAAACGTGCGACTAAAAAAAGTCGGTGAGTTTTCACTCATCGACATAATATCAAAACAGACAAACACCTCTCACCCGTCAGTAATCAAGGGCATTGGAGACGATGCCGCTGTAATAGCCGAAAACAGTGACGGGTGTCTGCTGGTAACAACAGATATCTTAAGAGAAAATATACATTTCAAGAAAACCTTTACCACCCCATATCTACTGGGGAAAAAATGTTTATCTGTTAATCTAAGTGATATAGCAGCTATGGGAGGAACACCTTTTTGCTATTTTGTTTCAATTTCAGTCCCTCCGGAAATTCCACTTAACTTCATAAAAGAGCTTTACCGCGGCATGCATCAAAGAGCAAAAGAATTTAATACAGTTTTACTGGGGGGAGACACGGTTTCCTCCTTAAAAGATATTGTCATCTCAATCACACTCATTGGAAAAGCAAAGAAAAAGTCGGTTATTTACCGTAATGGCGCAAAAAATAGCGACCTGATATATGTGACCGGATATCCAGGTGAATCCGCGCTGGGTCTATTAATGTTGAAAAAAAACAAAGATTCCTTTAAAAGACATTCCGCAATTAAGAAGCATCTCGATCCCTGTCCCAGAATTGAAATTGGGAAAACACTTGCGGAAAAAAATCTAGCAAACAGCATGATAGATATCAGCGATGGGCTATTTGCCGACCTTGGCCACATCACCCGCCAGAGTAAAAAGGGAGCACAAATCTACCTTTCACAAATCCCTCTTTCAACAAGCTACAAAAAAAAATGCACTACGTTTTTAAAAGATATTTACAATCCCGCACTCTTTGGCGGAGAGGACTATGAACTACTTTTCACTTCTGACGCTCATAATAAAATAAAGATTAAAAATCTTTCAAAAAAACTGGGGGTCCCAATCACCTGTATTGGTAAAATAACAGAAGCCCCAAAAGATATCATAGTTCTTGACAGCAGCAACAAAAAGATAAAAATTAAAAACAGCGGTTATAAACATTTTTAACCACTGTAAACCCTTTTCTAGCAAAACAAGAACACATGGACAATTGATATGAATGAAAAAGACTTGAAAAAAATCTTGATTGACGTAAAAAAAGGTTCCATGTCTGACACACAGGCCCTGGAGGCCTTAAAAACACTGCCATTTGAAGATCTGGGATTTGCAAACATTGACCACCACCGCAGCATACGAAAAGGATTTCCTGAAGTTATATACGGTAAGGGCAAAACCACTGAACAAATCATTAAAATAATAAAAAACATGTCTTCAAAAAAATACCCCACCATACTTGCAACACGTATTGACAAAAAGAAAGCACCAAAAATAAAAAAGGCTTTCCCAAAGTCAAAATATCATCCCGCCTCAGGAGCACTCACCTTAACAACCGGCAAAATTGAAAACAAAGGCTTCGGTACTATTCTTATTGTCTCAGCCGGCACCTCAGACATTCCGGTTGCTGAAGAAGCAATTGTAACAGCAGAAATAATGGGCAATCATGTCGAACATGTTTATGATGTTGGCGTGGCAGGTATTCACAGACTAATGAACCAGAAAGATAAAATCATACAGGCAAATGTAATTGTTGTAGTTGCAGGGATGGAAGGCGCACTGCCAAGTGTCGTGGGAGGCCTTGTATCCCGACCGGTAATTGCGGTTCCCACCAGCACAGGTTATGGTGCAAGCTTCGGCGGAATAGCAGCTCTTCTGGGAATGCTCAACTCATGTTCCGCAGGAGTCTCGGTTGTAAATATTGACAACGGGTTCGGTGCGGGATATATGGCAAGTCTTATAAACCGGAAACTATAATATTTAATCAAGCAAAATTAAAATTGACTGTTCAATTTTAAGCCAAGATAATAACTAATTAAAATTTGTTGGTTCCTTTACCTATCCAGCTAAAAGCCTGCGTACCTTATTTCTTAAGCGAACTCCTTATCACCTCACTTAATTTCTTCTTACTAATCGGCTTCATAAGAAACGCATCTATCCCGTTTTCATCCTTTTTTTTATCCATTAAAATTTCAGGGTAGTACCCTGTACACAGAACAACCGGAACAGAAGGCCTTAATGACTTGATCTCTTTTGCAAGCAAAAACCCGGTCATCTGCGGCATGGTCAAGTCAGTAATAACAAGATCAATATCATCAGGATGCTCATTAAAGAATTTTAAGGCTTCCACACTGCCATTCTTTCCAACAACTTTGTACCCCATTTTTTCAAGCATCATAGTTGCCATATCAACAATGACCTGTTCATCATCAACAAAAAGTATCCTCTCAGTACCGGAGCCGGACTGTTCCGTTTCTTCAACCACATCACATTCCTCTGGTTCAACAATCGGAAGATATATTCTAAATTCTGTCCCCTTGCCAGGCTCGCTTTGAACAATTATTTCACCCCCATAGCTTAAGACAATACCATGGACAACCGAAAGACCCATACCTGTCCCAACATCTTTTTCTTTTGTAGTAAAAAAAGGATCATATATTCGCTCCTGAACCTCCATTGACATTCCGCAGCCAGTATCTTTAACCCCTAAACAAAGATAATCACCCACAGCCAGCCCTGAAAACTTAGAAACAAAATCTTCATCAAGAAATTCATCAAGAACACTCACTTCAAGAATGCCACCCTGCTCTTGCATGGCATGACCCGCATTCACACACAGGTTCATTATTATCTGGTGAATCTGGGTGGAATCAGCAAATACAATGGAATCACTTTTAATCTTTTTCCTGATTTCAATACTGGTTGGTATAGAGGCTCTTATAAGTTTTAAAGCCTCCTTTACTATGGAAGAAATATTCAGAGGCACGGATTCCTGCTCAGACTGCCTGCTGAATGTGAGTATCTGTTTTACCAGTTCTCTTGCCCGGCTGCCTGCGTTAAGGACTTCACTCAAATACTTATATGTTTTACTTTCTTTCCCAACTTCTGCTTGAGACAGCTCTGTAAAACCTATTACAGCTGAAAGGATATTGTTAAAATCATGTGCTATCCCCCCGGCAAGAGTTCCTATGGCCTCCATCTTTTGTGTTTGCCTGAGCTGCGCCTCAAGTCTTAATTCTTTTGATATATCTCGGCCTACAGCAATAAAACTGGTTAAATTGCCCTGTTGATCTTTAATCGGAGAAATCTTAACAGACATCATGCCGGCTGAACCTTCTTTGGCTTTCAGGGGAAGGTTTCCCTTCCAACCTTTGCCATTTTTAATAGCCTGTAAAAGTTCTTCCTTGTATTTTGAATCACTAGGAAGAATACTTTTCTCAACTATTTCTTCACGGGTAAAACCGGTCAAATTTGTCACTGCAGGGTTTATATAATTAATCTTTCCGGCAGGATCAAACACCACAACCGCTTCATCGGCCTGTTCTACAATAGCAACAAGCCTAAAACGTTCATCTTCTGTTTTTTTACGGTCATTAATATTATTTCCAACAAAAAGAACTTCGACAAGATTATCCCCCTCATCAAAAAGTGTCTTATAGGTCCAGTCCACCCATACCCTTGTCCCATCTTTACAAATATTTTGATATTCAAAACCAGCATGACCCTTTTGCAGGGGTTCTAAACTCTTAGATGTATGAATAAAATTATCCAGGCTTCCCACAACCTGCTCAACAATTGTGCCAATAAGATTTCCATCAATAATCTCATCCTCTTTATATCCAAAAAGAATCTGTGCAAACTCATTTATAAAAATAATTTTACCGGACACATCAGTTTTTAGGATAATACTGTTAGCATTCTGGACAAGCTCCCTGTATTTTTCTTCACTTTCGCCAAGAGCCTTAGAAGCAGCTTTCAGCTCCTCTGTCTGCTTTTCAACCTCCCCTTCAAGGTGTTCTTTATAAAGTCTATTCTCACACAAAAGCATTGAACGCTCTAGAGCTCTTTCAACAGAATACTGAAGCACTGACATGTCCTTTACCGGTTTTAAAATATAATCCCAGGCACCACACCTCAAAGCCTCAACAACGTCGGCAACGACACCGGTCCCTGATGCAACAATAACAGGAGTATCCGGTGCCTTGCTAACAACATTCTCCAAAACGGCCATTCCGTCAAGCTCAGACATCCTGAGATCAACAAGAACAAGATCGGGTTTTTCTTTTTCAAACTGCTCCAGCCCCTCTTTACCGTTTACAGCTTCTATAACTTCATATCCAAGATCCTCAAAATAGTTTTTGAAACTTTTTCTAATTGCTTCTTCGTCATCAATTGTGAGTATAAGCGGCAGCTTCCTGATGGCCATAATGATTTCCCCAGATTAGGACAAACTATTATTTCGTGAGATACAGCTGAAGATCCGTGAACTTAAATTACAGCAAAACACCCAGATTATTATTCAGAAAAATTTACTCCGCCCGGCTTTACCGTAAAGATCCAAACCAGGCTCACCTTATAATTCTAATAATTATCAAACTTAAATCAGCATATTTTTCAAGACCCATTACATACTTCTTATCTCTAAAAATAATCTTAATTTCTATCCAGAATTTTTTTTATCCCTTCAACAATAAGGCTAAGGCTATGTATCGGCTTATAAAAAACATCTTCTTTGAACATGCCGATTGTAATAAGTTCTTTTGATAAAGTATAGTCAATCGATCCGGTATGAATAATAAACCGCATTTCAGGCCTTAGCTGACTAGCTCTTTTAATCAATGTTTCTCCGTTCATTCTAGGCAGGCGCAGATCAATAATAGCGGCTGAGAATTCTGACTCTAAAATATAGGCCAGGGACTCTTCCGCGGTTCCCGCAGCAACCACATCATATTCATGATCCTCAAGAAAGCCTTTCAGGCTTTCTCTAATAGATACTTCATCATCAACGACCAGAACACGTATTTTTCTCTTTTCTAACATTTCACATCTCCAATAAAAAAATATTTATTAGAAGTTGAACAAATAAAATTCTACTGATCTTAACCAGTTTGCCAAAATCACCATAAATATTACCTACAAAATAATCATGGTTATGGATATGCAACAAAAACTCTCTTTTCGGCATTAACCAATATTATTTCATTAAAAAGTATTTACAAA
>Ga0075114_10001030_pt1 | contig 15744 bp, 10 predicted proteins | sample AntAceMetag02UKM_FD_69784 | JGI IMG/M metagenome (GOLD analysis project Ga0075114, IMG submission 69784) | Saline lake microbial communities from Ace Lake, Antarctica - Antarctic Ace Lake Metagenome 02UKM | ecosystem: Environmental > Aquatic > Non-marine Saline and Alkaline > Saline | place... | reverse complement strand
CCATGAAAACGCACTTGAGCAAGGAGAGAGCGCTCGCCACATCACCGCGACTCCCGGGGTCCTCGCACCTGTTCTCGAAGGGTACCCCCCACACCTCGCCGCAGCGGCTGGTTATGTCACTTCCGAGGATTGCCCGTACGCGAACGCGGTGCAACGCGTCCACACCCAGGCTGCGAAGGTACTCGTCCATGTGCGCGCTAGAAGCGCCATCTGTGTGGAGATGCGAGCTCAGGTAGAAAACCGCAGGCGCGGGCAGCTCCCGCCGCTGCTCACGATGGGCCGGCGGCCCGGCGAAAAGCGTCCTGGTTAGCTGGCACGCCTCCTCGTCCACGCGGTTGTGGTGGGGGGCGATGAGGCTGCCCATGCCATTAGCGGTGAACATGATGTCGGTGACAAGGTACACGCCCGGGATCCGATACGTCAAGCGGTCAGCGACCACGCGGCCGCCCGTCAGGATGAACTTACTACCATCATGGTACGACCGCATCAAGGCCTGCGCACCGCTCTTGCTGAGCAAGTACGCGCCAGCGCTCCACGCCTTGCACACAACATCGATGGAGTCTCGTGGCAAGACCGAGTCCGTGGAGCGGCGGAGAGCCAGCAAGTGGAGCACGTCCGTGTTGTTACAGTGAAGCTGCAAGATGCTCCAATCATCGGGAGCTTCGTCCGCCAGGCGCAGCAATCGCTGGCTCGGCCAATCGCGGAACCGCTCGAAGCACATGTCGTCCTCCACCACACAGACAACGTCGACACCAGTGGAGTCCTCGACTAGCATCTTGGCGACCTTCAGGTGCGAAAGGGTGGCCCCAAGCTCCGCCTTACTCGCCAGCGCGTCGGTAGCATTGACGAACGAGACGCCATCGACGCTGCAGCCCCATGGGTCCTCGATCCGCAGGCCATCCACGGCAGCGACGCGGCGGTACTCCCTCACGCCTGCAGCCGTTAGCTGAGACACGATATGGCGCTTGCGGTCCTCCGATCGATCGAGGTTGACGTACCACACGGGGAGAGATTGGGGGGGGCGATCCACCCACAAACGGGTCAAGAACGACTTGTGGTGGGACACCTGCGCCCAGAATCGACTGAGAACTGCAGTCCAGTGAGTGAGCTTCAGAGTTCTGCACCAAGAACCAGTCTCCACTGTGTTGAGCCGGGCGCCTACGGTGGCACGCAACGAGTCGGATGCCCCTACGAACTGGAGCAGCGCCCATAGCCGGATGCTGCAGTTCAGGTCGCCGGTCTCGAACAGCCCGAAGCAATCGGGGTGCTCATCGGCGAGACGTTCTGCGACTTCGTAATAGTGGTCCCAATACGCTCCCACCGCCTCCCTCATCGTCTTGCAGGTGTCGAACTTGGGATAGATGGGGTCCCAGGTCGGGTCGTGCGTCCACCGGCTCCCGTCGTGGGTCATCCAGTGGTTCGCGTTGTAAGGGCGGATCTTGTTGATGTAGCTCTGAACGGTTTCCTCGCGACCTCGGCGGAGGCATACGAACCGCACCCTGACTTGCTGCTGGTTCGCCCACTTCATGATGGCTTCCACGTGCGGAAGATAGAAGAATGCAACATCGCCGAAGAATTGCTTTCCGTGCCTTTGGAACCGTTGGAGGTACCCGAACACTTCGGCCTCGGAGGCGTCCCAACGCAGCAGAGGGCGGCGTTCATGCGTGATGTCTGCCCCTGCCTGGTCGAATTGCTCCTGCAGCACGCGCGATAGACTTAGCGTACCACACCGCCCTGTGCCAAGACCGATAACGAGCGTAGAAGCCTGGAGCCGGCGGCCGTCTGGCGGGTTCGTCGCCCGCGAGTCCAGCAGTGGCAGAAGCTGTTCCAAGTTTCCCTGGCCGTGCACGTCTTCGATCCGCCGGATCCCCTCTCCGAGCTTGCGCAACTGCAAGCGCCTGTAGCGCCGCAGCCGCTTCCAGCGAAACTCGTCGTACTCCGGATTGCGCTCGGACGAGTTGTATGAGCTGAAATAGGGCAACACAGTTGCGTTCAGCCTCCCCCGCGCCCTCCAGGAGAACTGCAGGTGGTCCAAAGTCTTCAACTCGTTGTCCCACCCAATCTCTTTGATCTTCTGCGTCCTGGCCACGTAGAACTGCGGCACGAAATCATAAATGGGAAAGCCAGCCACGACGCCCTTTGCCTTCTGGAAAACCCGCTTCAACGTGCCTGTGCCCGTGTCCACCTCCAGGCAGCCCCACCAGCGCGCAGGCCTATAGAACCCCGCCACCATGTCGATGGCCGGCGTGGAATCCAGCACCTCGGTTGCGTACTCGATCCTGGTGGACTCGTCGAAAATCGTGTCGTCGTCCACCACCATGACGTATTCTGTCGTCACCTGCCGGACCAGGTAGTTTCGCCCGCATGAAGCACCAGAGTCCCTGGGAAGCAGGTAGTACGCGTCGACGTGCCCGTTGCTGCCGTCGTATGTCTTGTGACCAGAGTCATCCGCCACAAAGATCCTGATGCGGGGGTATAGCTTGCGGATGCTCCTGACACAACGGCGTATGGCCCGCGGTCTAAGCAGGGTCTTGATAATGATGGTGACCTTATCCTCGGCTGGGGAAGACATCATGGGAGCAGCAAACGTTCCCTTCTGAGTGATGAAAGATTGGGCCGCAAGACAGACGGGTGTGGGGTCAAGACACGTCGAAATGGGGATGATCCTGCCAGCGAGTGCTGGTCACCATCCGCCACACGTTGTGCTTTCACGGCGAGACTATCTCGATAATGAAGCATGCCTTTGGTTCCACATATGTGCGAATTGGCCGACATTGTCACTTCGATAACCGAAGCCATGAAAGCGATTCAATCTAATGTCAATACCACCTACGAGATTCGTTGCACCGACAGTAGAATAGGTATGAGAGAATCCACACTGAAGAAGAATGCTATCGGTCTTTTCTGAGTATATACCGTTTGGATATGCATAGTGCTGTGTATCACAACCCGTCTTCTCTCGTATCATCTGCCGGCTTCTTTGAGCGTTTCGCCTTAGCTCTTGCTCTGGAACATTGGTAGCAATTTCATGCGCTAATGAGTGAGAAGCAAGTATGCACAGATGGTTTTGTGCTAGCGTGCAAATCTGCTCCCAATTCATGTTCTCATGAACATACTTCGAGGCCCTGATTTGATCTTCAGGCAAATAGTCGGTCTTGCATCGCAACTGCCCAAATAGAGATAACAGCGAGTTGTGTGGCACTTCTCTGCATTTCTCCTCAAATCGATAAACTTCTTGCCTGGAGAAGCACATACTGCTGCCATCGATTTCCACCTCAATACTGTTGGCTTCCATCAGCTCAAAGCGAGCTCGTACTTCTTCCCACCAATAGACCTCATTGTGTTCCACGATTTCCGGACATACTGCAAGCATAATGGGAATCTCTTCTTCCAAGAGACACCTTCTGATGTACTTATACGTATTCAGATGTCCATCGTCGAAACTGACAATCAGATAAGCTGGACAGCCATCTGTTCTATCATTGAGATGGTCCAGTTCATCAGCAGAAACGAGCCTGTAACCCTGTTCTCGGTAGAACCGAATCTCATTCAAGCAGCTTTCGGGCGTGATATCCAGACTATTGCAGGCAAGGCGGATTGGATCGGTTTCCAATCCATGGTACATCAGAACTGAAACGACCTTTTGATCCGATCTAAGCTTATTGAACATCGTTCTTCCTTAGAACCGCGATGTAGTTCGTCGCCTGCCTCCTCAAGGACTGATAGTTGGCAGCCAGCTTCTGCAATTGCTCATCCCATTTGGCCCGGCGGTCATCATCACAGAAGAACTTCATAGGGAAGAACAGACTGCCGAGAGCGTCTACCATGTCAAAACCAGCTTCCGCAGCAATAGCTCTCAATTCGGCTGGGGTGTAGCGACGGTGCTTCACGGATGAGAATTCATCGTCCGGCAATGAGCTGTTCTCACCGATGTTGTTGACACCGCTTGCTGCTGCAAGGACCCCAGCAGCTTTCTTGAGTAACTGAATGGGACGAGCGAGCTCCTGACAGAAGTCGTAGACAGGTGATAGAACCCTATCAGCAAAAGGCCTACTATTCCAGATTTGCACTACTGCAATACCCCGATCGGCTAGGACGCTGTGCATTCTTCTCAACACAGCAACTGGATCATCAAAATACTCGATGAAACCGAGAGCAATTAGGCCGTTGTAGGAACCTAGAGTATTCGTCTCTTCCACAAAATCAACACACTTGAAAGTGCAATCTGCATTTGGTTCCAGAACTGTAGCATTCTTTCGAGCTTGCGCTATCATGACCTCAGAGAAATCTATGCCGACAACTCTATAGCCACTCTGTGCCAGTGCTATACTGGCATGACCGCAGCCGCATCCCAGGTCCAGTATTCTGCTGTTCCTATGGAGGTATTCCCGACACAAAGATACAGCGTCATTTTGGCGCCATTGGATTCCTCGGGCGCCATAATCGCTTCTACGGTACAATTCATCCCAAGCGCGCTGTTCTCGGTCGAATTTTCTTTCTATTCTTCCGCTTTCAGACTGTAACATCCTAGTCCCAACGATTGCACAGGAGAGTATTCGCCTGATGACTGAGTTTATGTAAAGGCCACAACGTCACACATCGTGGATAGTAACGGATTCCTCCACAACCAGGGTTCTCGAAAATATCATGCCAAATCGTCTTTCAGAGACTGAACAACCTGACCCAGATCCCTCCAGCGACCCATCTTGTGACGAAACTTCTTGGGCCATTCGCTTGCGAAATCCCTTGCAGCCCCCTCACGATCATAGGTGCTTTGTACAACATCGATGAAGCGCCTTCGGTGTTCCCAAATCCTTCGCAGCGCTTGCTCTCGGATCCAGTGGGGCGATAGCCGAAGGGCAATCAGTTCTTGGACGGCCTCGTGAATCGCTTCTGGGTCAGCCGGTACGACGCGAACGTAATCCGAGTCAAACCATTCGGATCGCCCACCGACACTGGCCGTAGAGACCACCGGCAATCCGCAAAGAAGATACTCTGTCGCCACATACATTGCCCCCTCCTTTGCCGACAGACAAAGCCCCACGCGCGCACGATTCAAAAGGCGAGCGATTTGCTTCGGCCTGAGCCACCGGTTGTTTTCCGCGTGTGTGAAGTATGCACGAGGCATTTCGGCCCTAAGCTGATCGAAGTATTCCTGGCTGTCATCGTGGAAGAAGGCGCCGCCGATCATCAACAGGGCCGGCACACGTCGCGCAAGAGCATGTCTCTTGAGAGGTACCATGCGGGCGTTGTACACTGCATCATAGACCTTTTCTTCCTCTGCTTGGACAGTGAAGATACGCTCGTCGAGCATGGCATTCGAGCTGGTGAACGTGGCGGGAATGCCGCGCTCCGCTAGTTCCAGATACACGTCACGCTCATTGATCAGGTAATGGAATACATCCTGCGGACGACGCGATTGTCTTTCCCTGTACTCGCGCTCGATGTCATCGGCAGTTCTGTGCGAGTGGAACCGTGGGAGCCGATAGACGCGTGCCACGGGCAATTCCATACCCACGTCATAACGCGGCCTAGAACCATAATACAGAATCAGAGGTCTTTCGGACAGCCAACGACAGAAGATCATCACCCTTCCCCTCTCGCTTTGTCCTCCCGCAAACCAGATTCCTCAGAAGGACACTATCACCGGTCGGCTCGCTCGGCTTGCTCCAGAACCTCTCCGATGGCGCGGCGTCGTGCCTCGTATTGATTCACGTCCTCATCGTAATGTGTCACGTCCTGAATCAAGTCGGACAGATCAAGCAGTCTCTCTGCACGAGCGCGCAGCTTGGCTGGCATCTTGCCACCGCGGATTCGTTCGCGCAGCAGCCATAGGTACTCGAAGTCTTCAGCTCCCTTGCGCAGCGTTTCAAGTCGGATCGAGCTCAATGGCCGCGTATCAGGGCCAGGGTACAGCAACAGTCCGTTACCGTGATATATGTATTGACCGGTCTCGTGATCGAAAACGCTCGCGACCCAGCGACGCTCCGGCCAGCCCTGCTCGGCATTGATGCTCGGCCCCCAATAGCACGTTTCCCAGTGCAGTAGCCCGGTGAAGCCGAAGTGGAATGTCAGCCAGAAGATCACGCGGTGGCTGACTGTGGGCGCATCAATGGTGACGTTCGGAAGTGGGGCCTCGCCCTCCGTGAAATACCACCAGACCTCGGCCCCGGATTGCTGAAGCTCCCGCACGGTCTCCAGGTTGTTGGCCACCCAGTGGAAGTGCGGACACCACACATCCACGTACGCGCCAAGGCTATCCACGGGATTGTCGCGGAAAAAGGGCAGCACCACCTTCAGCGACGGCGCCGCCTGGCGACAGGCCGCGAGGAACGGCAGGACTTGCTCATAGTGAGCAGCGGTGAGTTCGTCATACGTGTAGAGGTAGGCACGGCCCAGGATTCCTTGCTTGCGCAGTTGTTCGACGATCCCGGGCAGGCAGCCCAGCAGTCCCTGTTCGACCTTCAGGCGTTCGTTGGCCTTCCTGGGCAACAACGTGTTCGTGACCCGCGCACACCACAACAGGTCGAATCGCTCAAGCTGTGCATCGATGATCGCGCCAGGGCTTGGGGACATACATTGTTTCGGTTCCTGCGTCCAATGGTAGCTCCCCACAAGCCGATCGCCGTGAATCCGTCGTTCGAGGAGAAAACGCACCCATCGCAGGTACTCGTCGTCGGTCAGGTCGTCTCGGCCATAAAACGCACCGATGTTTCGGGTGTCAAGGCCGAAGAGTGTCTTGAGGTGGCATTTCCTTGGGAGAGCGAAGTCGTACACGCGAAGAGCGATCTCCACGGTCGCTTCGTGGTCGCCGTCGTCGCCGTCCAGGAGGAGTTCGACCACCCCCGTGTATGTGCCTGCCTTCGCGTCGAGCGGCACTCTCACCGTGATCCAGAACGCCTGGGATGTGAACGCCTGAATGGAGACGGCTATGGCTGGCAGAAGTGCGTCCGGCCATAGCCTCTTTTCGCAGTCTTGAGCGCCCCCACGCCTGACTTCCACGCAGCCAACGGGGTTCCAGACCAACACGTCCTCGGGAAGAGCTGCCCCGGACTCGTGGCGAAGGGACGTGAAGCGCAATGTGACATTCTCGATTCGCTCATCAAGCGCAGCAACGACAACTTGCGCGGCCGCCCATTCGCCTCGGGCTGCCTCAAGCCGCAATGTTGACTCAGCCAGCGACGGCAGTTCGTCGGGGAGCGCTTTTTCGAACGCCGACACGGGTGTGACAATAACAGGCTTTGAGAGCGACCGCGGGCCGCTCACCTCTGCTGCGCTATGAGTCTCCAACCAGGCGCCAACGAATCGGCACCGTCGGCGCAGCACACTGGTCTCTTTGCGAACATCGTCAAGCGTCTCTTGGCCTCGATTGAAGGCCTGCCGGACTTGATCGAGGCGAGCACACGTGACTGAGACCACCTTCTCCAGCCGCCGTCTCACGCCGACCGACGCATCCGCCAGATCCTCCCAAATGCGCCTGCACAGCCACTCCACGTCCTCAACGTCGCCCAGCGCCGCCTGCGCGGGAGTCTGGAAATGCAGGTCGGCGAAATGCAGCCGGCCTTCGCTCTTACGCGCTTCTTCCTCTCGCCAGAGCACGAAGCCCGCTTTTCGCACGGGGAAGTCGACAGTTCTGGTTCTGTTGCCGCCCCAGTGGGAACGGAAGCCGCTGAGAAGGTAGACGCCAAGCCGACGCCAGTCTACCCAATCAATAGGCACTGCCTTGTACGAATGGTACTCACCACCGGAATCAACGATGAAGAAAACGAGCGTGTTCATGGTCGCGTCGCCATGGACGTGGAACGACACACAAGCATGCGTGTCTTGCACATTAAGATCCGGGCTGTTCAACAGCACCCGTTCGCCCGTCTTTCCTTCGAACCTGTAGTCCAGACATAGGGCCGCGCCGCTTGGGGGGATCGCCGCGGGAACGACCGAGACGATCGCTGGACTGCTCCTGTCCTGCCACCATGCACGCGGCGTGCACAGTTTGCCGTCCACCGAAGACAGGGCGTCTGCGGCTTCTTGGTCGACCAGGGCCGCCGATTCGCTTACGCATAACCCAAGTTGTGCTGTCACAAACAGCACGCCACTTGTGCTACGCACGGCATTCTGGCGATCACAGGCCCCCGCCGACAGCGCACCGGGCTCCCGGAATCATCATCGCTGACAGCTTCGGGCAGGCTATCCGTAGAGGTCATCTTTTCCATCCGATAATAATAGACTGTTCGGTATCGACCGGGCGAGTCTCCATGTCGCAGAAACCAGACTTTGCCATCAGGTCTGCAATCTCATCTGCCGTTCGCTGATCGCCGTCCGTTCCAATGACCAACCAGAGCCATTGAAACACGGCCAGCAGTGATCCAGACTTGTCCTCGTTCAGAAAGAACTCCTGCACTATGACCGGACAGTTCGGGGGCAAGGCTCCATAGCAACGCCGCAGAATCACGAGACACCGTTCGTCGTCCCAATCGTGGATAGTATGGGACATGAAGTACGCGTCCACATCCATGGGTAGTGGATCGTGGAAGAAGTCCGCCGACCAGAAGCTTACTCGTGCCGATGCTCCCGAACGCTCAATGGCGACTTCCGCCGATCTCCTGCAATAGGGAAGATCAACCACAACGCCCTTCAGATTCGGATAGCACGATGTGAGTCCAACCAAAACACCACCTGTTGCCCCACCCAAGTCTGCTACAAGATGATAGGAGCTGAAATCGAATGCCTTGGCCAGTTCCTGCCCCCAGATGATCCTCCAACCATGTCGCTCAGGCTGTGGGGCCGTAGTGCCTGAAGCCCCTTCCGGATCGACCATCCAAGGAGGCAGGCATCCGTCAACTGGCACATTGGTCACCAAGGCCTTCTTCCAGCAATCGTAGATTCGATCCTCTCCTTCCCGTGGAATCCTTGGACGGGTCCAGGCATCACCATCTTCAAGGACAAACCCTCGCATAACCTCATGGATGAAGTATCGACCGTTGCGAAGGCCAATGACACCGATGCATGCGTTGGCTGAGAGAAGCATGGAAACGGGTCTGCGGTGCAATCCGGTTCGCTTGCAGACATCGTCAATCGTTGCAGAACCGCCGCGCAGCGCTTCATATAGGCCAAGATCGACCGATAGGAGCCATGCCCTTTCCGCCCGCCACACGTGGTGCATTTTGAAGAAGATGTATGGATCGGGTTTCCCGTCAAACATGCGGTAAGCCTATCGTAGATTGGTGCGCTGTTGCCTGCAAGAGTGTCCAGGGGGTTCGTCCTGCCCTGCATGATTATAGCATGCCTGTCCCTGCCGAGCAAACTTCCTGAAACGCGCTTTGTGCCAGCCAAACGCGTGGGAGCGGAGGGGTATTCACCCAACACCTTGGCCACACAGCCTTTGTGCTTCCACCGTTTTGTAGTACAATATGCTCGATATGCGATGGCAACTATCGCTTCCGTACGCATTCTTCAAAGACACAGCAACTGAAAGAAGAAGCAGGAAGGGGGCTACAAGCATGGCCACGACTGATTCCACTCGCCTTTCTGACTCTAGCTGAAGCGCACGTACTCGATCGGGCGGTATCGCTACGTATCTTGGGCCAAGATCGAGAAAACGCAGAAGCGGCAGGGGAAGAGACAAGGATGAAGAAACAAGACGTAAGGAGGGAAGAGATGACGACTGCGCCTGAGACCCACAAAGTCAATAACGCCCAACGCTGGTCCAATTCGACCACGTTCGCCCTTGAGCGGCTGCCGCTGCCTTATCCACTCCTGGCTGCTCTGGTGGGCGTCATCACACTGGCTGAGCAGGTACTGGAGTACTCCTTCAACGACCCCACGTTCAGACATCTGACAGCAGAGGCCGTGGCCAGACTGTTCGTGCTCCCCATCATGACGGTCTACATCCTGATCTTCCTCAGAATCCTGAGGGGACGAGCCGTCAAGGAGCTGGAGCGACTGCGCCCGACGGTGCTGGTCAGCGACGAAGAATATGACAACCACGTGCGTCGCATGTTCGACGCAGACTGGCGCGTCGAGCTGGCCCTCTTGGTCATATCGGTCGCCATCATCGTGGGGCTCTTTGTGCTGCTGCGATGGGAACTCCTGTCGGCGACCAGCGCCCTGCCCGCTGCCTGGCCTGCGGCCCTGTTCATCGTGGCAGTGTATGTACTGTTCGTCTGGCTGCTGCTCTCCCAGGTGTACTGCACCGTTCGCCATGCCAATGGCCTGCGCGTCATGGCGCTACGGCCGCTGGACATCAACGTGTTCAATCAGGACAACCTCCTGCCCTTCGGCCGGCTGAGCTTGCTCCACACCCTGCCCAGCATTGGTTTCATCCTCATCCCACTACTGATTCTTGGCATGCCAACCCAGTCTGGTTACGTGGTGATCCTTCTCTCCCTGGTAGGTCTGCTGGCCTTCTTCGTACCACTCTGGGGAGTGCACCAGCAAATAGACCAAGCCAAGGAGCGCGTCTTGGCGAGCACGTATCAGCAATTCACGAGCATTCAGGGTGCACTGCTCCAGGGAACAGAGGCGGAGATGGAGGATCTCGACAAGCTGACGGGCCGCATCGAGAAACTGATACAACTTCGGAAGACAATCGAGGCCTCTCCCGAGTGGCCCTTCAGGGATAGCGCCTCGTTTGTTCGGGCCATTGCTGCCGTCGTGAGCCCGCTGCTCTCTTTCATCTTGAATGAAATCCTCCAGACGTACGTTATGCCAATCCTTCAGATTCTGGGGGCGTCGTAGAAGGCAAAGATTGGACGAAGCGAGCGTTTTGTGCTATAATCTTGAGTCAGGGGGCTTATCCGATCGTCCTGTGGCAGACTGCCCAGACCCCGGTCTGTAGTCACGCCACCCCGATGAGATAGCGATATCCAACCATCAAACCCGTCTCTGCGGGTCCCCATGTAGACAACATGGAATACTGGTACGCATTGCACACCAAACCGAATGCCGAATACCGGGTGGCCTCCGTCCTTAACGAGCGTGGCATTGAGGCCTACGTGCCAACGGTGAGGAAGCGTTGGCGTCGCGAGTGGAGGGAACGGCCCTTGTTCCCCTGCTACCTGTTTGCCCGCTTTGCTCTCGACGAGGTCGGCTATTCGGCGGTAGCCTGGACGCCCGGGCTGCGCCGGGTGGTGGCCTTCGGCAGCAAGCCGGCGACGGTGCCCGACGAGGCCATCGAGATGATCCGCCAGCATCTGGAGAAGATCAGGGCCCAGGGAGGGCTGCCAACGCATGGTTTCAAGCAGGGCGATGAGGTGCGTTTCGCAACCGGGCCACTGCAGGGACTCCATGCCGTCTTCGAGGGACCCATGGGACCGGCAGAACGGGTGCGAGTGCTGATCCAGTTCCTGGGCGAGGCCAATCGCGCCGAGGTGCCCGCAGCCGATCTGGAACGGGTACCCGAGACCGAGAAGAAACACGGAGGGTCGCGACGCACCAGAGGACGGGGGCGACCTATTCGACTCTAGACCAGGGCTGGCCTGCGGCAAGAACCTTAACCGCCAGAGGCGCAAGGAGAGGGGTAAGCATGGAACTGAGTGGGGCGGGTGGGAGTCGAACCCACACGGACACAAAGTCCATCGGTTTTTAAGACCGATGCGTCTACCTTTTCGCCACCGCCCCGTGGCTTATCTATTCTACCATCACTCTCGGTCCATGTCAATGTAGCTATCTATGCGGGGTATCATTCAGAATCGTAGGGGAACCTTAGCTACACCCTGCCCCACCTCGCCGGCGGAACAGCAGAACGAGCGGAAAACAAACGTTCCGGTCTTTCCGCTTCTCCGCTGACAGCGATGTGCTGCCTCCCCCTACACTCTTGAACGATACCCATCTATGCGACGAGGGCTGGCATCTTGCTATGCCAGCCCCGACAGAGGAGGCGACGGCCGGATTCGAACCGGCGATAAGGGTTTTGCAGACCCCTGCCTTAACCACTTGGCTACGTCGCCTTCCGACCGCAACGGTTTCGTGCGTCCGTTGCTGCAATATATTATACTCCCATTGCCCCCGTTTGTCAAACCAGCGGCCACATCCATACAGCCGAAAGGACCACCGAACATGACCGCCGACCGCCAAACCTTCGCCGACACGCTCCTGACTTGCGAGGAATGCGGCGTCAAATTCATCTGGACCGTGACCCAGCAGCGCAAGCTGGCCGAACAAGAATCTCCACTGGAACCCCCAAACCTCTGTCCCTCCTGCCAACGGTTGGCGGCTCCGCTTGGTCGCCGCCGTGGCCGGGTGAAGTGGTACAATCGTACGAAGGGCTGGGGCTTCATCACGCTGCCGAATGGCGAGGAGATCTTCGCCCACCGCACCGGCCTGACAGAAGGAATAGACAGTCTCGAAGAAGGCGATCTGGTGGAGTTCGCCGTCGCGCAGACTCCCAAGGGACCACAGGCAGTTGACACTCATCCCCTGCCGCTGGATGAGCCGCGGGATACCGCCCTATCTTCTGTAGAGACCGTGTGAACGGCCCTGGCTTCTCTGCCCTTTGGCCTTCAGCGAAGCCACAGCAACAGCCTATCCCCCACCACGTTCCCCTGCTCATCCAGCAGCGGCAGACGCACGCTTGTGGCCGGGTCGTAGAGCCCGATCTCCAGCGAATGTGGCCCTGGCTCCGCATCACCGCTAATCTGGACGCGGTGCTCGTCCACCAGATACTCGCCCGGCACCCAACTCGTGGTAGGGAACTCACCGCCCCCTGGCGGGCTGTCATCCTGGCCGCGGAAGCGCCCTTCGCTATCGAGGAGATGCACGAATACGGTGTAGGGGACATCCATCAGCGCCTCGGCACGCCAGTACAGCGTGAGGGTGATCGTGGACGAGGGATGGGGAAGGGGCGACGACATGCTCAGATCATAGCCAACGAGCGAAGCTTTGCCGTCGAAGTTGGCCTCGATGCAGTGTGAGGGCGTGGGAGAGCTGAAATCGTGTGCGCGGCCGACGATGTGCACTTGGCCTAAGGTGATGTGATCCCCCCATCCAACCCTCAGCCGCGTCTTGTCTGCCGCACGGAAGAGGCCGCTGATCAGCGTGTAGCGACCATCGGCGAGAGTGGCGGGGAGACGCAAGGCCACCTGCGTACGCAGCAAGTCACCGGCCCGCCAGCGGCTGGTGGGGAAGCCCGCACCCGGCGGCGCCTCCCAGGCCACCGCCAGTTGGCCTTCACGATCCAATAACTGGACAAAGGCAACGAGGTCCTCATCCAGATCCCGTTGTGCCTGCCAGAAAAGGCTCACCGGCAACAGATGACCCGGAGCGAGAGCATACTCGCCACCGCTGTGTCCCAGGAAACGCACAGCATCTTCCAGGTCAACCCGTTGCGGATTCTCTATGGGCAACTGCGCTGGCGAAGGCGGAACGTCAGGCATGGTCACGATCACGGTACTCAGCGTCAACTCGCTGCCTCGAGGCTGCCCCTGCTCGTCCAGCACGTCGAGAGCGCGGCCATCCTCGCCTTCGTACACGCCCAGGCGCAGCTCGTAGTCGCCCGGCGGCGTGCCCGGCGGCACCAGAAGCGCGTGGCGGTCGCGCACGGCCTTTCCTTTTCCTTTTCCTTCCGGCCAGCGATGGAAGGGATAGGAACCGCCCAGCGGCTCGCTGTCGCGCAGCGCCCAACTGCGCCCCTGAACATCGGCCAGCCGCAACGCCACGCTGGCGCCACCATCCAGTTCACCCAGCCGCTGCCAGACCAAGTCTACGGCCAGATCATCATTGTCCGCGGTCAGCGCCGGCGGCCCCCATCGGCTGCTCACCAACCTCAGACGCCCGCCAAGGATTACGTCAGCAGGCCCATCGTTCTGTGGCTCAGTGCCGGTGAAGCCCATGAGTCGAGTGTTGGGCCCATGCCACTCGCTTAGGATAGGGTAAGCGGTGCTCAGCAAATGCTGCTCGGCCGCCTGCTCGAGGACACCACCCAAGGCCAGATGGGCAGGGAACCAGAGGTGGCGGCCCACCGCCAGCGGGGCGTCCAGTGCGTCCCGCACCTCCTCTCCCCAGCCTGGACTAGGGCTGAGCACTGCCAATACAGCATCGGGAGTGTAGGCACGGAAGTAACCAACCTGCCAGGGGAAGACGCAGAAGACGACATCGTCCGGCCGCGCCTGCTGTTGCACGCGGGCGATGAGCGGACGGTAGTCATCGTCAGCGTAGCGGGGCAGAGCGTAGAACCCGCCCAGGCTAAGCCCGCTGAGGAGCAGGAGACCGCCCAGTGCCAACCACCCCGCCCGGCGCTGCTGCGCCCACAGCCTCTCCAACGCCAACGCTGCCAGCAACACGAAGGCCGGCAGCGCCAACAGCATCAGCCGTTCTCCCCGCTCGGGGAAGAAGGGATAGCGAAGATTGAGGGCGAAACCGAGAGCCAGAGGGACGAGGAGCGTCGTCAGCAAGAGGATGGTAGATTGGTAGGTCGGTAGACTGGTAGATTGGCAGGTTGGAAGATTGGTAGATTGGTGAGTTGGGGAACCGAGATTTGAGACTTGAGATTTGCGACCTGCGACCTGCGACCTGCGACCTGCGACCTGCGACCACAACCCCCAGCCAATCGATGGTAACACCAGCAACCCCAGCCACCACCAGCGCGCTAGAGGTCCCTCCAAGTGCCCGACAGCGAAGGTGACCAGGTGGCGGGCGAGGTAGGCCAGCACACTCAGAGGGCGGTCAGCGTCCTTGACCACTTTCTGCGCCACGTAGGGCACGAGCTTCGGCGCAGCGTAGAGCAGCCACGGAAGGAAAGCCAAACCAATGAGCAGTTGCGCCCCCAGCCAACGGGCCAGGCGGCGCGGTGCCCGTCGCCAGCGCCAGAGGGCGAACAACGTGTGCGCCAGAGGCAGAAAGGCAGCATAGTACTGGGTGTAGAGAGCGGAAGTGGTGGCAAGAACGTAAGCAAACCAAAGACAGACAGAACGGAACATGGAACAGGAGGACGTGGGGCGTGATCCGTGATGCGTGGTGCGTGATGCGGCGTGTGTGCTGAACAGTGCTGCCGCGCAGGCGGTGGACACCAATCCCAGCAGGGCCACCAGGCCATACATGCGCACTTCCTGGGAGTAGAAAATGTGCAGAGGGTTGATGGCGAGGAGGAAGGCGGCGAGGAGGCCAGTGCGGCGGCCGGCCAGGAGACGGCCTGCTGCATACGCCAGTGGCACGGCGATCACGCCCACCGTCACCGAGAGCAATCGCACGGCGACAGGCAACGGTCCGAAGGTGTTGATCCAACCGTGCAGCAACGCGTAGTACAGCGGCGGATGAATGTCCCGCGCCGTCTGGGCCAGCATCTCCGCCAAGGGGTTAGTGGCGAAGTAGAGACTGTACCCCTCATCCCACCAGAGCGGCTGGAAACCCAATCGCAGAACCCGCAACAGTGACGCCAGCAGGGTGATGGCGAGCAGGGCCGTTCCTGCGCGCTGGAAGGCCCGTAGAAACCCCTGGCGTGCCTTTCGAAATGGCGCGGACATGACTGATACGGCGTCTATTTCTTGTCGATCTGGATGTAAAACCACTTAGGGCCGGCGGGGTCGGTGGTGAAAGTGGCTTTGTCGGAAAGGGGATTGCCATTCCCGTCCACCAGCCATGCTTCCCAGGTGGCGGCGCCCGGAGGATCTCGATACTCGTACTTGTAGTTTTGCCTGCGGTTGTCTTCGGCATAGGGGTTAGTGGCGTCGCCCCATTCGGTTGGCTTCCGCGCAATGCGGGATGGTTCGCTGAGGCCAGCGTCCGCGCCGTTGCGGGTGAACTTGACTCGCA
>Ga0075114_10001024_pt1 | contig 15828 bp, 13 predicted proteins | sample AntAceMetag02UKM_FD_69784 | JGI IMG/M metagenome (GOLD analysis project Ga0075114, IMG submission 69784) | Saline lake microbial communities from Ace Lake, Antarctica - Antarctic Ace Lake Metagenome 02UKM | ecosystem: Environmental > Aquatic > Non-marine Saline and Alkaline > Saline | place... | reverse complement strand
GCCTGGCATATCTTTCGGGTCAGAAGGGACGGCGGCATCAGCGCACCTCCTCCGGAACGGGGGGAGAAAGCCAAACGCATCTCCCGATCCGAGCTATTAAGGAAAGAAATCATCGCCATGATCATTGCCGGTGTGGTTCTGCTGCTGCTCTCTGTACTCATTCCGGCTCCAATCGGCCAGCCTCTTGTAGAAAACGGCGCCCTGGTGGGCGATTCTCAAGCTCCCTGGTTTTTCCTCTGGATCCAGGAAACTCTACAATGGGGCGATCCGTTTTTGTGGGGAGTAGCGCTGCCTCTCGCAACAGTGATCCTGTTGGGGTTGCTGCCCTATATTCTGCCCAATGCCAAAAAAGAGGAATGGGGCCGCTGGCTGCCACCCGGAAACCGCCTAGGGCAGATCGTCGGGATAACCATAATCGCTTTAATATTCCTATTAACTTTACTGGGGTGGCTAAGGTAACCAATGAAAGAAGAGATCTCTTTCCCGCGTAGAAAATTCCTGCAGCTCAGCGCAAAGTTGGCTCTGGGGTTGGCCGGCATCCTGGGGTTGGGCGGCCTGGTGCGTTATTTCAGCCACGAGCCGGCAGGGCAAACTCCCTCCAGTTATGACCTGGGATTGGCAACGGATTTCCCTGCCAGCGGAAAACTCGTCCGTCTTGATATCCCCGCCATCATATATAAAACGAAAGATGGATTTCAGGCTTACGGCCTGGTCTGTACCCACCTGGGCTGCACAGTGGAAGAGGATGGAGAAAACTTTAGCTGTCCCTGCCATGGCTCCCTATTCGATCACAACGGTAGTGTTCTAAAAGGTCCGGCAACAAAACAATTGCCTACTTTAATGATGACAGTGTCTGAAGATGGCAGATTAATCCTCGAGAGCGGAGGGGTGGGTAAATGAAAGGCCTATTGAAATGGCTCGTGATAATTTTTGGCGGGCTGTTTGGCCTGGTTCTAATTATTGTCCTAGTCCTCTACGGCATCGGCCAAGCCCGATTGAATAAAACCTATACGATCACACCTCAGATGGTCGAGCTGCCTAGAGATGAGGAAAGCGTCCAGGAAGGAAAACGTATATTCCGGTACCGGGGCTGCGAGGCCTGCCATGGCGAAGAATTGCAGGGCGTAGTCTATCTTGAAAATCCAGCCATCGGCCAGGTGATCACACCCAACCTAACCACTGGTGAAGGTGGTGTCGGAGATGAGCGCACAGACCTGGATCTGGTCCGGGCCGTGAAGTATGGGATCAGTTCGGATGGCACGGCTTTGTTATTCATGCCTTCCACTGAGTTCTATTATCTCTCCGATCTGGACCTTGGGCTGCTCCTGGCTTATATCCGTAGCAAACCCGCTGTTGATAATCTACCGGAGCCCAGCGAGCTTTCCACAACCGGCTTCATCGTCATGAACCTGACCCAGGAGATCACTTTCTTGCCAGCGGAGTGGATCCCGCTCGGGGAAGAACCTCCGACCGCTCCTGAACCAGGCCTGACCGTTGAATACGGGGAATACCTGGCCTTATCCTGCCCTGTCTGTCATGGATTAGGGCTTTCCGGGGGAGAGATTTCTGGCTTCCCACCCGAATGGCCTGCAACTGGAAACCTGACACCTGGACTTGGCAGCCGGCTGCCCACCTGGGGAGAAGAGGGATTTATCGAGATCATTCAAAACGGAGAAAAACACGGCCGTGCCATCCACCCGGACTACATGCCCTGGACCTCCTACAGACATATGAACGACCTGGAGCTGCGGGCAATGTATCTATACCTGATGGGGCTGGAGCCTCGGGAGTTTGGGAGTCACTAATCTCCATTCCAAATCAATTCATTCCTACACTCTTGACAGAGGAGGAGTATTCAGTTTTTATTCCAGTACTGTAGTATTCTAGTACTGGAATAAATTATGCCCTCACACCCCTTAACTGACGCCGAACTGGTCATTCTCAGCCTGATCCTGGAGCAGCCCCAACACGGCTACCAGATCGAGCAGCAGATAACTCTGCGCAATATGCGGACCTGGACGGATCTATCCACCTCCTCCATCTACTACATCCTCGGCAAACTGGAGGAAAAAGGATTTATCGAGCAGCTTCCGGATAACCCAAAAACCAAGGGAGAAAGACCAAAAAAGGTCTATCAAGTGACCGAAAACGGCCGTTCTGTATGGAAAGAAGCCACAATGAGTGCCTTAACTAGCCCAAAAATCACCTACACCAACTTCTTAATGGGATTGCATAATCTCTGGAACATTCCGCCCCGAGAAGCCCTGGAAGCAGTAACAACTTATCGGGACTGGCTGGAAACTGACCTTCAACGCCAGCGAGACGAGTTTAAAGATGTAGGTATGTCTTTTTTCCCATTGGATGTGCTATTTGACTATGGTTTTATATTGGGAGAAGCCGAATTGGGCTTTCTGTCAGACCTGATCACCCGCCTCGAGGAATTGGACAGCGAATCCCAAGCCCTACCCAAAAATCAAGATTCAACCACGGAGGAATTAACCTCATGAACCAAACTAAATTTGAACTCTCTCCTATTGGCCGTGTTGAAACAGATGAGAACCAAGGTCTCTTTCGGATCCAGATTGATGAACCTTTCCGCCCAGCCCTATTGGGACTGGATTGCTGTACCCACGCGATTATTTTCTGGTGGGCCGATAAACACGACAATCCCGAAGATCGGAAGAACAGCCTGGTGATGGATTTGCCCTACGCCCCTGATGTAAAATCAGGCGTATTTGCCAACCGCTCCCAGGCCCGGCCCAATCCAATCGCCATCACTACTGCCTATCTGCTTAATGTTGATGAAGAAACAGGTATCGTTGATCTTGCCTACATCGACGCCTTTGACGGGACACCGGTGGTGGATATCAAACCCTACCTGCCGATGTCTGATCGGGTGCTATCTGCTGAATATCCTGATTGGATGGAAGGATTCCCGGCCTCAATGGAAGAAGCTGCTGAGTTCTTTTCCGACCCGGAGAATATTAAGAAGTTTTCCTGATAATGTGAACTTATATTTCAAAAGCTGACTCAATAATCCCTTATCCTTAGTTGTTGAATAACAGATAAAAAAACTCCTCAGAATTGACTTGTTCTGAGGAGTTTTTAGTTAGCCGCATCCGTAGCTCAATGGATAGAGCCCTTCGACTACGCTCAGGACAGGCATCTGACTTCGAATTGGACGGAAGAACTGAACATTCTTTCCATGGGGGAAAATAGCGTCCATCCTCTCTATGAAATGGACTAGAAGTTATCCATCAAGAGCACAAAACCCATCCTTTCCATGCTAATTGCACCACAATTGCACCAGAAATAACTACTATCAACTGGATTGGTGTCTCGATTTCTTAAACTCCCGTCATTCGTAGTCAATATCTATCAGAATAAGAATTAACTCTAGACCTACATACATAAGAGTCTTAATAGAAGATCAGGGATAATTGGTCGAACAGATTCTCTGGCTCATCGGAGAAACCGCTGATTTTTTTTCAAATCCCAAGAATACGGATGAATTCTCTCAACCATCACTTAAACAAAAAGGATTCGGTTTTCTTATAGGAAACCGAATCCTATTCTTAGCTCGCTACAAGAATTATTGATTGAACATTGCATCCTCTAACTCTTCTATTGTTATGCTCAGGATTTCTGCCGATGCTTCAAGATCAGGCGGGGGCGAACCCAGCGCATCCAGCAGATCTTGTTCAGTGATACCTAATGCCTCAGCTGCAAGGGCCAGGTCAGGAAGATCTCCTCCAGGAGGACCGCCTTGCTGGGCACTCGTTTCGGAATTAGTTGTTCCATCAGATGAACCACTGCTAGTAAGTGTCACTGTTCTTGCAGCAGTCGGGTAACCATCGGGCGTTTCAGCCACATCGCCAGACCGTACCAGGCGGACGTAGTTGTAGATGCGGATGGCATCACCTTGAGGTCCATTACCTGTGGGCCAATCGTCCGGATCACCAGATTTAGGATCACTGCGCTGTGCGCCAGCTCCATGAACATCAGACCATTGGCCATCCATATAACCCATCGCCCGGCCAAAGCTGACATACGCGCCTGCGTTTCCCGGATTGTTTGTCCAGTTGGCGTGCGTGGTTCCGCTCCAGTAGAAAGCGTAGTCTATTTCACCAGCTTCGTTAGTAAAGCTAGTTGCATTGAATAGAGGATCAATGGCGGCGGAATCCGTCGTGTCAGGTGATCGATTGTAATCAAGGATGCTCTGCAATTCCTTGACATTAGGTAAGCGCCAGTCACTGTATCCCAAGTAGTTGGTAGCATTCTGCTCTTCTACATAGGCCAGGGCTTCTTCCCAATTGAGACCGTCGTGGGCATCGCTTCCGCTGTCATCCTGAGCCCACATCAAACCGGTGGCATTATCCATGATGGTGCCATCACCAATATCGCTGAAGTCATTGACTCCATAGGTATAATTTTCACGAATACAAGCAACCGAGAAGGTCTTGTCCCGTCCAAACAAGGAAAGTCCGTAACCTTTAATGCGGCCGTCTGCAAAATTGACACCAAACAGAAGCTTCTCAAAACCTTCACTAACGTACAGGGTACTGGACGCATATTGAGAATCGATAATACGTTCGTTGCCGCCAGTATCACCATAGGCGAACTCAAAATATTCGGTGTCGATAAAAGGGGTCAAACCAGATGTATCGGTGCTTTCATATCCGCTGGGATCTACACCGTAGAAGTCCATCAACGAATAAAGCTGCTTGATGGTTGGCAATTGCCAGTCATCCTGGCCTGCCAAAGACAGGTTTTCACAATACATTCCGGCAGCTTCAAAAGACATTTTGTCAGAAGCATCAATATCACCATCATCGTCAGTATCAGCGGATTTCTGCCAAATCAGTCCAGTGACATTGTCGGTTACAGTGCCGTCGCCGTTGTCTGTATAGCTGGCTGAATTGCTGGTGTATTGAGCATCTTGTCCGTAGAAGGCCTCCCCCCCGGCAGGGCAATCGATCACGCCGCTGTCATCGTAGCATGTGCCCTGGGCGGTATCAACAACAGGATAAGCATATTCACCGTTAGTTGCTGCTTCAGATGCTGTATCTCCTGTAGTTGTTTCCGTTGAAGCTTCAACTTCGACGGATACATCCAGAGTTGGTTCTTCCGAGCTGCTGCAAGCCGCTAGACCTAGCGCCAAGATACTGATTAAGATGAATAGCGTTGATATTCTTTTAAACATTATCCTCCTTTTCGTTGTAGTGAATAAGCCAGCAGCTACTCTACTGCGGCGTTCCCAGGGCAGACATAAGTTCTTCCTCAGTGATTCCAAGCGCTTCTGCTGCAGCGGCAAAATCTGGCGGACCTTGTTCTGCGTCACCCATGGCTTCCATGAGCGCTTCTTCGGTGATGCCAAGTGTTGCAGCGGCAGCGGCAAAGTCGGGCATTGCCCCATCTTGTCCACCTGGACCATTACCAGTGTCACCATCTTCAAATTCGACAACCCGATCAGGATTGACAGTGGTTGGATCGCCATACGGTGTTTCGGTCACATCACCATCACGCACCAAGCGCACATAGTGGTAAAAAACCTCAATGCCCGAGCCATCGGAGACGTCTTCCGCTTTTGTGTCAAAAACAACCGCGCCTGAACCATGCAAATCGTAGCCATCCATGTCTGTACAATAACCGGCAGCAAGCATCCAAGCATAAGTGTAGCCAGGCACGTAATCTGAACCTGAGTCGCTGTCGTCAGTCTCTTGATGAAATGCTTCAACGTAAGGATTGGACGTACTCGTCCAGTAAAACGGATAATCGGTCTGGCCCACTAGATTCGTGAGCTCTGTTAGATTGAACACGGATGTATTCATGGCCGGGAAGACACCGGAGTAATCAGCAATGCTCTGCAATTCCTTGGCATTCGGCAGACGCCAATCATCGTAGCCGGCAGTGGTGGCCGCTTCCGCATAAGCCAGCGCCGCTTCCCAGTTTATTGCCTCACCGTTGTCGTCCTGCGACCACATCAAACCGGTGGCATTATCGCTAACCGTGCCATCACCGTTGACAACAAAGTCGTTGATACCGTACTCGTCACCGCTGACACAGCGTACGAATCTGCTACCGCTCATCGCTTTGATATGTCCGGTCCAGTCGTTGACAATGAATGCGGGATCACCTTGCACCTGCTCGTTCTGATATTCGCTTTCGACCAGGTAGAGATTACTTGTCCATGAATGCTGCTGACGTTGATCTGAACCATCACTAACCAGGTAAAAGTAGTCGGTATCGACCCATGGCCACCCTTGCGAAAAATCCCTGATGGACCACAGTTCTTTCACATTGGGTAAGCGCCAGTCGCTGACACTACCAACCTCAAGTGATTCGCAGTAGCCCGAGGCGTCAGACCAGGGCATGGATGCGTCTGACAGGTCCTGTGCCCAAACCAGACCGGTGACGTTGTCGGCGATAGTGCCGTCCCCGTTGTCTGTGTAGCTGGGAACATTTCCTGTGTATTGTGCATCCTGCCCATAAAAAGCTTCTCTTTCAGCAGGACAGTCGATGAGTTCGCTATTGTCATAGCAGGTGCCCTGTGCGGTATCAACGATGGGATAAGTATAATCACCGCTGGTTGACATTTCAGATGCTGTATCTTCTGTGGTTGATTCCGTTGAAGCTTCTGCCTCGACGGGTGTATCCTGGACTAAATATTCCGAGCTGGCGCAAGTAATAAGGCCTAGTACAAAGACACTGAAAATGATGCTTATTATTGAAATTTTTTTCATGATGTTCTTCCTTACTATTCATAAATTAAATCAATAGGTGATTGTTTTACCAACCTTCAACCGATTAGACCAAAAATGTGTTTAGAGATTATTAAGGATATCTGGAATTTTGATAAATGATTGATCGAGAGCATCCCTTGACTTTATTTTAGCAAACGGTTTTCTTCGAAGGAAACCGTTTGCTAATCTTGTATATCTACTATCCTTGCATCAAAACCACATATTACCTTGAATTCCATTGCCAGATGAGAAATCGCGGCAACAACGCTAAGTTACTTGAGTAAATATGCTGTAGTAATAGCCCCCTCAATAATCTTATTAACTCCTTCAGGGATCATTACAAGTGCATCACTCGTTGAGATCATTTGCAACCGGCTTTTTTGCTTGATGGGTTTGAATGATATAGTTTCGTCTTTTCTTGTTAATTTCCCATGAATGAGCTGAGTCCAGTCGATCTGCCCCCGGATCGTTTCGGACAATACAACAGGCATAGACGGTAATATTGGATCTTTCCATCCTGCCAAACACTTCAATCCAGGAAGCGCCAGCTGCAGAAATGCTATGTGATTGGATGGAGGGCCACCGGGGAGGATAAATACCGGTTTCCTACCCACCATTCCAAAGCCTACTGCTTTTCCCGGACCCATGCGAATGTGATGATATTCCATTTTCCATCCCAGATCTACCAACACTCTCTTTACTAGATCCCGATCCCCAGTCCAGGCTCCCCCACTCGTAATAACCGCATCATATCTTTCCAGGGCTGTATTCAATCCCTTTTTGAGAACATCCGCATCATCAGGCAAAACATCTGTTTCGACAGCAAATCCATATTTATGACACCAGGCTGCTAGAGTAACCAGATTACTGGCATATAACTTTCCCTCTGGCAGGGGTTTACCTGGAGCTACAACCTCATCACCTGTCGCAATAATACCCACCCGGGGAGTTCTAACAACCGGAATCTCCATATAACCTGCCGATGCTAATAATCCCACCATCCCCGGTGTGAGAAGAGATCCTTCACCAACCAAAAAATCACCCTGCTTAACGTCTTCCCCTTTCTTTAGGACATTGCGGCCTGGTTCTGCATTGTTATAAACCAACAACTTGGTATCTTCTTGCAGGGTAAATTCTTCGGCCACTACAGCTTGTGCACCAGCAGGAATTGGCGCCCCACTGAGAATCCTCACCGCTTGGCCAGACTGCAAAACCCCGCTCCAATCACCTCCTGCCGCGATACTCCCCACTACGGTCAAGGATAAACCTTGTTCCGGGGAAGCATCTTGAATATCCTGAGATTGGATTGCATACCCATCTTTCAGAGAGACATCCAGTGAGGGAGACCAGACTTTAGATAAAAGCTCTTTGGCAGTCACGCGGCCTTCAGCTGCCAATAACTCTACAATTTCTTCATCAAGAGGTTTAATCTTCTTGATGGTCGTTTGATATGCTTGATCAAATGAAATCATATTCACTCCAGAATTAATTTCACTAAATTATCAATAAAACCGATAAACATGTTAATGAAAACACTACCCAATCGATCGGACTCCGGGCAATTGGTAAGGGGCGGGTTTTTTCGGGAGAGAAAGCCCTTGATTCTGCAGCTAAGGCAATTTCCTCTGCCCGTTTGAGCGCGCAGGTAATTGAAGTAAGGCTGAAAAGTTTGAGCCCCTTCCACCAGCTCTTTCTTAATCCCCCTCTCATTTTTAATGCAAGCCAGCTCTGAGTACAGGATTTTTGCAAAGATGGCAGCAAATTAACTGCCACTCCCATAGAAAATCCCAACCCTTTTAATCCAAAACGTTCCAAGATGCCCGCCAAGGCAGATATTTCAACTGCGCTGGTCATCCCTTCCAGGGCCATCAGCACTACAATAAACTTCAGGCCGATATGAAGTGAAATGATACTACCCACAGAAGAGTATGGAATTCCAAGAAAGATCTTGTCCACATCACCTAGAAAATAAAGGGGAGGGATAGCAATCAAACCAAGCAAGAGTAACCGACGGGCATTGATTATGGATCGCCAAACTCCCGGATAAAGGATCATTAAAACCACTATACAGAGCCCCGTTATCCAGAACATGTTCTCTGGGGTCGAAGACAACACTAATACCAGGCACCACAAGAAGACAGCCAGGTGGCCCAGTGTGCCTAGAGGAATTCTCCTTTCTGATATTTTTTGCGTTTCCCTGCTAATATCAAGACTCATATCTGCTTCTTCTAAATCATTCTTCCGATGACAAGCCGACTCTTTGTTGCAGCCTACGCCCTAAGGTCCAACTTATTATTCCTGCAACTACCCCGCTGATCAGATGAATGCAGGTCATAATCCCCAGGATCCAAAACACCGCATTAGTTCTCAATCCCAAGAGCTGGCTGCCATTATTAATTACCTTCTCCCAAACCACAAAAACTGTCCGCCCGTATAAAATCGGATTAGTTACAAATGGCTGGGCCAAAACCCACAATACACTCAGGCTTCCAGCCAGGGTCAATGTTCCCAATCGCGGTTTTCCCGTCAATGATAAAATCACTTCAGCTATGACGGCCTCCCCGAGAATTCCAATCATTGGGCCGAGGACAACCCCGCCGAGCGAGAACAGTTTCAACAACATCGCGATCACACCGATAAATAAGGTTGAGCCCTTCTTGGGTACAAATATTCTACCGATCAAAGCGATCGATAAACCAATTACAGATAACAACACGCCGCTTAGAGGGATATTGAGGGTTTTAAATAATGTCCCCAGCGTTATTTCCGAGATACCCCACAGCGTTCCAAAAACAGCCAGGGTCACCAGGTTTTTTGTTGAGAATTTCATATTATTGCTCTCCCTGCCGTACTTCTTTATTGATATAACCCTGGAGGGTGATTCCACCATTTTTCATTAATAAAACACGTTGAGAATAATAATGAACAAGTTTATAGTCATGAGTAATGAGCAAGATCGTTGTGCCATTTTGTTGAAGCACCTTGATATAGTTCATGATTTTTTCCAAATGTCCCCAGTCCTGACCCAAAGTGGGTTCATCCAAAATTACTATTCTGGGTTGAATAGCAACGCTGGCTGCCAGCGCTGTTCTCAGCTGCTGCCCCAGGGATAAAACGGATGGATGTCGAGATTTAAACCTATCCAATCCCGCTTCTTCGAGAACTACGTCGTGTTGAAGTTTGTCAAACATGCCAAAATTACGGGCTGCAAAAGCTACTTCTTCATCAACAGAATCTGTAAATAGCTGTTCCTGGGGATTTTGAAATAACATAGCCAGATCAAGTCCTGATCTGGGCTTTTTTCTTCCCGGGTAATTTATGTCGCCAGATCGCGGTTTAAGCAAACCAGCAACCACCATAGCCAGGGTAGATTTCCCAACACCGTTTTCTCCGACGAGAGAAATAAACTCTCCCGGATACAGGGACAGATCGATGCTTTTGATCACTTCCCGGCCGTTATAACCGGCAGATACATTTTTCAACTGGAGCAGGGGCGGCTCATTCTGAGTCATCGCTCCATTTTTAGTGATCAATTTCTCCCAGGAAACCATTTTCTCTTCCACTGGACGACGCAATCCATAGGCTTTCCTGCAAACCGAGTCCTCAAGAACCTCAACCGCTGGTCCCTGATGAACAAATTGACCCTCATCCATCACATAGAATTTATCAACACCATATTGAACAGCGTGAAGCCTATGTTCAATCATTATTATCGTGATGCCTTTTTGTGTTTTTAACCTTGATAAAACTTCCATCAAACGGCTAAGGCTGGAAACATCCAGCGATGCTGTGGGTTCATCCAACACCAGCACCCGTGGTTCCATGGTCAATACAGCCGCAACTGCTACCAATTGTTTCTGTCCGCCTGAGAGCTTATCCGGACGATTTTTGCGAAGATTTTCTATGCCAACATCTCTTAGAACTCGAGAGACTCTGTCCTGAACTTCATTTTCAGATAATCCCAAATTTCGTGGGCCAAATGCTAGTTCCTCTTCTACGCTCAGGTGAAATAGCTGCGCCCCCGGGTTCTGGAAAACCATGCCCACTTGTTGTGAAATATCAGACAGGGCAGATAAGAGGTTATTTCTCCCGTTTACCCGAATTGATCCGCTTACATCTGCCTTGATAGAATGGGGAATTAGACCACTGATGGTTCTTGCCAGAGTGCTTTTTCCACTGCCGGACGGGCCCGTAATTAAAACCCAATCTCCCTCATTCACATTTAGCGTGAGGTCCTTTACCACTTGATTATGATCATAAGAAACCGACAGGTTCTTGATTCTGATCATCATTTGCCCAAACTGCTGCTAGTCTGATAAAACATGTCAATTTAAAAAAACCGCTTGTCAGAATATCTCTGGCAAGCGGAATTAAACACAATAAAGCGTCAGTGTCCTTTCCAATTCAATCCACTTACCAGTAGATATCGGGAGGTCAAGGAATTTCTTCACTCGCCCTTATCCTTCTAACAAAACTAAAGGATTTGGTCTTCCAACCATCACCTAAGCACTTCTAATAAGTCTTAGGTTGAAAAACTCGGATCCATATTTAGTATTTTCAATGAATAGTTTTCTTATTTCATATCCTTGATATCATACTACTTATCAAATTTTTCCTTAGTACCTTTTATAACCAAATTGTGCCTAAATTAATACTAGTTTTCAAATCAACCTCTAGTGTTTTTACCTCATGCTCGGGATGGTTGATTTCCAAACGGTAAGAACCGCTATTCGGTTTGAGATGGTCAGCTTTGAAATCTCCATACGGATCACTAATTTCCTTGCCAACTTCTTCTGACCCCTGGTAGAGGGTGACAGTCGCACCTGCCACACAATCTGCAACACCATCCGTTTTTTCAGCTAAGCTTCCACCAATAAAACACCGGGTGTACCGTTGCAGGTTTTTATAAAACACATGGGGACTTGATTTGTATTCCGGATGTAAAACCTCAAGGTTTTCATCCGCAACAATCTTTTCCATTTCATTTTCTTCTACGGATAAGAAACGTAATGCTCCCGTAGCACAAGCTTGTACACAGCGGGGAGCTTCCCAGCCATCATCCAATAAATGGGCGCAGAAGGTGCATTTTTGAGGAATTTGCTCCTCTTCATTCCACCAGATCGCACCATAAGGACATGAATCCACAATTGCTTTCTGTCCTTTGGCCTTTATTGGATCAATGATGACGATACCGTCATCGCGTCTGTAAACTGCGTCATTTTCTGCCGCGGCCATACAGTCTGCATTTTCACATTGCATGCAGGGAGTTGGCAAGTAAGCGACGCTGATCAAGGGAAACTGGCCGCGCTCCTTGCGCATGATATTCATCCAGCGATGCCCATGTCGCGGTTGCGATAACGAAGTTGGCAGCCATTCATTGTCGACAAATTCATCTTTGCATGCCAGGAAACAATTATTGCAGTCGATACACTTATCAACATCAACAATCATATAAGCTTTTTTCACCGTTCACCCTCCTCGCCGTTCCATTTTTCCACCTGCACAAGACAGGAATTAGAAGCAGTTGAATGAGATCGTTTGATAATCGAACGACTTGGTGTCAGCGTGTTAACACATCCACCTCTGTCCGGAGAATTTCCCGGCTCGCCGATAGGGTCATATACAGCACTCGCTTGATACGAATGTACTGTACCCGGCGGCACGCGTTCTGTAGTCTGAGCTGCACAGATAACAGCCCCGCGGTCATTATAGATTTTTACCAAATCATGCATTCCGATGCCCCTGTTTTTTGCATCCTGATTGTTGATACGCACAATCCAATAATAGTAATCATCAATCAACACACGGTGATCCTTGATGTCATTCACGAAACTGTCCTTCCCATCCCCCATAGTGTGAAAACTATGGCGGACATGGGGAGTGATCAAGTGAAGGGGATACTTACCATATAGCTCAGTAGTATGATGACCTTCCCACGATTTGATATATTGGCCCATAGGTGGTCGTTCAGGATCATCCGGATCAAAACGATTTAGGCTGGAGCTGACAAACTCAATCTTTCCTGATTGGGTTTGAAGGCCTTCTCCATATTCCCCTGCATAATCACCCGGGAGAGGAGACATATCCGGCACATCCTTCTTGCGCCCTTCTGCGAACCAGCGATAGGCTACTGGAGGTCGCTGATCCTCGGGAGGAGCAGGTACCACATAATAACCTTTCTTCATAAATTTCTTCCAGGAGATCGCTTTTGGCAAATCAGTGCCATCAAACATCCTTTTGCACCAGCCCAATTCATCGGTACCTTCTGCAAAGGGATTGGCGACACCCAGAAGTTGTGACAACTCAAGGAAAATTCGATAATCAGACTTCGATTCTCCCAACGGTTCAATACATTTATGCTGGATGGTTATGACCCGGTGATTCAGCTGACCGTAGGCATGGAAAAGGTATCCACTGGTATTAGCCCATTCACCTATATCCCAACGTTCAAAATTCGTACAGGCGGGAAGAATTACGTCAGCAAACTTGGTTTCTCCCTCAAACCAGATAGCCTGGTTGACAACAAATTCCAACTTATCGCTGCGATAGGCCCGGGCATAACGATTGGATTCACTCATTGTGCCAAAATGCGAACCACCATATTTATAATACATGCGGATAGGTGAGTGGCCCGGAGCAGGATATTTGTATCCCATGAATTGGCCTTCAATGGTTTTGGAGTCTGTAGGATAACCTTCACATTCTCCATCCAGAATGGCTTCAGGGATTTTTAGTCTCGGTACACGTTGATAGGATGTGTTCATGGAGGGCAAATTAGGCATACGCTGGAACATATTAAGCCCAGCCGCAGTGCCGGCCAGATCGCCTGACATACCGCCTTCTGCATAACCAGGGAAGAAGAAACGGTGGTCAACCGGTGTGCCCCACTGCATATTCCCCATGTTTTGTCCCGGTTTTCCTAATCCTTGCATTGCGGCCAGATAGACCATAGCGCGGGCCCATTCGATGCCTGTGGCAGAACGGCAGGCACCACCAAAGTTGGCACCCAGACCTCCGCATCCAAGATAGGTTTTTTTCGATCCCCATTCCCGAGCCAAGGCGCGGATATCTTTAGCAGGAATTGTAGTCTCGGATTCCTGCCATTCAGGTGTTTTTGGAATCCCGTCTGTCTCACCTAAAACATAAGCTTTCCACTCATCAAAACCAGTGGTTCTGGTTGAGATATACTCCTTGTCGTAAAGGTCTTCTGTGATCCAGACATAAGCAATGGCATAAGCCATCGCATGACTGGTTGCCGGCCTGGGAGCAAACCATTTTCCTTCCAACATCCCGGCTGTGTGGTTATAGAACGGGTCAATATGAACCATCTTGACTCCCAATTCCTTTAACCATAAACGCCGGATTGAACCCTCCAAACCGCCGTAAACACCAGATGTAGCCTCCGGATCACTGGACCAAAAGATCATCATTTCACATTCTTTGAGGGCATCTTCAACCGTGCTGTAAGAATCACCGCCGCCGAGTCGTGAGCTGTGTCCCCAATGATGCATAGCGCCCCAATACCAGCCTTCCCAACTATCCGGGTTGTGATCTACCATCGTATAACCAATCGTGTTCATAAATCGGCGATGGGTGCTCAACCAGTAACCAATCCAACCCCATAAATGGTGGGAACCTGTGCCAGAAAGAATAGCTCCTTTTCCGTGATCTGTTCGAACACGCTTAATCTCACCGGCTACAATATCCAGGGCTTCTTCCCAGCTAATGCGTTCATAACCTGAGGTTCCCCTGTTCTGGGGATTGCGTTCTCCTTCAGGATCGAAATCGACCCGTTTCATGGGATACAGAAGACGGTCAGGCGAATAAACCATAGATTTAAAGGTCATGGTATACGAAGGAACTGTTGCTTTGCGTGGCGGGGTAAATTTCCTGCCGCGGGCTTCTATCGTCCAGGGCTCAGGATCATCATCGCCAAATTCGATTGGTGTAATGCGGATGATCTTATCATCCTTAACATAAACATAAACCGGCCCACCATTTGTGTTGTTTACATATCGTTTTACGCCATCATCCAGATCGGTTCCGTATTTCGTTCCTGCTGACAATAGATTGATCAAGGTGACAGGCAGCCAGGCAATCAATTCTTCTGGACCATCCAGTACAAATTGGAAATTCTTTGCAGCGTTTATCATTGCCAGGTTGTCCACGGGCGGGGTTATTAATTCCAGGGCTACAGCAGCGCTGGTGAAGATCATAGAAACATCAGCTTCGGGATGAATACCGCGTTTCGATTTAACCTTGCCATCCTGGAACACAAAGTATCGTCCTACAGAATCGTCAAGTAACTTAATTTGAGCGATACAGTTCTTTTCTTTCAGGCGTTCCTTGAACGTTGGATCCCGCATTGCCTGAATTCCAAATAACTTACTCAGTCCAAAAAGCATGGTTTCAAGTACTAATTTCTTTATGCTCATATTGATTTCCTTATGGTTTTATTTATCAATGACCATGCCGGTCGGGTCAATACCTCTTAAGATCCGTCTTTCTTCTTCGGTTGGTGTTTTTGTTACCGGTACTACTTCTGGAAACAGAATCTCGAAATCACTATTATCCTGAATCTCGTCCACGGTAACTCCAGGATGGATACTGATCAGTTTTAGTCGTTTTGTGGCTTCATCAAAACCATAAACTCCTAATTGTGTGATCACTCGATAGGGTCCGCAGCCTGCTGGCAGGCCTGCTTCTTCCCGCTTTCCCGGGCCATCCAGCCATCCGGGAGTGGTGATAAAATCTAGCTCTTTAACGAAAGTTCTTTTACTTTGATTTCGAAGGTTGTATATTGTCCTCCAGCAAAATGATCCAACATCATTTGCGCCACCAGATCCGGGCAGTCGAACTTTAGGAGTTTTCCAATCACCAATCACCGTGGTATTTAGATTGCCGTAGGCATCAATAGCAGCAGCGCCCAGAAAGCCATAATCGATATAACCGGCCTGGCCGGCTGACATGACATCATGCATCGAGCTGGCCGCAATAGCTTTGTAAAAAGTACGCGAGTCGCCCACAGATATGGGCAATTCTGGAACTTGGGGGCCCATCCCCCCGGCCTCAAAGATGATCAATA
>Ga0075114_10001023_pt1 | contig 15838 bp, 14 predicted proteins | sample AntAceMetag02UKM_FD_69784 | JGI IMG/M metagenome (GOLD analysis project Ga0075114, IMG submission 69784) | Saline lake microbial communities from Ace Lake, Antarctica - Antarctic Ace Lake Metagenome 02UKM | ecosystem: Environmental > Aquatic > Non-marine Saline and Alkaline > Saline | place... | reverse complement strand
TCGCCAAGGGCGGGACATCGCCTTTGCTCTCGATGACGGGCCGATCGAGTTGCCATCAGACTGGGCCCAACTCGTGCATGAGCACTTCAGTGACCCCGAGTTGGCCCAGATCACGACAAGCGTCAAACGGGGCTGCCCATTGGGTGAGACGCGCTGGACACAGGCGACCGCGGCCAAACTCAAACTGGAGCCGACGCTCCGGCCCCGCGGCCGACCGAGAAAGCAACCCCCCAAAAAAGGGACCGCAGTCCTTTAATTCCCTGCCCTGACTCCGCTTGTTGCGGCATTCGGATTCGTATTTGGTGGGGCTTGCATTGCTCCAACAAGGAGGGTCATCACGTCAATCCTCTTGTCGATCCTCCTGCTCATTTCGATGCAGGTTCTACTGGCCTGGCTCCAACAGTCGGTAGCCTCATCGTCTTCTTATGTGGGGTTCACGCTACGAGCACTTGTCCTTCAAATCGCGGGCGCAGGCGTAGCGATAGGTGTCGTTGCTTTGAGGTGTCGCGCTCAAGGTCCAATCACGCCCGCCGCGCGCAAGGGGGACTCCTCCCTCTTATAGAGAGATACGGAGACGAAGTGGTGGATGGTCGGGATGCTGTCTATCCTATCGATGTTGGGGTATATATCTATCGCATCGGCGATGGCCGTGAGTTCACGACACTTGATGGAACGCCGGTCGGAGAGTTGAGAGAACGGTTGCAGGTGGAGTATTTACCTGACAAACCTGCCGTAAGCCGAATCAAAGGCGATGGATGCCAGGCGGTCACCGAATGGCTATGGCGAAAGGTCTGTCCGTGGGCACTCCTGTTGCTCCTCTTATGCTCGCCTGGTGTATGTCTGATTGCATCAGGTCTACGCGGTATGCACCGGAGGCCCGGGATCTTCCATGAACCGTAGTCTCTTGAGGAACTGAGGCCAGGGAATAAACGAATCAAGAAGGGCAATAGATGAGTGGCATGGTACTGATCGATCGAGAGCCAGATCCACTCGCCATCAACCGTGTAGCTTGCCCCTTGAAGTAAGCTTGGGGCTGTGCGCGCGCCTTTTCTACTGTGGGATTATTTCCTTGCCACCCCTTACCCCCGCACCATATTCTTTCTGGGGAATTGAAGGACCATGAAAAGGAGAGTCCCGCTATGTCCACTCGCAACACATCGGAGCGATACCTCCATGGCAACGAGCCTCTATCATTCACAAAGGCATACCCCGAGATTGAAGATCTCGAGATGACCGTGAAGGAGACTGGTTTCCCAGGTGCCTTCAAAGAGACGACGGAGGGCTTCACCATGAAAAAGCCGCCGGGGGACCGATTCAACTGTCGCAAACCACGTTGTAAGGAAGGCGGATTCTCTATCCAGGACATTCTCGGTGAAATGGTCCGCCAGAGGGAACGGTCACGAAAACAGGAGTTGGAATGCCCAGGGCACGAACCTCTGGGGCGAAGCAAGCGACCATGTGATCATAGCTTCGATATTACAATTGAGCTAACATATAAGAGCCGCAAGGTAGACCGACGCTCTGTCTGATGAACCCAAAATCGGGCCTCCCGGCTTTAGCAGGCGTGGAATTAAAGGACTGCGGTACATTTTTCGCGGTACATTTTTCGGTGTTTCTTTGTTGCTCGGTCTGTATCTGATTGGTGATCGGGAAATCGGGGGACCATTTCCTTAATTCGGCGTTGCCCTGATGCGGTGAGGTGTCATCGACGAAGAACGCGTGGGTTGAGAACCCACCCTACCGGGGGCTCCGAGGCGGAGAAGGGAGCGGTGTGCGGTGCACACCCTGCGGGGCTCTACTGGCGCCGTGGTCTCGAAGCGGCCACGATCGCCTCCGTCGGGCCATCGGCAGGAAGTGTTCTACGGCTCGTCGAGGGCGCGGATCTCGCCGGCGTGTTGGATGATGACCGGGTAGCCTTCCATCGTGGCGGGAATCTGCGTCCTGATCTGGTCGGCGTCGCTTTCCGTCAGAACCAGAATGCAGGGTTGGTTTCCGTGCCGACCGATGGCTGTACCGACCACGCCGGGCAGCGCCATCCACGCATCGGTGTATTCCTGTTGGACCTGCTGGATTGTCCTTCGTGACATCGGTGCAGTGCCTTTGGCTCTCGTGGTGTCGTCAGTCTTCGGGAGGGCGATCGTCAATCGCCACGCCGAAGTGGCCGAGCACGGCGTCGATCGGATTGGCGATGGCAAATGAGCTGCTGCCGGCAAAGATCAACCCCACCGGATTGTTGTCGTCCCCAGTGACGACCAGGGCCCCGGAGTCGCCTGCGGCGATGAAAGTGCCTGGTGTAATCACGATCTGGTCGACAAAGCGCGCCGTCCCTCTGTCGTACGTGACATTGACGGTGGCGTTGAGGGCGTAGATCTCTCCGGTGGTCAGGCCCGAACTCCGCCCGTGTTTCCGAACCTTCAGGCCCAGCACCGCGTCCACGGTGGTTGAACTCGGTATGCCGTAACTATCGTTCCCCGGCGTTTTATTGTCGAGCGTTTGCTCAGAGCACACGGCGATGGCGGCGTCGATCCTGTTCCGGGTCCAGCGGGAGAAGCTGATCGACTCATATTCGGCCAGCGTGCCGATGGCGTCGCGTGGGTTCTGCCCGCCATCGTACGGACCCGGCTGGAGGACGTTGTCGCCGATGGAGGCCCGGTTCTCATCGGCGTATACATGATTGTTGCTCAGCGCATAGACCTGTCCATCCTTGGTCACCCGGCATCCGATCGTCCCGGCCGTGACATTGAAATGCCCGGTCGAAGCGCCGATGGGAGCCGGTCTGTCAAAGGGAGTCGTCTCGGTCGTCTCGGCGTCCGTGGCAGCCTGGGCCTCGTTGGAGTACCTGGATCGATTTGACGAGGTGTCCACGCCGGCTACGACATAGTAGTACGTTGTCGAAGGGGCCAGGCCGCTATCGGTGTAGCGACTGGTTCGTTCGTTGACGGAGGCTATCCGACTATACGAGCCGCCGGCGGTCGTGGAGCGATAGACGTTATAGTAGTCTATGTCCGACTCGCTATTATCGGCCCAGTCCAGGTCGATTTGACTGCCGCCGTCGGGGTCCGCCGTCAGGCCGGTTGGCGCGGCCGGAGCAGTGCGATCGCGCCAGAACCACCAGGGCCAGCGCAATTGGGCCAGCGCCGGAGTCGATCCCAATGCGTAAATCTTGCCTGTGACGACGGTCTGAACCGGAACGCCGTCTAGTTCCTTCGGGATTCCGCGGACGCCGGACCGCTCCAGCAGCACAAGGACGGCGCTGCCTCCGCGCTCATGGGTCCCGGCGGCGACGCCCACGACGCCCGCCTTGCTCATGAGCCGTTCGGTGTGCCGGGCCTGGATACCTCGGATACGCCGGAGCGCCTCGCCTGGGCCAATTTGGCTCGCCAGAGTCCCCGGAAGGACCAATAGGCAGAGAGCGGCCGCTAACCACAGCCGTTGCAACTTTGGCTTTGACATGATTTGCCCCTTCCAAACGTGTTCACCAGTCCCGGTTCGAACGATTCGATAGCACGTAATGCGCTGTCAATGGTGCTCGATCAAAGGTGCAGATTCGTAGTCTTCGGATTGTCGTTGCCCCGTGCCGCCGTCGTGCGACAGGAACACACCCACCCCAGGCTTATTCGACCCGTACGACCATCGTTCTCCAGTGGTTCTCGGCAAATTTGCGAGATTTGGCCGCCGAGGAAGTCTCGCGGCTGGAGGTGTCTATCCAGGAGGTTGTTGACGGGGACCTCGCAGCGAACTAGAATGCCCCCGTGATGTGCGGGCAATATTTCTGAAAGCGACCTGGTGAAAGGATTCGGCAATGCCTATCGATCGCAATGAAGTCTCGGCGTGCCTTGACGAGTGCAAGCATCATTTCACGACCGAGTTGCTGCCGTTCTGGCTCGATCGCTGCAAGGACGACGTCAACGGCGGCTTCATCACCCAGTTCGACAAGGACGGCAACGACACGGGACAGGACGAGAAGTCCTCGCTGGCCCAATTGCGGACGGTCTACTCGATGTCCACGAGCCACCGCGCCGGTTTTGGCGACGGGCGGTGCGCCGAGTACGCCAAGCACGGGGTGGATTTCCTGATCGATAAGGTCTGGGACAACGAGCACGGCGGGTTCTACTGGACGACCGATCGCGAGGGCAACGCGGTCATCGACAAGAAGATCATGTACGGCCTGAGTTTTGGCATGTACGCGCTGGCCGAGTATACCATGGCGACCGGCGACCCGCGCGGGCAGGAGTATGCCGAGCGGACGTTCGACCTGATCAAGAAGCACGCGACCGACACCATGTATGGCGGCTACTTCGAGATGTTCGAGCGCAACTGGGACCTGTGCGGCCCGGGTTCGCAGGGGGGCGACCGCAAGACCCTCGACGTGCACATGCACCTGATGGAAGCCTTCACGACTCTCTACGAGTGTACGGGCCGGAGCATCCACCGTCGAACGCTGCTCGAAGATATCGATCTTCTGTTCAAGCGCGTTATTCATCCGCAGTACGCGACCGGCATCCCGCAATTCACCGTCGACTGGAAGATCGCTCCGCAGATCAAGTTTGATGTCGTCTGGGGATGGGATCGCTTCGCCGAAGGCGGCGCCAAGCCCAACGCCGCCGACAACACCTCGGCTGGCCATAATGTCGAGTTCGCCTGGCTCCTGGCGCACGCGACCGATGTTCTGGGCAGTCACTGGGACGAATGCAAGGAGATCATCAAGAAGGCGATGGACCATGGTCGTGACAACGGGATCGATCCCGAGTGTGGCGGCGTGTATGTTGAGGGTCCCCACGCCGGCGGTGTCTACGACATGGAGAAGGAGTTCTGGCAACAGGCGGAGGTCATGATCGGTATGCTGGAAGGCTGCCTGAGGTTCGGTCCCGACGCGTACTGGCCCAGCTACCTGAACGTTCATCGCTTCGTTTTCGATAAGATGATTCACCATTCGGTGGGGGAGTGGTGGCCCTTGACGACCCGCGAAGGCGAGCCGATCTGGACGCACATGAGCCATTCGTGGAAAGTCAACTACCACACCATTCGCTGCATGGTCGAGAGCATCAAGCGGTTGGAAAAACTGCTGGAGCAACTCTGACGTATGGAATATCGAGGCCGATACAACGCGTTCGATCCGAGCCAGATCGAGACTTATCCGCTGAATGAGCGCAGTAACAAGGTAACGCTGGACGATCTGGTGTTCCCGGATCGCGTGGCGGCGCTGGATCTGAATGTCCCTGAGGCGGTCGCCCGTGACATCGAGACGGTGGCCAAGGCGATCGCGGCGGCCCATCGTGACGACAAGCCCGTCATTCTCTTCACCGGTGCCCACCTGATCAAGAATGGATTGGGTCCGTTGCTGGTCGATCTGGTCGAACGCGACCTCGTGACGTTGGTGGCCGGCAACGCGGCGACCTCGATCCATGATTTTGAACTGGCTCTGATCGGGCAGACCAGTGAGAACGTTCCGGCCGCTCTGAGCGAAGGGCAGTTCGGGATGGCGTACGAGTTTGCCTATATCAATACGGCGCTGCGAGTGGGCAACGAGCAGAAGATTGGGTATGGTGAAACACTGGGCCGGACCATCTGTGACGAGGCGTTTCGTACACAGGTTTTATCGCAGGTGGCGAAAGAGGATTCACCCCGTCACTTCACGCATCCGGAAACGAGCGTGTTGGCCGCCTGCTATCGCCGCGGTATCCCCTTTACCGTGCACGCCGGGATCGGCACCGATGTGATCGATCAGCATCCCAGTTTCGATGGCCGGGCCAAAGGGGGCTGCTCGGGGCGCGACTTCCTTATTTATACCCACGAAATCACGCAACTGACTGCCGGCGGCGTCGTACTGAATATCGGCAGCGCCGTCACGGGCCCCGAGGTTCTGCTCAAGGCCATCTCCATGGCCGCCAATGTGGGCAAGGTCCCGCAGGAGATCCTCACCGCCGACTTTGATCTACGGCCGCACGATCCACAGCAGATGACCGACGAGGCTGCCTCGGGCTACTACTTCCGTGACCAGAAGAGCGTCGTGACGCGGATTCCCGGCGCCTGCAACGGTCGCGGCCTGTACGTGCAGGGCGACCAGCAAGCGACGTTCCCATTGTTGTATCAAACCATTCTCCGATATCTCTGATTGAGGACCGGGCATGAACGAACAGTGCATCCGCGAGATTCTGGACCGGATCAAGAATGTCACCGTCGCCGTCTATGGCGACTTCTGTCTCGACGCCTACTGGATGCTCGATCCCCAGGGCTCGGAGGTCTCGGTTGAAACGGGGCTCCAGGCCCGTGCGGTGGCGCGACACTACTATTCGCTGGGCGGCGCCTCCAACGTCGTGGCCAACCTGGCGGCGCTGACGCCCAAGGCGATTCGCGTCATCGGGGTCGTGGGCGACGACATCTTTGGTCGCGAATTGAAGCGCCAGTTCGACGAACTTGGCGTCGACACCACGGACCTGCTCATTCAGCGTGAGAACTTCGATACTGTGACATTCGCCAAGCCGTATTTGGAAGGCGCCGAAGAGGCGCGGATGGACTTCGGTTTCTTCAACCGGCGCAGCACCGTGACCGACGAGGGCTTGCTGGCTGGCATCCGGGAGGCCCTGGAGACCGCCGACGTGCTCATCGCCAATCAGCAGGTGCCTGGCAGTATCGCCAACGAATCCTTTATCGAACAGGCGAATGCTCTGTTTGCCGAGTTCCCCGACAAAGTCGTGCTGCTCGACTCGCGTCACTATGGGGATAAGTTCCAGCACATCGTCCGCAAGACGAATGATATCGAGGCGGCCCAGCTCAACGGCGTAGAGGCAGGGCTCAATACCGAGTTGCCGCTGGATCAGGTCAAGGTCTTCGCCGAGAAGCTCCAGCAACAGTTCGGCAAGCCCGTCTTCCTGACCCGCGGCGCCCACGGCATGCTCGTCGCCGACGGCAAAGGCCTGCACGAGATCCCGGGGCTGCAACTGCTCGCCCAACTCGACCCGGTCGGTGCCGGAGATACCGTCACCAGCGCCCTTGCTCTCTGCCTGGGGGCGGGCCTGCTTCCGGTCGAGGCCGCGACGTTCGCCAACCTGGCCGCCGGGGTTACCGTTCAGAAACTCTTCCAGACCGGAACCGCCAGCGCCGCCGAGGTGCTCGAGGTGGCCCAGGACCCCGACTACATCTACCAGCCCGAACTGGCCGAGGACCCGCGCCGCGCCCGCACCATCGACGGGACGGAGATCGAACTGTGCGCCGAATCGATTCCGTGTGGACACGTCAAGCACGCCGTCTTTGATGCCGACGGCACCATCAGCACGCTGCGCCAGGGCTGGGAGCAAGTGATGGCGCCGGTCATGATGCGCGCCATCCTGGGCGATCAATACGACAATGCCGACCGAACGCTCTACGAGAAGGTGCGCCGCCGCACGCTCGAATACATCGACCAGTCCACGGGTCTGCAGACGATCCTTCAGATGGAAGCCCTCGTCGGAATGGTGGAAGAGTTCGGCCTTGTCCCGGCCGAGAAGATCCTCGATAAGTTCGGTTACAAGAAGATCTACAACGATGCGCTGATGGAGTTGGTCGGCAAGCGGATCGCCAAACTCGAAAACGGCAGACTCGATGTCGCCGACTGCACCGTCAAGGGCGCCGTCGGTTTCCTCGCGGCCTTGCGCGAGCGGGGCGTCACCCTCTACCTGGCCAGCGGGACCGACCGCGAGGATGTGGTCAGAGAAGCAGCGGCGCTGGGCTACGCCGAGTTCTTCGATGGAGGCATTTATGGCTCCGTCGGCGATGTCGCGAAGTACTCCAAGAAAATGGTGATCGATCGAATCATGACCGAACACGACCTGTCCGGGTCGGAACTGGTCGTCGTGGGTGATGGTCCCGTCGAACTGCGCGAATGCCGCAAGCGGGGGGGCATTGCCATCGGCATCGCCTCCGACGAGATCCGCCGTTATGGGCTCAACCTCGAAAAACGCACACGCCTGATCAAGGCCGGCGCCCAGGCAGTCGTCCCCGACTTCTCCGGCTGGCACGACCTGCTCAACCTCCTCTTCGACGCCTAGCCGGAGCGCGTGGGTTGAGAACCCACCCTACAATTGCTGGTGAGATAGGCGTGGCCGATGGAAGAAGGAGTTGAGCGTCCATAGAATGGGACACGCGTTCCTGCCGGTATCGGTCTGTCGCAGAGGTTGCGACGCGCGGGGTATCGCTTGTGAACTCGCATCGATGGGGGAGATTGGACTATTTTATTGAAATGTCATTGTTTGGGATTATCATAGGGGCATGTAGTCGGCATGTGTAGAGTCGTGTGCCGTCGCAGGCGCGTGTAGCTATCCAAGGATGGAGAGAAGAATGGTGAACGCAAAGCGGTTTTTTGTATGTCTCTTGGTTACAGGGTTGAGCCTGAATATCGCAGTGGCCGGTCCTGTTAATTTGCTGTCGAATCCGGGTTTCGAGACGGGGGATCTGACGGGTTGGGCCGTCGGGGGGACGAATGGGGGCTTCGGTGTTTTGACCGATGGCTCACCCCTTCCGGGGATTTCGCATGCCCCGTTTCTTCCGGCTTACCAGAACGTGCGCGGCGGCGCCTATGGGGCGTATGCGATCGTCGCCCATGGCAGTGGCGAGTATGTATCGTTCAGTCAGACGGTGAATTTGCTGCCCGGGACTCATACGGCCGGCTTCTATATGGGGCACGATGAAGGCTCTCTCTTCGGGATCAGTGGGGCGATTGACACCGGCCGGCTCGGGGTCTGGGTCGATGGGGCGCAGGTCCCCTTCAATTCTTCGTATGTGAACAACTTCTCTCCCGGCAGCGGTCCGGACGATTTCACACTATTCGACGCGGACTTCGTCAGCGCTGGCGGGCCGACGACCGTCGAGTTCCGCGTCTCGGGCAGCGGCACAGTGCGGGCGGGGATCTCCGTCGACGATTTCGCCCTACTCGGCGAGGCCGCGTCGGATCTGCCGGCCGTACCGGTTCCGAATGCGCTCGCCTTGGCGGGCATGGGCGTTGTCCTTGTGACGCATCTGCGGCGGCGCCGATCGCTGTAGCCGCCTCTCAGGCGACGCGTTATTCCTTCCTGGTGTGCGATTTCAGGACGCTCGTAGCGGTATAGCTGTTGGCGGCGCCGAAGTTTGTGACCGTGACGTCTTTGACGAGATTTCTGACCTTGGGATGATACCAGAAGTCTGTCTTGCTCGTGACGGGGTCGCCCACGGGATTATCCATGGTGGAGGTGTACTGGATGTGCTGGCAGTTCTCGAACGTTCCGGCCGGTACGGTGAGGGTCTCGTCTTTGAGACGCTTGGCCTGATACTCAATTGCCATGACGAATCCGCCCACGTCCATCTGTGACTTGATGGTTTTCTCTTCGCCTATCTTCAACTCCCAGATCGCCGGGACCGGTGGTTTGAAAAGAAGGGTTGCTACGCCCTCAATATCCATCTTGTGGATCAGGTTCTTTGCGTCGATATGCGCGGTGCTCGGGTTGATGTCGCCGGTTCCCCAGCGATTCTTGAGCAGGTACCGTTTCTTGTCGCCTTCGCCTTCGACAGCGGTCACTTCCGTGGTCCGGTCGCCCTCGACCTTGGCGGACCGTTCGCTGAAGGGCCGGGGCCCCTCGTGCTTGTAGGTCCACTTCTCGCCAACCTGCCAGTCCTCCGCGTAAACACCCGTCCCGGCCAATAGGATCACTAGGACTGCAATCAGGGATAGATCGGTCTTGCTCATCAGTACCATTCCTTTCTCGCTCCGGTCGTTCCTCTGGAGTTGAGGCTTCTGCTCGACGGGCCCCGACTGTGGGGCCCTATCGGATGATAGTATAGGCGATGGGGCGGTGGAAGTTCGAGTCTTTTCTTGACGCCGACCGGGTCGACGCTGGATCAGGGGCGATGTGAAACTGTTCACATTATCGGGACTGTGCGTTGACACCGGTGAATGCGGTTCATAAGATATCGATTCTCTTGGTACGCAGCAGTTTGACTTCTGGTCTGGGATGGGCCAGGGGGACTCTGAGACTCAATTGGGATATGTCAAATGGCGAAGGATAAGATCACTGTGGTCGGGGCCGGCAACGTTGGTGCGACGACCGCTCATATCGCGGCGACGCGTCGTCTGGGACAGGTGGTTCTGCTCGAGATCGTTGAGGGTTTGGCCGAGGGCAAGGCCCTGGACATGGCCGAGGCCAGTCCTATCTATGCTACGGGTCAGGATATTCTCGGCACCACCGACTGGGTCGCGACCGCCGACAGTGATATAGTCATCATCACCAGCGGGGTGCCCCGCAAGCCCGGTATGAGCCGTGACGACCTGCTGGCCACCAATACCAGTATCGTCAAGGCTGTTAGCGAGAAGATTGCCGAGCATTCTCCCAACGCCTTCGTGATCGTCGTATGCAATCCGCTTGATGCAATGGTCCACGCGGCCGCTAAGACAACCGGCTTTCCCACGCAACGCGTTATGGGCATGGCCGGTGCGCTTGACGCGGCGCGGTTCTGCTATTTCCTCGCAGCCGAGATGGATGTCTGTGTCGAGGACATCAAATGCGTGCTCATGGGAGGGCACGGTGACGACATGGTGCCTTTGCCTAGATTTACTACAGTGGGCGGGGTTCCGGTTTCCCAGTTTGTCAAGGACGCGAAGGTCGACGAACTTGTGGAGCGAGCGCGGAAGGGCGGCATTGAAGTCGTCAACCTGATGGGCACCAGTGCGTATTACGCGCCGGCGGCCGGCGCGGTGAAGATGGCCGAGGCGATCCTGAGGGATACGCGAAACATCTTTTCCTGTTGCGCCTATTGCGATAAGGAGTACGGCGCCGGCGGGTACTTTGTCGGCGTGCCCGCCTTGCTGGGTAAGGCCGGAGTGGAGAGAGTCATCGAGTTGGATCTGGACGATTCGGAGAAGTCGCAGTTCGCCGAATCGCTGGCCCATGTCAAGGCATTGGTCGGCAAAGTGGACGGACTTTTGTGAAGTTCAAAAATGCTTTTGAATTTTTTCTTGCCATCGATTTCTCGATTGTTTAGACTCCCGGTTCTTTTAACCAGGCTGTAGCAGAAGGGGTGTAACAGCACATGGAACTGATCAAGAAAATCAAGCAAGCCGAGGCGGATGCTCAGGAAATCATCGAGCAGGCCAAAGCTCAAGCGGTGCAGGCGGCCGAGGAATCGCGCAAGCAAGGATTGGCGGCGCAAGCCGAAGCCGAGCAGGTGCGGAAGCAGGCTATCGAAGCGGCTGTTGCCGCTGCGCGGTCGCAGGGTCAGGCCGAAGCGGTCAATCTCAAGGCCGAGGCTGAGACCGATCGCCAGAAACTGCGTCAGCAGACCGAAGGCAAGATGCAGGCCGCCGTTGAGACCGTAGTGAATTACCTGAAAGGCTGAGCATGGCCGTTTCGAAAATGGCAAAAGTGTTGATCGTCTGCCATCGCTCGGAGGCCTCGGATCTGCTCGAGGCCGTACAGCAGGCCGGTATCGTGGAGATTCTCGATGCCGAGCGCGCCGTGATCAGCAAGCAGTCGCCCGACCTGCTAAGCGAAGGCGGGCGTCCCCGGGGCCTGGAAGATACGCACAATCGGCTCGAAAGGGCCGTGAAGTTTCTCGCCCAGTACAACAAGGAGAAGAGAAGCCTCTTCGATCCCCTCAAGCCCATCGAGCAGAGTCGTTACGCCGATGTGGTTTCCGACGCCGAGTCGCTGAAGTTGCTCGATCAGGTCGAGCATGCCGAGGCTGAGATGGATCGGTTGGCCAATGAGGGTGAAAGTCTCCAGGGGACCGTCGATATGTTGATCCCCTGGCTGGATCTCGAGACGCCCGTTGAAGAGATCGGCCAGTTGAGCCAGGCCAAATGCTGGACGGGTCTGATCCCGAGCCAGCAGGTCGAGCAGGCCAAGCAGAGGATTGCCGAACTCGGGGCCGTCGTTCAGACGGTTAGCGTGGCGGGCACCCGGCACGCCTGTATGATCGTCGCCCTTCACGAACAGGCCGAAGAGGTCCAGAAGGCGCTGCGCACCACGGAATTTGAGGCAGTTAGCTTCGAAGGCATGACCGGGACGGTCAGCGCCCTGATTCGCGAATACACCGAACGGTGCGACGCGGCCCGCCGGCAACTGCAGGAACAAGAGGCCACGGCCGTCAAGCTGTCGCAGCAGCTTGTGAAGGTCGAGATCCTTTACGACCACTACCATAACCTGGTCAGTCGAGAGACCGCCCGGGGCGGGGCGCCCGCCACCGAGCAGGCGGTGATTCTCGAGGGTTGGGTCAAGGACAAAGACTATGCAGCGCTGGAGGCGATCGTCGCACGTTTCAGCGCCTCCAGTCTCGGGCGAACCGAAATCGCCGAAGGGGAAGAGAAGCCCGTCGATATCGAGAACAGCAACGGCATCCAACCCTTTGAGGTGGTCACGCGTCTGTACGGGATGCCCCACACGACGGATGTGGATCCGACCGTGTTCCTGGCGCCGTTCTTTGCGTTGTTTTTCGGCATCTGCCTGACCGACGCCGCCTATGGGTTCGTCATGATCGGCTTCATGTGGTGGCTCTTGAAGAAGATCAAGGGCGACGCGAAGTTCGTCAAGATGATGTTGATCTGCTCGGTGACGACGATTGTCGCCGGGGCGTTGACGGGCGGTTGGTGCGGCGATGCGATTCAGGTATTTTTCCCGAGACTCAAGGGCTTCCGCGAAGCGCTGATGTGGTTCGACCCGCTCGAAAAACCCATGCACTTCTTTGTGATCTCTTTGGCCCTGGGCTATTTTCAGATCATCTTCGGGATCGGTGTGGCCTTCTGGCACCGCTGGACCCGGGGCGAGAAAAAAGAGGCAGTGTTCGACCACGGGACCTGGTTCGTCTGGCTCAACTGTCTGGCGGTTTTCGGCATGGCCAAGGCCGGCTATCTGCCGCCGGCGGTAGGAAGCCTGTTCGGGATCGTCGCTATCGTGCCGGCGCTGGGGATCATCCTCTTCAGCGAACGCGAGGGCAACTGGGGCGGCCGCATTGGCATGGGTTGCTACAACGTCTTCAGCACGGTGTTCTACGTGGGCGACGTGCTCAGCTACATCCGCCTGATGGCGTTGGGTATGGTGACGGCCGGCTTCGGTATGGCGATCAACACGATCGTCAAGCAGGTCATGGACATGGGCGTACTGGGCTGGATTATGGGTGCTGGGATCTTCATCGGCGGCCATGTCTTCAATATCGCCAACTCGTGCCTGAGCGCTTTCGTGCACAGCATGCGGTTGCAGTTCGTCGAGTTCTTCACGAAGTTCCTGCAGGGCGGCGGCAAGGAGTTCGAGCCGCTCCGCAAAGAGTACAAACATATTCAGGTGGATGAATAGTCCACGCACGGGAATCGAGACAGTGAAACCGGGTGGGCTTTGACCCATCGACAGGGCGGTTGTGGTGGGGCAGGCCCCATCCATACGAAAGGCAAAGAAAGGGAACGTACGATGAGTCAGATCGCAATGGGAATCGCTTATCTGGGTGCTGCAATGGCAGCTTTCATGGCGGGAATTGGTTCGGCGGTGGGCATTGGCATCGCTGGTCGAACTGCGACGGGTGTGCTGAGTGAGAAGCCGGAACGCTATGGCCAGTTGTTCCTCCAGGTGGTGCTGCCCGGCACGCAGGGCTTTTACGGTTTCGTGATTGCGTTCTTCGCCATGGGCACGATCAGCAAGTTCGTCGAAGCCGGCGCTCTGGATCTTCGCACGGCCCTGGCGATCCTCGCCGGTTGCCTGCCGATCGCGTTCGCCGGCATGCTCAGCGCCATCCATCAGGGTAAGACCTGCTCGGCCGGTATCCTTATGACCGCTAAGCGGCCCGAGATGGCCGTCAAGGCTGGTGTGCTTTATGCCGCTATGGTCGAGGTCTACGCGGTGTTGGGTTTCCTGATTTCGCTGCTGATCCTTCTGGCGCTGGAAGTCCCTGCGGCCGCCGCCTAGGGGACGCAGCAAGAAACGCTAATCCTTAGTAACCGGACGGTGCAGATGGAAGCTGAACAGGTAATACAGAAGATTCTGTCGGACGCCAAAGCTCAGGCCGAGACGATCACGAAAGAGGCTCAGGCCAAGGTCGCGGCCGAGCAGGCCAAAGCCGATAGTCGCCTGGCCGAGTATCGCCAGCAGGACGACGTTCTGGCTCAACAGGCGGCTGAGGATGAGAAGGCGCATATCTCGGCCGCGGCGCGGATGGATGCCGCCAAGGAGTATCTGGCCGAGAAAAGCCGCATCCTCGACGAAGTGTTTGAGCGGGCCCGACAGAGACTGGGTGAGTTGCCCGACAATGAGTATCGCGATCTGATGGCTCGTTTGATGCTCGAGGCCGTGGAGACCGGTGACGAAGAAGTGGTCGTCGGCAAGGACGAAACGCGTATCGAGCAGGGCCTTGTCAATGAGGTCAACGACAAGCTCGGCGACGATAAGAAGCGTGAACTCCGGATGGCCGACGACCGGTGCAACCTGCCGGGCGGATTCATCCTGCGACGGGGCAAGATCAAGAGCAATGTCTCGCCCGACGTGCTGCTGGGACAGGCCCGTAACGCTCTGGTGATCGAATTGGCCCAGAGCCTCTTCTCATAAAATGATGACGGACGTCGAGAGCAGCTAAAACGATGCCGAAAGTGCGATCAGAAGAGACAATCTTTGAGTTCTTAACGTATCCGACCGTGGGCGTCGATGATTGGCGTTATACGTCGCAGAGCGCCCAGGTGCGGGTCATGGAAATGCAACTGCTGACTCGCGCCGTGCTGATGGATATGGCCAACGCGTCGGACTTTGCCAACGCCGCCGCCTCTCTGGGCGGCGGGGATTATGCCCTGTCCCAGACGAACGTGCGGTTCGACGATGTGAACCGTCTTCTGCTGGAAAAGCGGGGGGCCGTTCGCGAGTTGTTCGCCGAGTGGATGCTCGACGAGGCGGTGGTGACGTTGTTCCGGAGTCGGGACGATTTCGTCAATCTTCGCCTGGCTTTGCGGCGGGTCCTCACCGAGCGCCCCGTTGGCGCCGGCTACAGCGCCGACGGCAATGTGGCGCCTGAGGTGATCGCGCAGGTCTTCGAAGAAGACAACTATGCCTTGTTGCCTGACTACCTCGCCGAAGCAACCGAGGAGGCGACGCTGGCCTACTACCAGAACAAAGAGGTCCCGGCGATCGATTACGCCATCGATCGGTGCGAGGCGGCGTACAGAATCGCCCAAGCCCGAGCGATCGGTGAGCCGTTCCTGGTGAATCTTTGTCGGATACAGATCGACCTGAGCAATATCCGCACGGTGCTGAGGCTCAAGCATATCGACGCGCAGCATCGGCAGGTTCTATTGCCGGGCGGGTTCGTGGAAATGGACCGATTGCGTCAGGCGCTGGAGTTGGGCTATGAGGCGCTGGGGCAATTGTTCTTTGCGACGCCGTACCATCGGATCGTCGAGGTGGGCGCCGCGTACCTGGTCTCGGACCAGTCGTTCCTCAAGGTCGAACAGCAGTGCGATGAGTACCTGATGGGGTATCTCAAGGCCAGTGGGCAGATCACCGCGGGCCCCCAGCCGATCATCGCCTACCTGTTGACCAAGGAGCACGAGATTCGGATCGTGCGGCTGATCCTGACCGCCAAGAAGAATGCGTTGGACACGAAGTTAATCCTGGATCGCGTCGGATCGTAGTGCGTGTCGCGTGAAAGGCAGATCGCGCAACGAGATACGAGATGCGAAAGACGAGGAACGAATAGATGGAAGGCAAAGTCGCCGTATTAGGTGATGCTGATTTCGTGATGCCGTTTTCGGCGCTGGGGCTCGATACGTTCCCGGTCGAGCAGCAGCGCGAGGCGATCGTGGCCACCGCCCGGGAGATTGTCGAGGCCGATTACGCGCTGGTCGTGATTGCCGAGAATGTGG
>Ga0075114_10001021_pt1 | contig 15854 bp, 19 predicted proteins | sample AntAceMetag02UKM_FD_69784 | JGI IMG/M metagenome (GOLD analysis project Ga0075114, IMG submission 69784) | Saline lake microbial communities from Ace Lake, Antarctica - Antarctic Ace Lake Metagenome 02UKM | ecosystem: Environmental > Aquatic > Non-marine Saline and Alkaline > Saline | place... | reverse complement strand
TGACAAACTCTACCATTGCCTGACCCCGACTTTTAGTCTTGGTGTGAGAAATCCGCCCCGATTTCATCTCTTACAACTCTCTTCCTTAAAATGAGTATACGCAGTATATCATAAAAAAGTTCGTATTTACACTCTCCAGAGGACGATGAACTAATTATTGCGTAATTCGTGTGAAAATGCTCCCGGCTATGTTTTCGAAAATTTGTTCCAAATACGTTCCGTCAGGCGCGTAATAATAATTACCGCAGGATGTTTGTGGAGCTATTCCATCACAAGGATCCGCCGGGTAGGCATCCGCCAGGTTATCCGGGATCGGATTGCGGAAGTTATCATCCCCGATATTAGCCATATACCTTAATAACAACTCCCCATCATAATCTGGTTTCGCTGCGTCACCGAGGCCAATGGTGTAAATTGCAATTTCATCACCGGATTTCGGTTCAGCGGAACCCGCAGGATACTCCGGATAAACCAAGGCTACCCGATCTGTCATATCCATGGCATAATCCTCGGAATCATATGGGGGAGAGGAGGCATTATAGGTTGCACCTACCGGGCATTCACCAGCATTGAAATGTAAAGGCCCACAGTGTCGGGTGGAGGGATCACTATCCGTACACCAGGAATAAGATGTGCTGGGTTCATTAGTCCACAGGCGGGAGCCAGCCGCTCCGCCGCAGAAGCCGTTCGGGAAACTTTCCGGGACTTCATTATAATTAGGATCTGTATTATAAGTCTCAGGTGAAGCTCCATGGGTAGAAGGCGGCAGATCACTGACATTGGTTGTCCCGTCTGAGAGGAACACAATGACCCAGACGCTGTCCACCCTGCCCTGGGCCTTGAGGATATCCCCGGCCACTCGCATGCCGCAGCCAGTGCATGTATTCCCGATAATATCATCCGTTTCATAATAATTTCCATCCCCATCTACATCCATTGGGTTTACTTCTCCAAGTCGTGGATTGCCAAATGCACTAATAAGTGTTGGCCCTGGACCATCAAATAACTGAATGGCATTAATCGCGGCGTGAACAGCTGTGTGGTCCGCTTCCAGCACTTCATTGGGGGTTGATATGTCCGGATCATGAATGGTAGCTTTTACATCATAGGTGACAACGGCGATGTGGTCATTACCATCAAAGAACTTGAGGATCATAGCATTGGCTGCATCTTTGGCTTTGCGGAGCGGTTGGCATTCATCAGCTGCAATACAGGCGGTTGCGTCATAATCAGGAGTATATTCTTTATCCCAATCCACATCAGGTTCGAAAGGTGCAACCATATCAGTCTTATTTGCCATCGATTCTGATGTGTCAATTACAATCACAACATCCAATGACGCTGCTTCACCAACAGAATGGGTGGTGATCGGTACGTCAGTAACCCCAAATAGCTGTAAGAAATAAACTGGGCTGTTCTGGGTGGCCTGGATCCAGACCAGCTTCCGCTTGATTTCTCCAGGAGCAGGACAGATCGAAGCAAAGGCTGCCGGAATGCCGGCATCCCCACAGAGGTAGGCTTCCAGAGAATAAATATCCGAGATGTCGTTTAGATCCAGCATTTCCCGGGCAGATTCCCGGATCAGCACCATACGCTGGGCATCACCTAAGGATGAGTCACGGATCTCGTTTGCTGCAGCTATTGCAGCGGCGTCCAAACCCCTTTTCAGGCGGGTGAAACTTACGTACAGAGTTCCAGCATCGGTGACCAATCCCGCAAATGCCAGCATAGCCGCAAAAGCAACCGCTGTGATCACCAGGGCCTGACCCCGTTCCCGGAGATTTCCTTTCCTGATATGGCTCAGTGTTCGGGAAATTTTAAGAAAAAAGTTCTTTTTATAGAGATTATTCTTTCTTTTCATAAAAACCTTCTTTGATCTAAGGCAGCGGTGTTGGCGTGGGGGCTGCCATGGGCGCCGGCATGACAGCAAATGCATGCAATGGGACAGGATTGGGCAGCAGATCGCTGATTATGGGCAAATTGAGCAATTGTTCATGGCAAAAATAGATCTCAACCAGGACAATGCCTTTATCGGTAGGGCCGCCTGGAACAATTGCGGGATCGGGAGTAGGTGTGCCTGGGCCAACTGGGCCAACTGTATATGTAGGCGGTACTACAGCTACCCAGGCATCAAGCACTTGCTGTGGGAAAAAGGGTGTGGTTGAATCCAATGTTCCATCACAGTTCTTGGTCCAGTTATGCCCATAAAGCGACCAAACCCCATTAAGACCGGGAGGATTATGGGGTTTGCGATCAGCGACCACATTATTATCAATAGTAAAGATCGAAATAGTAAGATCGTCCGTGGCTGGATCGAGGGTGATGTCCTGATTAAAATTCGTACCGATGACCACACAGGCAGTATCCAGGAAATAGTGAAGCGCTTCATCCTCACAGGCGCCCATAGGATAAGCAGGAAAATTGACCATATCCCGGTTCAACACTTCAGGATCCCTGTCAGCCGCAAACCTGGCGGCCTCCCTGACAACATCCATGAGGGAGAGGTAGTTATAGATGACTGCTCCGACCTCAACAAAAGAAATCAACAAAAATAACAATATGGGCAGTACTATCGCCAATTCTACGAAGCTCTGCCCGGAACTTTTACCTGAAAAGCGGGATTTCATCCAATTCATATATTTATCCTGATTTTATATATTTATTATAACTACAGAAAACATCAGCGTCAAACTGCTAGGACTATCTAACAAAACTGTAAAGACCTACACCGTTTGACCTGGTTTTGGTTAGATTTATCACTTCCTGAATTGATTATACGCTTCTTTAGGGCTAAATTAGCTGATAGTTTTGTTAGATACTATTAATTCCAATCCTAAAAACTGCCCCGGTAGAGTAAAATTGAATCAGGAAAATGGTGGTGAAATATGAAATCGATCACTCTGAATATCCAACCGACAGTCGAAGCTATCCGCGATCAGTCCATCCTGGAAGAAAATGGCATCCGGGCAGTGGTAATCCCCTACCACAAGGCGCCTTCATTTTACGTGGGAGATAATCAGATCTCCGAGCTGCTTGTCATGGATCATCAGGAAAAAGAAGCCAGGGATATTTTGGGCCTTCCTGATGAACTGTCTGATTTATCTGGTTAACATCCACAATATTGTCATCCTGACCCCGAGCACAGCCGAGGGGGAAGGATCCATAAGAGGTTCCAATTTCCAAAAGGAAAATATAAAATTATTGAGAAAGTGTTGGAAACCGGTCCCAATATGGATTCTTCCATTTCTCTTCGCTCAATATCAGAATGACAATATATGAACCAAATACTGCCCATTCTGCTCAAACGCCCGTCTCCGGGCGTTTTTTTATACCTTATCGAGGATAATTCGGTGATCACCAGCACTTAGGCCAAAATAAAACTGTCATTGCGAGGAGCCTGAACGAAGAGAGGGCGACAAAGCAATCTGTACTTCTTACATCTGTCAATTTTTTTAATTACGATCAATTCTTGAAGAGACGAACCATCCTGCTCTTTAATTGACCAGTTATTGGTTTTGATCTCAGTTTAATTTGATTAAGATTGCTTCGGAAGCTGCTCTTCCTCGCAATGACAGGAAAGGTGGCGGGGGCGTTTCTTTTATTTCATAAGGCGAATCGCATCTCGAGGGCAAGCTGCAATACAATCGGTGCAGCCCAAGCAAAGGGAAGGGGATATGTCCGGCATTTCCCCGGGAGCTTCCTGGCGGAGGACTTTCTTTTCACACACTTTGGCGGCCGCGCATATCCCATCTTCACACGATTCCGGATCGCAGCGCTCGTAGTCCAATAGGACCTTAGGCTGAGGCATCTATCTCCCCACTGGTACTTTCTTGAAGTTTTTCCAATTCCTCTTCCAGCTCTTCCAGTTCAATTAACATTGTCACCGGTAGAGAATGTGCTGGAATGTTCTTTTTAATCTCGCCTATCCTATCTTTAAGGTCTTGAACCAATAATTTCTCTTTCATCGATTTCAAACCATTGGCCACAACAATGCTATTATGATAGATGCCATATTATCCTGGTTAAATTTCTCTTGCAGAAATAAATTACCTCTCTGCCCCATTTTGGAGGCCTTATCGTTGTCAGCGAGAATAGCACTTACAGCTTTTTGAATGGCTGGAATGTCATTATAAGGGATCAGATAACCTGACTCACCAGGGATAACAACTTCGCTGCTCCCGCCATATGCACCGGAAATGACTGGTTTGGAAAAAGCCATAGCTTCCAGATAGACAATTCCCAAACCCTCCGTACTGCTTGGCATGATGAATAAACTACAAGTCTGATAATACTGGACCAACTCTTTGTCTGATATACCACCTTTAAAATGAACCCGGTCATGGATATTAAGATCAGTTGCGAGCGATTTTAGTCTGGGTAGGTCATCTCCAGACCCCACAATGACATATTCCAGGTCAGGAATTTCTGCTATCAGCCCTGGCAAAGCCTGAATGACCAAGTCAATACCTTTTCGTTTATCAAATTTAGTTAACCTCGCTACTGTTAACAACATACTATTATTTATTTCCATATCCCGATAAGATCCTACTGATTCAGGGAGCATTTTCTCCAACCATTCATCATCAAGAGCTGGATACAGGACAGATATTCTCTCCGAATCCAGTTGATTCATCTCTGCCGCTTTATCAGCCGTAAATTTACTTGAGGAAGTAATGAAATCCGCTTCTTGGAGGGCTTTTTTTCGTAAACCGGATAATGAGAACCATGCTTCAATCCCATGTAAATGAACCCCATATTTCAACTTGGGACGCAGCAATTTCACCAGATATGCAATCGGGGCGATGTGAAGATGAAATGTAAAAACTACTGTCGGATAGAACAATATTTGAAAGGCAGATTTTACAATGAAAAGAAATCGATTTCCCCCAAAACAATTCAGATTGACAATTTCATCAAAATCGTTTGCCTGAATTTCATTCGCCTTATCCATTAATGTGAATACTGTGACTTGTTGGGATTTTTCTGATGCGTGATCAGATACAGCTTTTGTGATCTGCCGTCCAAATCGTTCGATTCCACCAAAACCAAAAAGCTTAGAAGTCAGAATGATGGGACCCATAACATACCCTCAGGATTTGTTGGTTAAACTTTCCCAGACGGGAGAATTTCTTTTTCCTGTCCGGGAAAAATGGAAACAGAATAAAGACCAATATTTTCATGCTAATATAATACAAATACCACAATAACGGTACTCGTTTAGTCCAGATATCTGCATCGATATTCCTCGTTAAGGGACAGGTACCCTCTACATCATATCCCAATCTCTTGAGTTCCGGGCCAAGATCAATTTCTTTATTGATCAAATGATCTATTTCATAAATTGTCACTCTATCGGGATATTTTTGTTGGGCTTTGAGAAGATGATGGGCATAAACGGATTGCAACAGGATCGCTTTTACACCCGATGCTGGCCACATTTCTATGGGAAATTCTTTTTTCACTAGGGATCTAAAGACCGCAGCTGGATTTCTCCACAATCCAATTAAATGAATTTGCGAATACTTGTCAAATATGAATTCCATTGATAAGGCTAACTGGGGATATTTTATAAAATCAATATTGTCATCCCGGAAAGGTGAAAAAGCCTGGTGGTAGACCTGGCGAGTGAACTCATCCTCCAACAAAAAAGGCGATAAAAATTCTTCATCAGTTATTCTATGCATCGCCCCCCTAGGATAACGCTCCATGGCATTATGGAACATCAAGAGGGGAAAATACTCATGATAACCCCGTGGGTATTGATCAGAACTACGCGGATCAGTTACTGTCCTCAACCCATTTTGTACCAAAAAATCGGCAAATAGACTCGTTCCACTGCGGGGACATCCACCAACAATAATTTTCTTTTTGTGCTCAGTCATCAACACAGCCTTTATTAGCGGTGCAGTTTTATTATTCTTCCGAAGGTTTCGGACGTGGAGGACGATCAGGTCGTTCTCGACGCTCAGGACGAGCAGGCCGTTCCCGGCCTCCTTCCTGTCCCTCTTTAGGAGCCCTTCTGGCAGCCTTCTTTGCGGCTTCCTCAGCTTTAGCCTGCTGTTCCAGGGCAAAATAAGTCGGCCTGATCTCAGCATAATACGCGGCTGGTTTTAAGAGGCGATCTTTATGATGGATATTTACAATCCGATCATAAGAAGCCAGCTCATAATCATGGTCCATTTTGATAGCATCGAAAGGACAGTATTCCGCGCAGTATCCGCAGTTCATGCACAGGTCGATATCGATAGCAAAATTCGCCGGTGTTTTTAACGGTTTCCCGGTTTCCGGATCTTCCGCGCGTGTGATCCAGATACACTGGGATGGGCAGACTTTACTGCATATCCCACAAGCAGTGCAGCGGGGAACTTTCTCCCCATCAATCTCTTCGTATACCAGGAACGGCACATAGCGGAAGTTCTCTGCTACCGGAAGCCTCTCCTCTGGATAGTTCACGGTGAAGATACCCTTGGTATCATGGGTCATGCGCTGCCGAACACCATCTTCATTATAATAACGCTTCCGACCTGCTTTAAAATCCTCGGCGTATGTGTCGTAAATATGTTTCAGGGTTACGCCCAACCCTTTGACAATCCCAAATCCTTTCATAATCATCTCCAGTGACCCTGCAGCCCGTTAACGGTCAACTTCTCCCAACACGATATCAATTGATCCTAGAATGGCAACCAGGTCAGCCATTTTTTCTCCCAGACTCATTTCTCGTAATCCAGTCAGGTTGATAAATGATGGCGCCCGGACGTGATAGCGGTAGGGGTTGTCAGTTCCATCTGATACCACATAAAATCCCAGTTCACCTTTTGGCCCTTCCACGCGTCCGTAGGATTCACCTTTAGGCATCCTGAATTTATAAGCGGGTTTATTGGCTAAGACCTCTCCCTTGGGGATATTGTCTATCGCCTGCTGTAGAATTTTTATGCTTGACCGGATCTCGTCGTAGCGGATCAAGAATCGGTCATAAATATCACCGTGATAACGAACTGCTACATCGAAATCAAACCGGTCATAGATGCTGTAAGGATCTGCCCGGCGGATATCATAAGGCACACCCGATGCGCGCAGTACCGGCCCAACAGCCGAGAAACCTATGGCCTGTTCAGGGGTCAATATACCAACACCCTGACTGCGGCCCTTCACGATCTCGTTTTCAACGAGGTAGCGGTCCATTTCATCCACCTGTCGCGGAAGGCGTTCGTAGACCATATTCCGGATATGCTCTTCCATACCATCAGGAAGATCGCGCACAACACCTCCGAATCGGAAGTAATTGCACATCATCCTCGATCCAGCAACGGCTTCAAAGATGTCCAGGATCAACTCTCGTTCCTTAATGGCATATAACGCAGGAGTGAAATAAGCACCCAGGTCATTCAAGAAGAATCCGATCGCCATAAAATGATTCAGGACTCTGGTCAATTCCGCCATAATGACCCTGATGTATTCGGCTCGTTCCGGAGGTTGGTACTTCTCTCCCAGAAGTTTTTCAACTGCCACCGCATATGCAAAATTATTGCTCATGGAACAGAAATAATCCAGCCGATCCGTATAGGGCATATTCATGGCGTAAGTGTTTCGTTCGCCGATCTTTTCATGGTTGCGGTGCAGATACCCCATCACAGGTTCAAGATCTACAACTGTCTCACCCTCTAGTTTTGCCACCATCCGAAAAACACCATGGGTTGATGGGTGCTGAGGACCCAGGTTTATAACCAACTGTTCTGTTTCAATACCTGGGTCTTCTTGGGGGATTACGGCTGTTCCTGTGAAGAGCAGTTCCTCTCCTTCCGGGATCCAAGTTTCTGGATTAAAACCTTTTGGATACTCAATATTTTCTTTATAGGGATTATTCTCTTCTATCTTGGATACTTTGCCTTCCGGCCAGCGGTCTTCGTATGGTTTGAATTCTCCTTCGAAAAATGCTTCCTGCCAATCTTTTCGCAAAGGATGTCCGGCAAATCCTTCCCACATCAGGATTCGCTTCAGGTCTGGATGACCCTCAAAACGAATGCCAAGCAAGTCCCAGGCTTCCCTCTCCTGGAAATCTGCCCCGGGAAATAAATCCACCAGTGATGGAATCACTGGATCCGAACGCGGGATCTGGACTTTTATCTCCAAAATTGCGCCGCCAGTGGATTTGAAGAGGTGGTATACCACTTCCATTTTTTCTTCTGATAGATAATCCACTCCGGTTACAGACGATAGAAAATCATATCCATATTCATCCCTGAGAGTTTCCATCAAAACTAGTAAATTCTCGCTTCCAACCATAAGGCCATGATAGCCTTCCCGCTCATCAGCACTTAGCCAATCAGGAAACCGGTTTAATATTTCTTTTTCGTGAGGTTTGATCTCAATTATTTGTTCGTTCATGCCTGGTTTTCCTTTTCCTGCGCCTTTTCCATCAAGTTAGGAAAATCTCTGACATCGATCAGGTCCGGACCGAGAATAGGTACAGGGATGCCCTCATCCGCTTCTTTCTGGTACCAGCTGACCTCTTTAATGGATTGGTTATCTATCATTTCATGGATTTTCATAAAACCATATAATAGTGCTTGCGGTGTGGGAGGGCATCCTGGAACATATACATCTACTGGGATATATTTATCAATACCAGCGATGACGTTATACCCTCTTTTGAATGGTCCACCCCCGGAAGCGCAAGCGCCCATAGATAAAACATATTTTGGTTCTGGCATCTGGTTATATAAACGAACAACCTGGGGAAGCATTTTCTTGGTGACTGTCCCGGAAACGATCAACAAATCGCATTGCCTGGGACTGGGCCGCATGATCTCCATACCAAAACGAGCCATGTCAAATCGTGCCCCGGCGGTGGCGATCATTTCTATAGCGCAGCACGCCAGACCAAAGAACATCGGCCAGACAGAATAACGCCGGCCCCAATTATATATTCGGTCCAGGGTTGTTATCGCTACAGTGCCTTCCAATTCAGGGGGAATATTGTATTCAGGTTTGTTTAATTCACTCGGCATGAAAAACGCTCCTTGCAGTGAAACTAGTGATAATTTGTACAACTTCCCTATTATATTGCCCTTTATTCCACCTTGTCAACAATTATTTAAACAAAATTTCTTTTGTTTATTACCCCGGAATTGGTATACTGGGATCATGCAGACCACCAGAACTGAGATCCTTGAATACTTAACTTCTCACCCCAGCTCTTCGGCAGCCGAAATGGGCCGTTTTCTGGAGATGACGCCTGCCAATATCCGCTACCACCTGGCCATCCTTGAAGATGAAGGATTAGTCCAAGTATCTGATCAACGTTCCGGAGGATACGCTGGACGTCCAATCTTGCTCTATAACCTTACCTCTATAAATCTTGGGGATAATATCCTGAACCTAATGGGAGTGATGCTGAAAACCTTGGGAGAAAGTGGTGAATATCGAACGATGCTAGAGAGAATCACCAGCTTCATCCTGGAAGATTATCAATCTGAGCCAGGGAACCGGATCTCCACCTTTAACCAGGCTGTGGCATTTTTAAATGAACACCACTATCATGCCAGCTGGAAGGCAACCCCGGACGGCCCACAGATCGAACTCCGCAACTGCCCTTATCGGGACCTGGCTCAAACCCATTCCCAGTTATGCCAAATAGACGAACGAGTCCTGAGCTCAATCTTCAAGACTGAATTTGAATTAATCCAAAAAAGAGATTTTGGAAATAATCCCTTTTCCCCTTGTATCTTCAAACCCCCACAAACAGAGTAGGAAAAGGGATTCAAGCACAGAAATTAGTGGTGATGGTCGTGATCGTGGCCGTGGCCATGCGCTTCACTCTCAGCGCAAGATGCCGCTCCCTTAATTTTACCTTCGAGGTAAGAATTAACAGCATACTCAACTGTGCCAGCAGCTCCAGTGGCCGGCTCAATGTCAAACTGACTGAAGAATTGGATCGCCCTTCCCCCCATCCCCCCGCTTAACATCACATCAGCTTTCTGTTCATTGATAAAATTGGGTACCTGACCAACTTCATGCCCAGCAAAAAACGGGTTATCGATCACGGAAACCGATTGGATCTGATTATCATCGACCTCTACCAGGGCGAAAAAAGGACAGCGCCCGAAATGTTGGGCAACCTGGCTTTCGAGGCCTTGATTTGTGTCTGCTGATACCGCTATTCTCATAATGTTCTCCTTTGATTTTGACTTTCTTATTTAACTTGGATCAAATCCCGATTTGAACTATATTAATCTATAACAGTCATTAGTCTTTCCCAAATTCCTTTTATCGCTATTGAAGATTGTGCCTGGGGATCGAATTTAGTAACCGGCTGGCCCTGGTTCATTGCCCGGGGAACAGCCAGGTCAAAGGGAATTTCACCCAGAATATCAATACCTTTTTCCTGGCAGAACTCCCGGATCTGCTGTGCGCCTTCAGGATAAAGATCTGATTTATTGATACATACTTCCACCTGAACATCAAAATGTGTTGTGGTTTCCAGGACTCGTCCCAGGTCATGTAAACCCGCCAGGGTTGGTTCAGTGACAACCAGGACGATGTTAGCCCCGGATACCGCAGAGATCACCGGACAGCCAATGCCAGGAGGCCCGTCAACCAGCATGAGTTCCGCTCCGCTGTTTTCAAGTTCCTCCTGGGCCCTGGATTTGATCAATGCCACCAGTTTGCCTGAATTCTCCTGGGCTGGATATAAATGGGCATGGAAGAATTTTCCATATGGCGTTTCTGAAATATACCATTCGCCAGCTTGCTGTTTATTGAGTGAGATCGCATTCTCCGGACATTGATAAAGGCATGATGCACAACCTTCACATGCAATCAGGTCGATCACAAATTTTTCATCCTGGGAGGATACAGCGTCAAAGCGGCATACTTCCTGACAGCGTCCACAACCATTACATAAGACCGGATCAATCTTGGCAATCGCACCGCCGATGAACAACTCTTTGCTAAGTTCTTCGGCTTCCAGAAGCAATGCAAGGTTAGCTGCATCAACATCAGCATCCACTAATATCGCTTTTTGGCCAGGATTTTTCTGATGATACAAATGAGAAAATGCGGCGCTTAGATTGGTTTTTCCCGTACCACCTTTGCCGCTCAAAATAACTAGTTGAGTCACAAGCCCACTGCCTCCTCTATCATTTGGTCAACTTCTTTATATAATGCTCTAAACTTATCTCCGTATTCAGGGTAAATTTCAAGCAGGGTATCTCCCCTGGCCAATCCTGCACCAATCTTTCTATCAAGAGGGATAGTCATTAACAACGGGATGCCATTTTCACGACAATAACCCTGGATATCGGTTTCACCAATTCCATCCCTGTTGATGATAACTCCCGTTCTAATGCTAAGTTCGTTCGCCATCTGGTGAGCTTGTTTTAAATCATGTAAACCAAATGGGGTCGGTTCTGTTACCAAAAGCAGGAAATCTACTCCCCGAATGGCTTCCACAACCGGGCAGGATGCCCCAGGGGGGGAATCAATAATCTCAAGTTCGGGTGAAAATCCATCATTCCATTTCCGCAGGGCAGCAATCACTGGCACAGTCAAAGGCTCACCCGGATTAAGCAATCCATGGCGTAAATAGATATTCTCATTTCCAATGCCACGTTCAAGGATCCCAATCTGATTCGGGATCTCCCGAATCGCTTTTTCAGGACAGTTCAGCGTACAACTGCCACATCCATGGCATAAAGATGGGAAAACCATGGGGCGGTCTTTCAGAAGGATAATGGCATTATACTGACATACCTCAGAGCAAATCCCGCATCCTGTGCAGCTATCCTCTTCAATCTGGGGGATAAGTACATTAACATCCTTTGATTGTTCAAAATCCGGATCCAAGTAAAGATGGACGTTAGGCGCTTCAACATCACAATCACTAACCAGGACAATCTGGTCATTTTCCACTGAAAGAGATTCTGCCAGCGCAACTGCTACAGTTGTCTTTCCCGTACCGCCTTTTCCACTGGCAACAGCGATCCTTTTCATTAGCGACGACCGCCTCGACCGCCTTGACCACCTCGGCCACCTCGGCCACCTTGGCCACCTTGACCATGCATAGCTTCTCCAGTAGCTCCAGCTGCCTGGCGTAATGACCCTGCCTGAACCTGATCGACTAACTGCCTGGGAGTCCCTGAATTGGCCAGGTAAGCTTTCATACCGGCGGCAGACAGCGCATCATATGCATTCGGTCCATATCTTCCGCTAATCACTGCATCTACACCCTGGTCAGCAAGATGCTGCACAACCTGGGTTCCAGCTCCACCCTGGGCGCTTGCAGCAGGATTTGAGATCTTATCCCAATTGTCTTCCCCTTCATCCACGATCAAGAAATATGCACATCGGCCAAATCTGGCGCTGAATTCTGTATCAGGATTTCCTGTTGATGATGATATTGCGATTTTCATTATTTCTCCTTTAACGAATCGTTTTTTGATATCTTATTGTTAATTGGTTGATCTGGTCCTGAATACTTCCCAGGTTCTGGATCCATTCTCCTAAGTGAATCTTGCCCGCATCCAGGATCTTGTAAACACGCCTCTTCGGTCCTTTACTATCCTCGTCATCCCACTTGGATCCAATCAATCCCATTTCTTCCATATCCCGTAAATCTCGATACAGAATACTGGAGTCCAGGCAACCAGGATCAAACCCTAATGAAGCCAACTGATCATACAGGTCGTACCCATGGGCTTCCTTTTCAGATAGCATTAAAAGCAAGCTGGGGCGCAGGAGCAATCGCAGCCCCCTTCTCTTCCGCTGGCGGCAAGGACCAGGTTCTCCCCTTCGTCCTCCAGGCATAAAAACCTCCCTGTAATTTAATAATTACAGGGATAGTTTAATCTTCTATGTGCAATTTGTCAATAGATAGTTTAACTATAGATATAAGAAAGAGAATAATTAGCTAACTGGCTGTTGTTGGTAATGATGGCATCTCAGGGCCAGGTTTTCCCATCTGGTCCGCAAGGGCTGATGCTGTGGCAGTGCGGTCATCCCAGGGAAATTCAGTTTCACCGAAACACATCGACTGTTCATGACCTTTGCCGCAAACCAGCACAACATCACCTTTTTGTGCCAGATTCAGGGCGAACTTGATCGCCCCACCCCTGTCCGGAACTCGCCAGAAATTCTCCCCCTCTATTCCCCCTTTCTCCAACATGCCACCCGCCATTTCTTCCAGGATATTATCCAAAGATTCTGTGCGGGGATCTTCCGCAGTCAGGACTGTTAGGTCTGCCAACTCGGCAGATACTTCTGCCATCAAACGTCTTTTTTCTTTATCCCGCAATCCCGCTGAACCAAATACAGTGATCACTCTTTTATTGGTTAACTCTCTTCCCGCAGATATTGCCACTTTTAGCGCATTCGGTGTGTGAGCGAAATCTACTACAGCCAGGAAATCTTGTCCGAAATCTATCCTTTCCATCCGTCCTGGAATGCCGGGAAGGTCGCTGATGCCATGCTGGATGGATTCCCAGCTCAAACCCAAACCGGCCGCACAAGCCCCTGCTGCTGCCAGGCAGTTAGAAACGTTATATTCCCCTAATAATGCAACCTTGATTGGAACGTTAGTATTGTTATTGGTGAGCTCAAAATCAATCCCATCATGACGGTTTAGGATCTTCCCTGCCTGGAAATCCACACCTTCCTTTATCCCATATTCAACTATTTCTAAACCCTGCTGGTTGTTGATATCTTTTAGCGCTGGGTAAGAAATGTCGTCAGCATTCAATACGGCGATCTTATTCACTGGCAAGGGTTTGGGGGATGAGTTTCCAACCAGGCGGAAAAGTTCCGCTTTGGCTTTCAGATAACCCTGGTAATCACCGTGGTAATCCAGATGTTCATGAGTAATATTGGTCACCACTCCGATATCGAATTCACATGCTTCGACTCTTTTTTGGGCCAACCCGTGTGAGGTCGCTTCCAGAACAACGTGGGTAATGCCGGCCATCACCATCTCGGCCAGGTAGCGCTGCACATCCATTGCTTCTGGTGTCGTGACATGAAATCCAGTATCTAGTATGCGATCACCAATTACTGCGTTCACAGTGGAAATCAATCCCGCATTCAAGCCCGCGGCAATAAGGATGTGATAAATCAAATTGACTGTTGTGGTCTTCCCGTCCGTACCCGTCACTCCTATCACAACTAACTTGCGGGCAGGAAAACCATACCAGGCAGCGGCCAGGTGAGCCAGGGCCCCTCTGGAGTCTTCTACCTGCAAGTAAGGGACTGCATACTCATGGGCAGGATGAGAACCAACCAACGCAGCAGCGCCGCGTGAGATCGCGTCAGGAATATAATCATGTCCATCAACCCGGGTACCTTGGACCGCCAGGTATAGATCACCCGGTTTTACATCCCGCGAGTCGATCTTGATTCCCGAAACCAGAACTTGCTGTTCTGGTAAAGAGTTTAGAAGGGGGATTTCCTGAAATAACTCGTTCAGATCCCTCTTTTCGATCACCACAAAACACTCCTCTACTGATGAGAAAAACGCCCGGATCAAATATCCAGGCGTTTTTATTGTACACTAGAACACCGCAGCTAAATCAACTGAACAGCGATCGCATTCCTGAAAGCTGGGCAGATACGGAATGATCGTACATCTTGTCATCAATACGGACGGTCAAACCACCCAACAAGTCTGGATCCACCTCAAAAGCGATTTCTGGTTCGCCAGCTGTTTTCTTTAAAATATCTTTTTCTATGACCTCTTTTTCTTTATCAGTCAGAGGTAAGGCACTGGTAATAACTGCTGACTTCCCTTCAAACTTTTCACCTTCCAGGACAACAACCTTTCCAGATTTTACGCTTGAGAAGAATTCGTCAACCAGTGCTTTCTGGTGTTTTTCATCCAGGGCAGCGCCCAATAGTTTCTGGGTTGCTGCAATTGCCAGGATCGCCACCTGATCGCGGACACCTTTAAGCACCTTCACTTCTTCCTCTTTGGCATCTTCCTGGGCTTTTTGAATGATCTTTTTAGCTTCTTCTGAGGCCTCGTTTTTTATGGATTCAACCCGGTCCTGGGACTGGGCTACAATCTTTTCAGCCTCTTTTTTAGCTTCAGCTAGAACGGCTTCGCGTTCCTTACCAATTTCTTCCCGTACTTTAGCGGCAGCTTCAGTATCTTCTACCTGTTTATCCAGCATGGCCCGGCGGTCGTCGAGGCGCTTTTTGGCAGGTTTCCAGAGAAGAACAGTCATCAGACCGAACATTACCAGGAAATTTACTATTTGGGATATTAAAAATGGGCCATTGATTCCCATGGCTCCTAATGCTTCGCCCACAGTAACCTCCTTAGTGCACTACCAGGGGTGTAACAGGCACGAACTTAATTGCCAGCGCTACAACCAGGGCATAAATTGCAATTGCTTCAGCAAATGCAATGGCCAGGATCATATTTGTAAGAACATCGCCTGAGGCTTCAGGATTTCTTCCTACTGCCTCCATGGCTTTGGCAGCCAACAAACCGATACCGATTCCAGGACCCAGAGATCCCAATCCGATGGCCAAGGCTGCAGCTATTTGAGTTGCGGCTTCATACGACATGCAATTTTCTCCTTTAGAAATCTACCTTAATAACTAATGATGCTGTGTTGCCATCTGATAAAAGATCAGTGACAGGATTGAAAAGATCAACGCTTGAATGGCGCCAACAAATAATTCCAAAGCAATAAACACATCTACAACAAGGAAAGCGGTCAGGAAGCTTATAACCATCAATAGCACTTCCCCGGCAAAAACATTACCAAACAACCGGAACCCAAAGGAAAGCACCTTGATAAATTCTCCCATCAACTCCAGAATGCCGGCAAATCCATTGGAAAAGGAAAGGATAGGTTTCA
>Ga0075114_10001020_pt1 | contig 15860 bp, 18 predicted proteins | sample AntAceMetag02UKM_FD_69784 | JGI IMG/M metagenome (GOLD analysis project Ga0075114, IMG submission 69784) | Saline lake microbial communities from Ace Lake, Antarctica - Antarctic Ace Lake Metagenome 02UKM | ecosystem: Environmental > Aquatic > Non-marine Saline and Alkaline > Saline | place... | reverse complement strand
TCGTCAGGACGGCCAACGATTGCAGGCCCCGGCCGATTTGCGTTCGGTCGCGACGCCGATTCAGTTCGACCTGCTCGAAGGCCCGGGCGACGCGCTGGCGGTCCGTCAGGCGCCGCTTCGATCAACTGGACCAAGTCGCCTAGACGTCGGTCCACCATCACTTCCGAGCCGGAGACGAACTCGGCTGCGAAGGCCTGCAAGTCCCGACGCACCTGCGCGCCGATCTGGGCCTTGAGTTCCGTATTCGCCGCGTCCAATGCGGCCAGCAGGCGCTCGTCCACCATCACTTGCGCGTCTTGCGCAACGGCAGGCTTCAGGGCGCTCGTGATGGACGTCTCCAAATCCGCGCGAAGCTGTTCGACATCGATCGGCTGTGGCGATGTGAGCCGACCGATCGCGATGCCGACGGCCAGCACCAGCGCGGCCGCGACGGCCAGTCGAGCCATCCAGAACAAGGTTGGGCCACAACTGGAACGAACGTCAGGGACCTCAGCAAGCGCCTGCAGCGCCCGGTCCCGGCGGGCCTCCATATCGGCGTCCACTTCTCGGCCCAAGACCGCCAGGCCCTCGCTTTGCACCGTCAGCGCTTCGAGGTACTCCCGGCACCGACGGCACTCGTTCAGATGCGCCTCCACCTGCTCGGCCTGGTGCTCGTCCAGAGCCCCGAGCGTGTAGTCGGCGATTCGATCCTGCATCTCTCGGCACGTCTCTTTCATGATCGGTCTCCCGCGGCGGTCAGGACCTCGTGGAGTTCCTTGATCGCGGTTCTGAGTTTCAGATAGACACTCGAAGTCGAGATGTCGAGCGTCTCGGCGACGGACTTGACGCTGCGTCCGTCGTAGTAATACATCACCAGGGGCAGCCGCAGATCCCAGGGCAGTCGCGTCACTGCGTCTTGGAGGTCGTCGTCATGGCGGCCCCCTCGTGTCGGTTCGTCCATGCGGTCATTGAGCGTCTTCTTGGCGGCCGCCTGTTTGCGTACGGAGTTTATGCTCAGGTTCCGCGCGATCCGGGCGATCCAGCAGCCGAACTGGCCGGCGTCGCGCAGTTGGCGGATGCTCTGGAATCCCTTGATCATCGTCTCCTGCGCCGCGTCCTCGGCATCGTGCGTGTCTCCCAAAACGCCCAGGCAGACCAGGAAGACGGGCTTGTAGTGTCGCTTCACGAGCAGGGCGTACGCCGAGCGCTCCCCCTGAGAGGCCGCTCTGACCAATGCTGTATCGCTGCGCTGCTCCAAAGCCACTCCATCCTTCAACGTCACTATAGAGACACGCGCCGCCAGTTCCAATTGCAAAAAGACGGGAGATTTTCTAGGTGGGAACGATTTGGCGGGCGGAGGAAAGGAAACAGGCCGCCCATTGCTGGTACGGCCTGTCGGTGTCAAGTCAGTGCGCGGATGCCGGATCGATCATCTCGTTCCGGGGTCCTCCCCTATCTCCCGGCACAACTCCAGTGACTTGCCAACTCGGTTCAGAAGGTAGTCCTGCAGAGGGCCCTGACCGGCCAGGTCGCGCTGCAACAGGCGGCGGCAAGCCTCATCGTGCTCGATCCCCTCGCTCTGTTGGAGATCCCAGAGGGCAATCTCCATATACGTGATCAAATCGATCGTGGAGTGGAGATTCTGAGCCAGCTTCCGGCATCGCCTGGCGGAGGCGTCGGCGTCTGTCGGCGTCAATGGCGCGCCGCTCGCCAGCGCTTGAGCATCCTTCTGCGCCTGCTCCAGGCCGCGCCGTACCCATCGGTGGCCGCCCCGGATCATCGGGTCCCGGATTTCGCGATCCGCCATTTCGAGTTCGCGCTGAATCCCCGCCAGATGAACGCCATCCGTCATGACCTGGGTCGGATCGTCCCAGGGCAACTGCTCGAACCACTGGCAATAGGCGAGAAAGCCGGGCACACAGTGCTCAATATAAGGCCAGCCCAATTCCTCCGATCGGGCGCCGTCTCGTATCTCCTCCAGGTATTCCTCCAACTGCTTGCAGACGTGCATCGTCTCATCGATCCATGCCTCATCTTCGATCTTGCCCAGCCAATCGAGGAACTCATCGGCATGAGTCAAAAACATCCCAATGCCCTCTTCGTCAGGCCCCTCGCGGCGGTCTTCGATCCGGGCCCGCGCCTCGGCAATCAGTTGAGCTTGGAACTGCGGATCTGAATTCGCTCGGGCCAACCAATTCAAGCCCTGCCAGAACTCGTCCAGCATGTCGGCGTAGAACTCGACCTTCTCGGCATTCTTCGCCTCTACGGCCAGGAGGAGTTGCTCGACGTGGTCATTGTGCGACTGCCGGATCTTCTGCACGATCTCGCCCCAGGCGACACTCTCGATCGAGCTGCCATGCTGAAGAACCCCGAACAGTACGACCGCTACAATCACGGCGGCCGCGGCCAGCTTTGCTGTCTTGCTTCTCATAATCGTCTCCCACCAAACACGGTGCTTCGATTGTCTCATTCGCGTAACGTTGCTGCTTAGATCGCGCGAAACGCTTTCGGCGATCTCGTGGATATCCGTCGGTATCTCATCGCTGGCCAGCTTCTTCAAGATATCGTCGACGTTCTTATCATTCATGGCGCTGTTCCCATTTCCCAGTGCGGCGCGAGCTTGCTTCGTAACGTCGCGATGGCCTTAGACACGTGCGATCGGGCGGTCGCCTCGGTGCAGTCGAGTCGGGCCGCGATGGCCGGATAGTCTTCCTGCTCGAGGTACCGCATCACAATGGCTCTGCCCTGCCTCTGGGGCAGGCTCGCAATCGCTCGGCGGACCTGAGCCACAAGGTCCGCTCGTTCGATCCTATGCTCGGGACACTCGCCCGGGTCCACTCGCTCAGGGGGGATGTCCCCGTTGCGGCCAACGCGTTGGCGCCACGCCTTGGAGTTGGCGCTCAGCGCGATCCGGTAGATGTAGCCGGCCGCCCTGGCGCCTTCGAGCTTCTCGGCATGCCGCCATAGGCCCAGCAACGCGTACTGCATCGCCTCGGCGAACAACTCCCGGTCGCCCGTGAGTCGCCAGAGCACCGCCGTGAGAAAGCGCAGATGCTTCGCTCGGAGTCTGTCGAAGACTTCAATTCGCTCGGCACGTTTCATTGGTCTATGCTCTACCCTTGCCGGCTGCCGCCATCGGTGTCACTGAGAATCCCAAACGCATCCGGTTCTCACAGTGTATTAACCGACCGGCGTAGCATCCGTGTAAGACTTTCCGGCGCAAAAAAACCGGCCGCCCGAGTGCCAGGCGGCCGGTGTGGATAGGCCTTCGTGTTGCTCTCCGCCGTTCTCGGCGGATCGTGCCGGGAACTCTAGGACGCGAATTCGAACTTGGTGCCGGTGAGACGCTCGTAGGCGTCGATGTACTTGGCGCTGGTCTTGGCGACGATCTCCGGCGGCAGCTCGACGCCCGCGCCGGACTTGTCAAACTTGATCTCTTCCAGGTAGTTCCGGACGAACTGCTTGTCGAAACTCTCCTGGTCGCGTCCGGCTTCGTACTTATCGGCCGGCCAGAAGCGCGACGAGTCCGGCGTCAGGACCTCGTCGATCAGGATGATCTTGCCATCGACCACGCCCCACTCGAACTTCGTATCGGCCAGGATCAGGCCCTTGCTCTCGGCGTGCGCGCTGGCCTTGCTGAAGATCTCGAAGCTCCGATCGCGGACGTAGCTGGCCTGCTCGAGCCCGACGATCTCGGCCGCCCGCTCGAAGCTGATATTCTCATCGTGCTCGCCCAGTTCGGCCTTGGTCGCCGGCGTGAAGATCAGCTCGGGCAGCTTGTCGCACTGCTTAAGCCCGGCCGGCAGCTTGACACCGCAGACCGTGCCGCTCGCCTGGTACTCCTTCCAGCCGGAACCGGCCAGGTAGCCTCGCACGACGCACTCGATGGGCAGGACCTCGACCTTCTTGACCAGCATGCTGCGCCCGGCCAGTTGGTCCGCATGGTCGCAGAACGGCGCGGGGAAATCGGCCACGGCGTCGCTGATCAGATGGTGCTCGACCGTCCCCTTGAGGAACTCGAACCAGAACTTCGAGATCTGCGTCAGGACGATGCCCTTATTAGGGATGCCATTGGTCATGATCACGTCGAACGCACTGATCCGATCGCTGGCGGCGATCAGCAGCTTGTCGCCCAGATCGTAGATATCACGGACTTTGCCTCGCCCCGGCTCCGTGCCGGGTATGTTGGTCTGCAGCACTGTATCCATCCCAAATCCTTTCGATAGTCGGTTGCGAAACCGCACATGCTAAGAAGTTCGACCCCGCGCGTCAATCGAAACGAACATTTCCAACCCAAACAACCCCCCAGCCGCACCCAAATTGGCTTTGTTTGACATGTTTGAAAGCGGGGACAGGTACAACCCGCCGGGCGGAACGTACCAGTCCCCGGTTTCAAAATTGGCTTTGTTTGGCTTTGTTTTTCCACCAAAATCCGCATTGTCAGCCCACAAACCCCGCAATTGGCTTTGTTTGGCGCGTCGTCCTTGCTGCCCCGAACCCACCATCCGCAATACCCAACACGCAATGCGAAATACGAAACAACCGCCCCAGCCGCGAAGATTGGCTTCGTTTGGCTTCGTTTTCCACCCAAATCCCCATTCCTGGCCCAAACACAAAGATAATTGGGTTCGTTTTGCCAAATAGCCCCCTTCACATCCGATACCTTTCTCACCCCGTAACCCTTCGCACTCTCTTTGGCCCTTTGACGTTTCACACTTCACGTTCAGTACTTCACAACAAGTGTTATTTGATATCTATATACCACACCACAGCCCCGCCGTCAAGGGAAAACTCATCGCTTCTTGCATTTCACGAGTGCATCATTTGCGTTTCGTCCACCATTGCCCTACAATAGGCTGTGGATTTAGGGACTATTGTGCTCTGTGAGACGGAGAAGAATCGTGCTTGACAGTGGTCGAAGCGACGCGACGCGTTTTATCGAGGATCTACCTTACGCGTGCTTGGCTCTCGCAGTTAGTACAAGTAGCGCAGATGGATGCGAGAGCGCGATGATTTTGAGAGGTGGAAATGAACGGGATGCCAAGCGGGGAAACCTCAATGAGAAATGATTGCACAATCATCAGCGTTGAGTCACGAAAGGGAGGTGTGGGGAAGACAACGGCAGCCTTGAATCTGGCGAGAATCTTGCTGGAGAAAAGAGGTTACGCGGTTCTCTTTCTTGACGTCGACATAACCGGAACAAACGCTACGGATTGCTTGGACTCTCCGTTCTGGAAGGATATCTCTCACCCCGTACGGGACGCAAAAAGTAAGATTCGCAAGGCTCATGGCGCGAATCTCCTAGACCTGTTTGCGAGGCGGTTCATGCCTGGGCTTGACAGCCCAAGATTTCTCACTGAGTCGACGAAAGACAGACGCACTCGCGAAGGCACCCTCTTGCTCGTACCGGACAAGATCAATGTGATCGGGTCACAGATCTATGATTTCAATGGCTCAGCGAATGAAGACAAAGATACCTGTATCTGCAAGCCAAGTATCCTCTTTGACGAATTGCACGCATTCTGGTTCATCGAGTTTCTTCAGAAGACATGCGAAGCTTTCTTGGAAGCAATCAGGAAGGATGAGCCTAACCGCGCAGTGGCTGTGATTGTGGACAATTCTCCGGGTTATGTCGGTATTGGGCCCGCTATCCAGGACTGGCTGACCGATCTCGGGCCGGACAGGGGCAAGTTTCTCACTGTTTCATCTTTGGACAAACAAGATCTTCTGTCTTGTGGAGATGCGACCCACAATCTACATCAACTCTATGAGCGCAAGTGGCGCGCAAGTAGAAAGTTCGCAGAGGCAACAAATTCGGAGAGAGATTCTGGCGAGGAATTCCTACTTGCGCCCAATGAAGAGGGCTTCTTCCTACGCATGGCTGAAACGCCGTCGTTGCTTCACGCCTCTCGCAATCCACTCGAATGCACATCTGGTGTAAGCGGAGGTGACCTCGCATTCTATTGTCGCGCCAACGCGGAGGTTGGGGGAGCCTATCTAGATCAGCCGGAAACATATCAGGGACTGGTGATCAATCGGGTTCCTCGTTTGGTGAAGCGAGGCGTCTATACATATGATACGGAACAGATGTACTCACTCATGCGTCGCAAAGGTAGTCATCTCCTTGACCATTTGCTCGGAGACGAGAGAAGCACTTACACGGATTGGATGGTTAGCTACGATGAGTCTATTGAGTACCAGTTCGTGCAACCGATGATCTCTCGACGCATCGGACGAATGTCTCGACGCAAGGCGCGTGTCGAAGACTTCATGCGCGTGATTGAGGAACGCTATCCCATTCCGCCGGATGAAATACTCCAGGGAATGCTTCACGAGGGTGCGGAATTCCATCCCCGAGTGCTGGGTGAAGTGCGGATGTATCTTCGTAGACTTCACGAGTCAGTGGTGGCTGGAATCCGTTTTGTTGAACAAGCCGGGTTCTCCCACCTGACACATCTCATCGAGGAGGAATGGTTGCCAAGTAGCGTTCTCCGCGATTTGCGGACAGCGATGCAGGATATCCTCCTAGAAACCGGATTCCCCTTTGTGGAGTTCGGACCATGGGAGGCTGACGATGATCGAGACGACGCAGAAATCTGGGAGTTTGCCAGTCGACTTCGCCATAAAGCCGAACAGTACTTTAAGAAGCGGGAACTGGAAGTACCGTTGGAGACTATCGGACAGTTCTTGCCATCTCTGACTGCAGTCGTGTCCCTAAGTGTGAGCAGGCGCTGGTTGCATTCTCCACTGGGCGAAGAACTCCCTGAACTCCTCGCGGGCGTTGTGTCTATTGAAGCCTTGCACTGGATGCGCCATCGTGAGCGATCGCGGAAACGCATGGGCATTCAGAAGTTCCTGGCTGCGGAGCGGCTTGTCCGTAGGGAATGGCGAGAACTTCAGCATCAGTTCCCGATTAGCCCTCGCCGGCTTGAGCAAGGAGATTTCTCACGGTTGTATCGCGCATGTGCATCGGCGCAGGCAAGGCTAATCGACGTCCGACGCGATACTGAGTTTCTCATTGCACTCATTCAGCGTCTTGTCATGGAGGACATCCGAGAGGCCCCCGTCCTACCTTACGTACGAGGTATCGCGGAGAAGGTCATTGTTCGGAAGACCCTTTCTCATGAAGCGGGGCAGGAAACAATCGCACACGGGTTCAGCAGCGCTCAGTACATGGAAGAATTCTCCGAAGTACTCGAGAAGATACTCGCAAGATGGGAGAGGTGATAATGGACTTCTGCTTCTCTGACTATCAACAGGGTCTTGCCTTGGGCCAGTACGCGCCACCCACAGCTTACCGGCCCTATATGCGTGTGAACCGTGCGCAATACCAGAAGCTAGAGGAGGAGCACAGGCGAAACAAGAACGATGTCGCCAAGGCATTTCGCGAGTTACGACGGCGGATCAACGGTAAGTATTACTGGAAGACATATCCCCTACAGGCTCAAGCTCTTGACTATTCGCAGATGTCGTTTCCTGCTTACCGTTTCATCTTGCCGGAAGTGCTCGCAGACGACTGGCTTGCCACCGTCGACTGGCACAAGTTTCACAGGGATCATGCGCTTCATCAGCCACTTACGGCCTACGTCGTTCAGAAGCTGCTGAATGAAAGTGGTGATCCCTCTGATCGTTTCGTGCTCCGCGACGGGCGCACCCTCCTCAATGCTTGTATTGATGAGGTTCTGAAGTGGGATGAGACGGCCTATCTGAAAGGTTTTCTACTCGAAACCGGCGTTCATGAGTCAGAGCCCTGGCTCGATGATGGGCATATGAGTAGAGCCCTCTGGAAGTCCCTGTTTCTGGAAACGGCGTATTTGGCAGCCATGTTCCATGATATGGGATATCCCTGGCAGTATGTTCATCTTCTGAGTAACAAGCTGGAGCATGCCGGGTATCAATCCGATCTGCCGACTGCGGACGCAGAAACACTCGTCGATGCATTCGGGAAGCGGCTGCTGTATTGCCCACTCAATGGCTATCAGTCCCCGGCCAGGAACGCGCCGGCGACTTGGCGTCAGCGTCTGGTTGCCCTCACGGCCAGAGCTTTGCGCAGAACACACGGGTTTCCCGGCGCAGTTGGCTTCCTCTATCTCAACGACGTTCTTCGGGACTATCCGACCGACCGCACGCATCCGATCAGGCAGTTCTGTGTGGAATGGGCGGCTATGGCAATCTTGATGCACGATATGCCCAAGATCTACTGGGGAGACGAGACGACCACACCACCAGACAACAACCACATGCGGTTAAGGTTCGAGGCGGATCCTTTGTCTTGCGTCGTTGCCCTAGCCGATGTACTGCAGGATTTCTCGCGGCCTGTTGCAGCCTTCCAAAGCAATGACCGGTCCGTGGACGTCTCTTATGAGCCCGGATGCGATTGCGCTCGACTGGAGTTCAACTGGGCACACCCAACTCGCGCAATGAAGATTGTCTATGACTTCACAGACGCGCAGCAGCGCGCTAGCAAGCTGAACTGCTTGCCCGCCGAACATCGAGAGTACTTTGATCGCCAAGAGGGCTATCTCGATCTCTCGGCGATTGGCATCCACGGAGTAGAAATGGAAGCTAGGCTTCTTCCATAACAGAGCGGCTCGTCGCGTAGGTTCAATTATGTGGAGAGGTAGCGCGGCATAACTTTGCGTACTGCCGGATCGGCGAGTCGTGTGCGGTACAGACCCATTCGACTTCGCTCAGGGTGGCAGTGGGTAGCGACTGTCTTGGTAATCAAGTGGTTTTTTGGTTTCCAGGCTTCATTTTTCTTGAGCATGGTGTTGAGGATGGTCAGGAGTTCTCTCGTTGCAGCGATCGGGGTCGTGCTCCCTTGGAATGATTGCTTTCGGACGAGACGGTATGTATAAAGGCGCCATGGAAGCCAAAGGGAATTCATTCCGTTTCGTCGTTTGTCTGAAGAATGAGGGGTGTGAGGCCTCGTTGGAGCCGCGCAAGATCTACCGGACCGTGGCCGACGATCAGGCGGATGCGCACGGCATGATTCGCGTGGTGGACGAGTCGGGAGAGGACTACCTGTATCCGGCCGATTTGTTCTCCCCCATCACGCTGCCCCAGGCGCTCGTCGACTCCCTGGCCTGGGCGAGTTAGCCAGCCACGCCGGGTAGTTAAACGAACGAGTGCGGTCCTTTTTTCTGCGAGGCAGCGGAACGGTGGGGCGAGGCGCCACCGTAGGTCTTGGGCGGCTGGCGTGCGGGCGAGAAGGGTAACCCCGTGCGTTTTCGGCCGGCTGTGTCGGGCTCTTTCACGCTTCACACTTGACGTTTGACGCTTCCCGCCAGATTCCATTTGTTTTCTATGGATCCCATAGCGGCCCCGGCGTGCGGGGAAAAACGGGATGGCAATCGCGGTGCGGACTTGCCTGGAGCGGCGGGATTCGGTATGGTTGCGGCGTGAACGGACCGGCACGCACGCGTTCAGACATCCGACCGAAAAACAGGCTTTAGGAACTGAAAAACAATGGGCTACCGTAAACCCACTGCCCCTTTGAAGTGGCATGGCGGCAAGTCTTACCTGGCGGACTGGATCATCGACCTGATGCCCAGGCACCTGCATTACGTGGAGCCGTTCGGCGGCGGGCTGGCCGTGCTGCTGGCGAAGAATCCCTTCGATCCACGCCATCAGTGGGGCGAGAAAGCCAACGAAAAGGGTCTCAGCGAGGTCGTCAACGATCTGAATCGGGAGCTGATCAACTTCTGGCAGGTGATGCAGGACGGCGAGTCGTTCGCGGCGTTCCAGCGGATCGTTCAGGCCGTGCCGTTTTCGCAGGACCAGTGGGAGCAGGCGGAGACACGCATGGCGCCCGCCGGCGAGCTGGACGTGCAGGCGGCGGTGGCGTTCTTCGTCCGGTGCCGGCAGTCTCGGGCGGGAGGATTCAAGGCCTTTGCGACATTGACGCGGAACCGGACCCGTCGGGGTATGAACGAACAGGCGTCCGCCTGGCTCAATAGCATTGAAGGTCTTGCGGATGTGCATGAGCGCCTCAAACGCGTGGTCGTCCTGTGCGACGACGCCCTGAAAGTCATCCGACAGCAGGACGGCGAGCGGACCCTCTTCTATCTCGATCCGCCCTACGTGCACAACACGCGTGCGGCGACCGACGCCTACCGCCACGAAATGGACGAATCGGCGCACGCCGACTTGCTGGAGACCATCAAGCAGTGCGAAGGGCATGTCATACTCTCGGGCTATCCCAACGAGCTTTACGACCGGACGCTGGGCGACTGGAACCGGCACGACCGGCAGATCGACAACAAAGTGAGCAGCGCCAGTTCCAAGCGGATCATGACCGAATCGCTGTGGTGCAACTTCTGACGAGCGCGCTCGGATCGCTCACGGATGTGCTGTAGTCCACAGAATTGAAGCGCCCTGATGGTATCGCGTTCTTGGACTTCGCCTGGTCCGGCATCATCGGCCGACAGACCAGAGGCCTTCCCTTTTCCCCGATAAGGATCGGTAGCAGGTAGGATGGTCCCGTCCGATATTCTCATCGAACGGAACCATTCCAACTGGCGCGACCTTAGTGACGGGTGGTATGATTGATTCCTGATTGGGGGAGATCTCTCCACTCCGCTACGCTCCGGTCGAGATGACAATCAGGAGGAGAATGATGATTGAAGGTTGCGCGGCGGGCGAAGAATTTCTGCGAATTTCGGATTTTTTGTTGAACTTGTTATGGGCATATGCCCATAATATATAGAGAGCACATGAGTTTCAGACAGGATGTTAAGGAGCATGACGATGCCAAGACAGGATGGGAGCGGCCCCCGGGGCGGCGGTGGTGGGCAAGGCGGCGGACAGGGCAGCGGCGCCGGCGGCAGTCGGATGGGCGGTTCCTGGGGAGCCGGGCCGGGCGGCGATTGCGTCTGCCCGACCTGCGGGGCCCGGGCGCCCCACGTGCGGGGCGAGCCCTGTGCGGCCAAGGATTGCCCGAAATGCGGCGCCAAGATGGTGCGTGAATAGTACGCCTGAGAGACAATTCTCCCTATTCGGAGGCCAGATCCTTCGATGGTGGGTGAATGATTTTGCTGAAAGGAGCATGACAATGCCAGGTGGAGATGGAACAGGCCCGATGGGCATGGGCGCAATGACGGGCCGAGCGGCCGGTTACTGTGCGGGATACGCCAACCCAGGGTATGGCAGCCCGAGCGGCGGGCGCGGTTTTGGGGGCGGCGGGCGCGGCCGAGGCGGTGGCTTCGGCCGGCGCAGCGGGTTCGGGGCCGGACAGTTCGGCTGGACGCCGATGAACGCCGGCTATCCGCCCTACGGCGGCGCAGCGCCGGTAGCGCCGAGCCGCGAGTTGGAACTGGAGACGCTCAAGCAACAGGCGAGCCAGTTCCAGGGCGCGCTGGCGGATATCCAGAAACGGATTGATGAACTGGCGGTGGAAACGCCGTCGACGTAAACACTATTCTGGTCCGGGGCCGCCGGCCAAGAGAGCTTCCGGTCACCCGGGCCCAGATCCTTCACTTCGTTCAGGATGACAAAACGGAGTGCGGGGATGTTTTGATCAGGAGAACAACTTATGAAGATTGCCGTGACATGTGTCGGTAACGAAATGAATTCGCAGGTCGACCCGCGCTTCGGCCGGGCGGCCTGGTTCCTCGTCGTCGAGACCGAGACGATGGCGTTCGAGGCCGTCGAGAATAGCAACGTGGCGGCCGCCGGCGGCGCGGGCATCAACTCGGCCAAGGCGGTCATCGATACGGGCGCCCAGGCGGTGCTGACGGGCAACTGCGGACCCAACGCCGAGCGCACGCTCAGCGCGGGCAACATCAAGCTGTACACGGGCGTCCGGGGCACGGTGGCCGAGGCGGTCGAGCAATTCAAGGCCGGGACACTGACCGAGGCGACCGGGCCGAGCGTGGACTCTCATTCCGGGATGGGCAACTAGCATGAGCGATGGATTTGTAATGGCCGTCGCCAGCGGCAAGGGCGGCACGGGCAAGACGACCGTCGCGACGAACCTGGCGAAGCTCTATGCCGAGGCGGGCCGAACGGTGCAGTATCTGGACTGCGATGTGGAGGAGCCAAACGGCCACATCTTTCTCAGGCCGGACATCGCCGAACGGCGGGACATCACCGTCGAGGTCCCGGGCGTCGATCAGGAAAAGTGCACCGGCTGCGGCAAGTGCGGCCAGATCTGCCAATACGGGGCCATCGTCGCCATCGGCGATCAGGTGCTGACGTTCGATCCGCTCTGCCATTCGTGCGCCGGCTGCTGGCTGGTCTGCCCGACCGGGGCGCTGCAGCCCAAGCCGCTGAAAATCGGCACGCTCGAGACCGGCAACGTCGGACCACTTGGCTTCGTCAGCGGATTGTTGGAGATCGGCTTCGTGCGGACCCCCTCGCTAATCGCCGAGGTGAAGGAGCGCATCGAGCCGGGGGCGCTGGCGATCGTGGATGTGCCGCCGGGGACCTCGTGTCCCGTGGTGGCGGCGTTGCGCGGCGTGGACTTCGTACTGCTGGTGACCGAGCCGACGCCGTTTGGCTTGAACGATTTGAAACTGGCGGTGGGGCTGGTCCGGGAGATGAAGCTGCCGTTTGCGGTGGTCATCAATCGCGACGGCATCGGCAACGACGAGACCGAATATTACTGCCGGGAAGAAGGGATTGACATTGCGGCGAAATTGCCCGACGACCGCCGGATCGCCGAAGCGTACTCGGCCGGCAAGATGATCGTCGAGGCGGTGGCCGACTGTCGCACGCAATTCAGCGACCTATGCGACTATGTGGACGCAGTCAGGAGAGAATGTGGCAAGTGACATCAAAGAGATCGTCGTGATCAGCGGCAAAGGCGGGACGGGCAAGACGAGCATCACGGCCGCCTTCGCAGCGCTGGCGGACAATGCCGTGCTGGCCGACTGCGATGTGGATGCGGCCGATTTGCATCTGATTCTTCAGCCACAGGTCCAGGAGACCCACGACTTCAGCGGCGGCAAACTCGCTAGCATTCGGCCCGACGCCTGTGTCGGATGTGGGCGGTGCGCCGAGGTCTGCCGGTTCGAGGCCGTCGCCCTGACCGGCGGCGGCAACGATGTCGTGGCAAAGACCTACGCCGTCGACCCGGTGGCCTGCGAGGGCTGTGGGGTCTGCGTGCATTTCTGTCCCGTCAAAGCGATCGACTTCGCCGAGGCGCTGAACGGCCAGTGGTTCGTCTCCGAGACGCGGTTCGGACCGATGGTCCACGCCAAACTCGGGATCGCCGAGGAGAACAGCGGCAAGCTGGTCAGTCTCATTCGCAAGGAAACCAAACGCCTTGCGGCCGAGGGCGGTCGGGATCTGATAATCGTGGACGGTTCGCCCGGGATCGGCTGTCCGGTGATCGCCTCGATCAGCGGCGCCGACCTGGTGCTGGTGGTGACCGAACCGACGATGTCGGGCGAGCACGATCTGCAGCGGGTGGTGGATTTGGCCGAACACTTCAACATCCCGGCCATGGTGTGCGTCAACAAGTGGGATATCAATCCCGAGATCACCGAGCGTATCGAGGCGACCGCGCGCGAAAGAGGCTTGAAAATAGCCGGCCGAATCGCGTACGATGCAAGCGTAACAAAGGCCCAGGTGGTCGGCAAATCGATTCCTGAATATGGGGAAGCGGTTCTGAAAGACCAGGTTGCAGCACTCTGGGAGACCGTCTGCGCAACGTTGGACAAGACAACGAGTACAAGGAGAAGTGCATGACAGCAGGTATAAAACACAAGTATCTGGTTCTCAGCGGCAAAGGCGGCGTGGGCAAGAGCAGCGTGGCCGTCAATCTCGCCGTCTGGCTGGCCAAACGGGGCCAGCGCGTAGGACTGCTCGACGTGGACATCCATGGCCCCAGTGTCCCCAAGCTGCTGAATCTCGAAGAGACCGAGTTGCACGCGATCGAAGAGAAGATCGAGCCTGTTGTCTACGACGGATCGCTCAAGGTCATGAGCATCGGCCTGATGCTCAACAACCAGAACGATGCGGTGATCTGGCGCGGGCCGATGAAACACAATGTGATCAGCCAGTTCATCCAGGACGTCCGCTGGGGCGATCTGGACTACCTCGTCGTGGATTGTCCGCCGGGGACCGGTGACGAGGCGCTATCGACGGCGCAGGTGTTGGGCTCGGTTGATGGCGTGGTGATTGTGACCACCCCGCAGGAAGTGGCGGTTGCCGACGTGCGCAAGTGCCTGACCTTCTGCAAGCAGATGAGCCTGCCCGTTCTGGGCGTGATCGAGAACATGAGCGGCTTCGTCTGTCCCCATTGCCAGAAGCGCACGGACATCTTCGCCGGTCAGGGTGGCGAGGAGACCGCTCGAGATTTCGGCGTTCCCTTCCTGGGCAACATTCCGATGGACCCGACCGTCGCGCTGGCCTGTGACGCGGGCCGACCGTTCATTGATTTTGACAAAGACAGTCCGACTGCGCAGGCGTTTGCGCACGCGTTTGAGCCGCTGTTGAAAGAAAACGAAAAACCCTTGGAGAACACCTCTGAGGACCCCAAGAAGGAGTCTATTGCTATGAAGATTGCAATTCCACTGGTCGAAGGCAAATTGTCGATGCATTTCGGTCATTGTGAGCAGTTTGCGGTGGTGAGTGTGAACCCAGAGAGCAAGACCATCGAGAGCCAGGACCTGCTGAGTCCGCCGGCCCACGAGCCGGGCGTCCTGCCGGCTTGGCTGGCCGAGCAAGGTGTCAGCGTGATCATCGCCGGCGGCATTGGCCAGCGGGCCCAAGGGCTCTTCACGCAACAAGGCATCAAGGTGGTTGTCGGCGCGCCGGCCGAGGCGCCTGAGGTTCTGGTCAGCAGCTACCTTGCAGAGACGCTGCAAGTGGGCGACAATATCTGCGATCACTAAGTGACCACAGGATTATCCCTATGCCCAGACCCAGACAATGCCGGCGGGTGGCCCAGTTGCCCCAGGCGACCTACTACAAGCCGCGCGGCGTCCCGATGCGGATGCTGCAACAGGTCGCCCTGACGGTCGATGAATTGGAGGCCATCCGTCTGGCCGATCTGGAAGGACTCTATCAGGAAGAAGCGGCCGGACGGATGAACGTCTCACGCCAGACGTTCGGCCGCATCGTGGAGGCCGCCCGCAAGAAGGTCGCCGACGCCCTGGTCAACGGCAAAGCCCTCTCCATCGAGGGAGGACCCGTCGAAGTGGCTGAGCCCACCGAGCCGGATCGACCCTGTCGAGGGCCAGGCGGTCCCATGCGCGGCCACGGCCGATGCCGGAGAAAGGGACGGGCCTGAGTATCCGCACACCCCGAACATATAGATCGGTCTGGAGCCCCTTGAGAAGAGCCTTCCTTGTCGCTTGACAACGGCGTTGAATTGACCAAACGCCACTCGCACGGCGCGAAACTCTCAATCGAGGGCCCGAACGCCCCGAAACTGGCTTTGTTTTGCATAAAAAGGGTACACACCAACCCTCGGAACCGCCCGCAAACCCACACTTGAATTCCCCTCCCGCCTCCAGTCTCCTGCCCAATTCCCGAACTTTCCGCTTGCCCCGCTCCAAAATCGTGCCTATAATAAAGGATAGGAATCGAATGGATTACCCAACCAGTGAGGAAGAAACATGGCGGAGAAAAGATCATGGCTGGCGAGATTGAACTGATACCGAGGCTTCCGGACGAGATCGTGCAGGCGGCTGATGAGAAGACACTCGCTGTCTTCATAGGAGCGGGTGTATCGCGTCTCGTTGGATGCATGGGTTGGTCTGATCTCGCGAAGGATTTGGCTGAGCGTGCGTTTCAGTCTGATGTAATAACCTACGGCCACGCAAGAAGTTGTCTGTAAATTGATTCATTTTGCATAGGCGGTTCAGTCGTTCACTGCAGTGTTCATGTTGAGATATCGTTTCCCGGTGAGCCATCGTTCATCGGTTTCCATC
>Ga0075114_10001016_pt1 | contig 15879 bp, 16 predicted proteins | sample AntAceMetag02UKM_FD_69784 | JGI IMG/M metagenome (GOLD analysis project Ga0075114, IMG submission 69784) | Saline lake microbial communities from Ace Lake, Antarctica - Antarctic Ace Lake Metagenome 02UKM | ecosystem: Environmental > Aquatic > Non-marine Saline and Alkaline > Saline | place... | reverse complement strand
GATAAGCTTGTATTGTTCCTCTATCGTCATCTTTTCCCATTTGGCCATTGATTCCTCCGGTTAGATTATCATTTGGAAGAACCATTATGCTATAGTTTGATTTTACATGATAGAACACGCCCTTCTTGCCCTACAGCCTCTTACTGAGTACAATAGTGCCACTCATCAACAGTGAGCACTGGGGGCATCACCCATGTCAAAGAAGAACATCGTGTCCATCATATCAGGGTACACCGTATTCTGTCTATGTATCTCCATTCTGGCAGGATGTGCTCCCCATGGATCTCCCACACCCGGCCCGACGGCAGGCCATGGCTCCTTGGAGGCTTTCACTCCCGTTGCCGCCCTTGCGCTCCCCACCGCTGTGCGCGTAACTCCAGCAGCCAACGAGGACGCGTCCACGCAGCAGACAGCCTGGCTCCAAATGGCAGAGCTGGGACCTTACGCCCCTTCCTCCCAGGACTTAGCCGCCATCGTGGAGGCCGCCAAGCGCGAGGGCAAAGTCACCATCTACTCCAATTCCTCTCGCCTGAAGTATGCAGCAGAGGAATTCATGGCACGGTATCCGGAGATCGATGTTGAAGCTCTTGACATAGGCACGAAGGATTCCATCCTCACCCTGCGAAACGAACAGATGGCGAGAGAATACCACTGCGACGTCTACTTCGCGGGAGACGCCCCGACGCTGCTCCACGAACTGCTGCCTGGCCACATGGTTTGGCCTTTCGTCCCAGCCGAGCTACAAGCCGTAATTCCCAACCCCTATCGCGACCCCTTGCTGGTTCAACGGCTGTCTATAGACTTCGTGATATACAACTCCGATACGTACGACGCTCCCCCCATCGACAACTGGTGGGACTTGACTCGCCCTGAATGGGCTGGAAAGGTGGTACTGCAAAACCCCCTACACCACCCCGCCAGGATGTACCTATTCGTCTCTATGGTGCAGCAAGCAGAGAAGATGGCCGAAGCTTACGAAACAGAGTTCGGAGAGCGAATCCAATTGGATGAAGAGTGTCCCAACGCCGGCTACCAGTGGATCAAGGCATTCCTGGCCAATGAGCCCAGTTACTTGCTGGGAGGAATTGAAATAGCCGAGGCTGTAGGTACTCCCGACCAGTTCGATCCGCCCCTCGGCATTGCCGCCTATGCCCAGTATAGCAAGGTCATCAGACACAACCTCTACTTCGAGCCGCTCTTTGACCTGGCCCCCTGCTCTGGTGTCTCCTTGCCGACCTATCTAGCCATCGCCAACGGCGCTCCTCATCCGAACGCGGCCAAGCTGATGATCCACTGGCTGATGGGAGAACCATCCGAAGAACGAATGGGTGGATTCGCCCCATGGTGGGTCCTCGGAGAGTACTCCCCTCGTAGCGATATCCCTGATCCTGAGCACGCTTATCCCTGGGCCGCGCTTGAGTCACGCCTATGGCCACTGGACAGCAAAGCTGCGGACGATGATGTTCAGAGCGTGCGCGCTTTTTGGGAAAGACATACGCCCTAGTGCACGACGTCATGAAACTTCCGCTGGTTTGCGCTCGCCAGGGAGCGGCAAATCCCGGCATTATGTGGCAACATCAGCAATCCATACAGGGATCTGAAGTTGGGTGCTTTGTCCCCTGGCCCATCTTTTGGGGTAGGGGACAAATGTACCAACTACAGATTCTGTCAAGTGTTCCATCCGCGTAGCGAGGGAGGGGATATTTGTCACAATCTGACAATCCCCTTTGAGCAGGAAACATGCGGAGCATCTCCGCCGACTATGCTATCTGGCGTTTTGTGGAGTTCCTGAACCTGTCGATAGCACTCGTTGGAATGAAAGGAAACGAAACGTGACCAAGCCACACGCTCTCAGAGCCATTCTGTTTGATATGGGGGGTACGCTGGAACACTTCTACTATGATCGCGACATGCGCCTCGCTGCCACTGCCGACCTGATTCAACTACTTGCTGAGAAAGGGAGCATCGTCTCTCTGACAGTCCCCGAGCTCTACACCCGCATTGAGAGGGGGATAGCCCACTACCGAGATCACCAGGCAGTAACCAGTCGGGAGCCACCACCGGAACGTTTCTGGGCTGACTACCTTCTTGTGGATGTGGGAATCCCAACCACTGAGATCGAGGCGATGGCCAACGAACTCAGTGACTTCTTCGAGACTAGGTTCTTCCGGCGCAGGATGCGAGATGAAGCCCCAGAGGTACTCAAGACCCTTCACGAGCGGGGTTTTATCATTGGAATGATAAGCAATACTGTCAGTCGTAGCCAAGTGCCCGCGCACCTGAGCCGTTATGGTATCCGGGAGTATTTCGATCCTGTTGTGCTTTCGGTAGACTACGGGCGGCGCAAGCCCGATCCCCGAATCTTCTGGCACGCCGCCAATCTTATCGGAGTAGAGCCACACTTATGCTGCTACGTAGGAGATACTACCTCCCGCGATGTGCTGGGTGCCCGACGGGCTGGATTCGGCCTGGTGGTACAAATCCCGTCATTCCTGTCCTCCCAGGTAGACACAGGCGACGAGGGGATTGAACCAGATGCTCACATTAGTGACCTTCGGGAGCTCCTGGATATAGTGAAGGAGCCGGACCTTGTCTGAACTCGTTGTCATCGGGTCGGCCTCGGCCACTCCCATGCCCGACCGATTCTGTAGTGCCTATGCTCTGGTGGTCGGGTCCGATATCTATTTCCTCGACTGCGGTGCACCGGTAGGCACGCTTCTCTACCGCGTGGGCCTCGATCCCATGGCCGTCAAGGCCATCTTTGTCAGTCACTGGCACACGGATCACGTGGCCGGCCTCCCACTGCTCATCTTTCAGCTAGGCTTGCTTGAGCGCACGAGGCCTCTCTGGATCTACGGACCGCCTGGCACAGCATCCAAGGTGGGCCAAAGCCAGGCGATTGGAATCATCCCACCGGACTGGCTGTCATACGAGTGTCGTACCGTGGATGCCACGAGCGAAATGTGGTACGATCTATCCCCAGTCTCGATCCGCTTCTACCACACCACTCATCTCGATCGATTGAAGTGCGAATCGCTCAGAAATCCCCACGACCCCTCCTGGGTCACAGCCTACGGCATGGTGATCCGCTTTGGGAACTCGAAGCTGGTCTACAGTGGGGATTGCGGTTCACCCGAGGATGCGGCTCCATACGTTGAGGGATGTGACCTACTGATCCACGAGATGGGCCACCATCAGCCCGAGGACATCGCCTCGTTTGCCGAGAGATACCACGTGCCCCGCTTGCTGATCAGTCACTTCGATCGTGATTGGAACGATCGCTCCGAGGAGATCCTCAAGATCGCCAGCAGTCAATACGGGGGAGAGATCATAGTGGCCAGAGACGGCATGAAGATACCTCTATAGCACAATGAGTGCAGTTAAGGTAGATACGCGTGAGGACGGGTTTTGGGTCTCTGCTGCCCGGAAGATCCGGGGCTGACATGGCCCCGCTGTCACGAGGGGCCCCCCTGCACGAAGGAAACCTGCTCCTGCAACCTTCCATCAAGTTTGACAGTCGCATCTACTACGTAGTAGAATATGGCAAGTGAGGGGAAGTAGAGCCCTGTTCTGAGGCAGAACATTATCGTCAGCCTCTTGCCATCCAGGGCGGCTTCTCTTCTTCTTTCGCTTGCGGGTATCTAGTGATTCTCGATCTCGGACCGTCCACCAACCGTGGACCGTCAGCACCCAGCCAGCAAGCCACCATTCCAGACATGACTGGAATCGGACAGCAAGGTCAAACCGGAGCCAAGTTATGAAAGAGACGATAGAACATAACGATTCAGAGAAATCCATCGCTGAGAACATCGGTGCTTCGCGAGGAGTGGTGCGGCGCTGCGAGACCAGTGACACGTCACAGGTTCGCTTTCCCGATGGTTCGGTCTACGACGGTCCCCTTGGCACTCCGTTGGAGGAGTTCATTCGCGTCGGCCTGCCCAATGCCACCGCCCCTATTGTCGCCGCCCGGGTCAACGGCAAGCTCAAAGAATTGACCTATCCCATCACCAGAGATGCGGATGTCATTCCCCTCTCCATATCCTCCAGCGATGGCATGCGTATCTACCGGCGCTCCCTTTGCTTCTTGCTAATCACAGCCGTAAACGAGCTGTTCCCCGGCACGCGCATCGTCGTGGATCATTCCCTTACCGTGGGGGGGCTCTTCTGTCATGTACTGAAGCGAGAGCCTTTCACGGGAGAACAGATTCGACAGATCGAGACCCGCATGCACGAGATCGTAGCCGAGGATGCCCCCATTGCCAAACGGCGCATTCCTCTGGGCGAGGCCATCACAGGCTTCCAGCGCCGAGGTTGGGACGATAAAGTCAGGTTGCTCCGGTACAGAGAGAAGGACTATCTCACCGTCTACACCCTGAGAGGGGAATGGGATCACTTCTACGGCTACATGGTTCCCTCCACGGGCTATCTGGCTCGGTTCCGGTTGCACGACTCCCCACCGGGCTTGGTGCTACAGTTCCCCCTACGGTCGCATCCGACCGAGTTACCCGAGTACCGACACTTCCCAAAGCTAGCGACCATGTTCCGCGAGTACGGCAAATGGCTGAAAATCGTGCAGGTGCGTGACGTAGGTCCCCTGAATGAAGCCATAGAATCCGGACGCATCAGAGAAGTCATTCTCGTCACTGAGGCCCTGCACGAACAACGCATTGCTCGCATAGCTCAGATCATTGCTGGACAGCACGGGCGGGTGCGTTTGGTAGTCATCGCCGGCCCTTCGTCCTCTGGCAAAACAACGTTCTCCAAGCGGCTGGCGATCCAGCTCCTGGCCCATGGTGTCCGCCCATTTCCCCTTGCGCTGGACGACTACTTTGTGGATCGGGAAGAGACCCCCCTGGATGAGCACGGAGAGTACGACTTTGAATCGTTGCACGCACTGAATCTGAGCCTGCTCAATGAGCAGATACTGGCCTTGATGGACGGGCAAGAGGTAACCTTGCCACACTACAATTTTCAGACAGGCAAGGGGGGAATAGGCCAGACTGTCTCTCTCTCGCCCCAACACATCATAATAGCAGAAGGCCTCCACGGTATGAACCCCGCATTGTTGCCTCAAGTGCCTCCCGAGAGGATCTACCGCATATATGCTTCATGTCTGACCCAGTTGAACATAGATTATCACAACAGAGTTCCCACGACAGATACCCGGCTTCTCCGCCGTATGGTGAGGGATGCTCGAAGTCGAGGTTACTCGGCCCAGGAGACTATTGCACGTTGGGAGAGCGTGCGGCGGGGAGAGGGGCGCAATGTTTTCCCGTTCCAGGAATACGCGGACATCATGTTCAATTCCGCACTAGTCTATGAGTTGGCTGTACTCAAACCGTTTGCGGAACCGCTGCTGCGCCAGGTGGAACCAGGCACCATGGAGTACATTGAAGCTCGTCGGCTGTTGGCCTTCCTTGAGTGGTTGCTTCCCTGTCCACCAGATAGCATCCCTGACAACTCCCTGTTGAGGGAATTCATCGGCGGATCCATACTGGAAAACTACACGCCCTGGTGAGGGGGTAGAGATTCCGAGATAGGCACTTACCCTCCCACAGGTTACTTTTGACACCGCAGAGAAGGAGCCCGGAGACAACCTGCGGGAGGGTTGGCACGCGCGGGAGGATGGCGCAGTACCCCGTCTCAGTCCACGAACAGAGGAACGAGCTTGAACTGCATCACGTTCACCAGACCCTTGTCGGTCAGCTTGAGAGTGGGGATGACCGGAAGTGCCAGGAAGGAAAGGGTCATGAAAGGATCTTCAAGTGCACTTCCCATTTCAGATACTGCCCCAAGGAGATCCTTCATCGCACGGTTGACCTCCAGGGTGGAACGATCCGACATCAGACCAGCAATTGGGAGAGGGAGGACGGCCAGCGTCTGACCCCGACCTACAGCCACCAAACCGCCGCGCATACGCACGACCTCTTTGACCGCAGCCAGCATATCCTCATCGGTTACGCCCGCAACGATTATGTTGTGAGAATCATGAGCCACAGAGGAAGCGATAGCGCCCCATTTCAGGCCGAGCCCCCTCACCAGGCCCAGCCCGATATTGCCCGAGGCCAGGTGTCGCTCGATAACAGCCATCTTGAGGATATCCCTCTCAACATCAGGCACCACGATACCACCCTCAACTCTTGGCTCCTCAATCACCTGCTCAGTGATCAATTGGCGCGGGACGATCCCGATGATCCTGGCACGCCTTCCCTCGGACTTAATTCGGAAATCCATAAGCTGCAAGGGGGCCACGTTCATGGAACTGCGCAAGGTGATAGAAGAGGGTCGCCGCCCGGATAGCATAGAGCCACCTTTGGCAACCAGCTCTCCTCCCCGGAAGACCATCTCGATATTGAAATCCTGAAGGTTGTCAAATACTATCAAGTCTGCCCGACGCCCCGGAGCAATGCCCCCCTTGTCTTTTAACCCAAAGTATTCGGCCGGGTTCAGAGTGGCCATCCGGATGGCGGTCATGGGATCAAGTCCCAGGGAGATGGCTGTACGTACCATGTAGTCAATGTGACCATCATCGATCAAATCGGCGGGATGACGATCGTCGGTGGCGAACATGCACCGTCGGGCATTCTTCGATGTAACCAGGGGCAGAAGCTCTCGCAGGTTGCGGGCCGCAGTACCTTCACGAATCATGATGTGCATGCCTAACCTCAGCTTCTCCAGGGCCTCACTCACAGTAGTGCACTCGTGGTCGGATCCGATGCCAGCAGCGACGTAAGCCGCCAAATCCCGACCCGACAATCCTGGCGCATGGCCATCAATACGCTTGCCCTCGGCAACTTTCAGCCTGGCCAGAACATGGGGATCACGAAACAGCACTCCGGGATAGTTCATCATCTCACCCAGTCCAACGACCCACTTCTCTCGCAGCAAAGGCGCGATGTCAGTCGCTGTCAGGGTAGCGCCCGTCGTCTCCAGGTGAGTCGCAGGCACACATGAGGGGATCGTAGCATATACACTGAGAGGATTTTCCTTGCTCGACTCCAACATGTACCGGATGCCGTTCAATCCCAGCACATTGGCGATCTCGTGGGGATCTATAATCACCGTAGTCGTTCCATGAGGAACCACGGTTCGAGCATACTCGGGGACAGAGACCATGGAGCTCTCGATGTGAACGTGAGCATCAATTAAGCCCGGTGCGACGTAGCGTCCCGCAAGATCAATGACCCTCTTTGCGCGATACTGGCCAAGCCCCACTACTCTGGTATGCGAAATAGCTACGTTGGTGCGGTGCATGTCCCCGGAGAAGACATTTACCACCTGGGCGTTCTTCAGCAGAAGATCGACCTCCACCTCACCTCGGGCTACCTGAATGATCTCTTCAAGAAGCATCGGCGCTCCCCCTTCAACTTTTTGCCATTATATCATGTTCATATCTTCCTGGCAACAGCTAGTTCAGGAGGGTGTGGAAAAAGACTTCGGAAGTCAACCGCGCGTGGGAAGTGCGCCGGGTTCTGTGCGGTTTTACATCATACAGTGGACCACTCTATCACTCTGAAGACGTCCGAAGTCTGGCGGGCGGCCCTTTTTCCCACACCCTCAGTTCAGCGGCTCTGTTCTTGCTACAGAATCTCGAACTCGTTCGGGATCCCTCGCTACAGACTCGACCCCATCAAGTTGGGGAATCCAAGGCACCACTCACTATCAAAGAGCGAACTCAGCCACCAGAAAGGTATGGTCGGAGGGTCTCTCGGCTTCTCGGGCCGCCACATCAATCCAGCTACGGGTGGACCGCTGTGCCAGCGGCTCGGTGGCCCAGATGTGATCGACCCGCCAACCCAATCCACGCTCCAGGGCGTTCCGCACCCGATAATCCCAGAAGGTATACTGCCCAGACTCTCCGCGGTGATGCTTGCGGAAAACGTCTACAAAACCCCATTCCCGCACGCGTTCCAGCGCAGCGCGAGCCTCGGGGTGAAAGTCCACGTGCTTCTTCAGCCTTTGGGGATCATGTACATCTATCTGTTCAGTGGCGACGTTCAAGTCGCCCATCCACAGAAGCAGATCCTGCGGCTTGAAGTGACGCTCGAAAAAGGCTCTCATCCGGGCCAGCCACTCCAGCTTGTACTGGAAGTGTGGCGAATCGAAGGAGCGCCCCTGCGGCACGTAGGTGTTCACCACGGGGATGCCCTCGATCATTGCCCGAATCAGGCGCGCCTCGTCCGGCTCTCCACCGTCGTCGAGTCCGTAGGCGACTTCCTGGGGCTCTTCGCGACTGACGATGGCTACCCCTGCGTGAGCCTTCTGACCTCTGAACACTACGTGATAGCCAGCATCTACAAACGCCTTTGCGGGGAAGTCCGCGTCCTGCACCTTAGTCTCCTGCAAACAGAGAATATCGGGGGCTTCCCGATGCAGCCAATCTACTACCAGTCCCAGCCGGCTGCGGATAGAATTGGCATTGTAAGTTGCTACTTTCAGCATACCGTCCGTCATTCCCCTTACCTGCTATTCATTCGCATTGGCACCCAATAACGGCTCCTCCGGACTTTCCGATCCCCTCGCAGGCAGAACAATGGGCCATCCTACAACAAAGCCCTGGGCCCAGTTTAGCGGTGCGGGTCCAGGGCTACAAAGCTGTACGGAGGTAGGATGTCCTCTATCCATTACTTGCGAGAGCCAGGTAGCGAGCACGCAACTCCTTCATAACTCCTGCAGGAACCGACACCTGACCCAACTCAACCCCAGGTGATACAGACGGACCATGGTAGTCGCTGCCGCCGGTGGCTATCAGTCCATGCCGCCGCGCTTCCGAGGCTATTGCGTGGCTATCCTCCACCGAATATCCACTGTAGTAGGCCTCCAGCCCCATCAGCCCGGCACTGAGTAGCCCCGGCAAGAGGTGCAAGACCCCCAGAGGATGTGCCAGGACAGGCACCCCTCCAGCAGACAGGATCAAGTCAATGGCTTCCTCCGGAGCCAGCCGAGGCCGCTGAACGTATCCAGGCCTCCCCCGGCCAAGATAGTCGTCAAATGCCTCTCTTATCGTGGAAACGTATCCCTGTTCCACCATAGCCTCAGCTATGTGAGGACGCCCAATGAGACTGCCTTTCGCAATTTTGAGCAAGCGACCCCATTTTAGGGGCATTCCCAAAGCAGCGAGCTCCTCCAGCACCCGACGAGCCCGCCACTCGCGGGAATGGCACAACTTCATGAGCTCCGCCAAGAGGGTTTCGTTACGGTGGTTAGTATAATATCCCAGAATATGGATGCTCTGGTCCTTCGATTCCGCATTAATCTCCACACCTGGGATAACCTCCAGACCAGTTCCCTGGGCAGCTTCCATGGCCTCGTCAATGCCACCAACCGTGTCATGATCAGTAATAGCAATGACCTCCAGCCCCAAAGAACATGCCAGTTCTACGATTTCGGCGGGGGCATACTCTCCATCGGAAGCCGTCGAATGAATATGAAGGTCTATCCTAGAAATCATCTGATCTCGACAGTCAATTTGATTGCCGTTCTCTCCTGGTCACCGATCATCACCTCTGTGAAGGCAGGGATACAGATCACATCGATGCCATCCAGGGCAAGATAACCCCGAGCGATGGCCACAGCCTTTACAGCCTGGTTCACTGCCCCCGCCCCGATAGCCTGCACCTCCGCCCGCCCGACTTCACGAACTACCCCCGCGATGGCTCCAGCCACTGCTGTAGACCTGGACTTAGCAGCTACCTTCAAGACTTCCATGCTTCTCCGCCTCCTTGTGCCGTCTATGCTGCACTCTACACTCTCGACGGCTCAGAGCTAAGACGCCAATTTCAATGCTATCGAAGTAGGAATTACCTGCCAGGATCTCGCTAGAAGTCTCCGTCCAGTTTGTTGGTTCCACACCCTCCTCTCTTTTGACTTTGTCCGACTACTTGGCGTACTCCACGGCCCGCGTTTCGCGTATGACGGTAACGGTTATACGACCGGGATACTCCAGATTGGATTCCACGCTCCTCGCAATGTCCCTCGAGAGCTTAACCGCGGAGGCATCGTCAACCTGATTCGGCTTCACAATGATCCGAATCTCCCGACCAGCCTGGATGGCGTACGATTTGTCCACCCCATCGAAAGAAGCGGCGATGTCTTCGAGAGCCTTAATGCGTTTAATATAGCGTTCAAGACTTTCCCTCCGTGCGCCTGGCCGAGCTCCAGAAATGGCATCTGCCGCCTGAACCAGAACCGCTTCCATGGTCTGAGGCTCTTCCTCGCCATGGTGAGCAGCAATGGCATTCACGACTTTCGCAGACATGCGGTAGCGTTTGGCCAGATCGGCACCGATCAAGGCGTGAGGCCCTTCCACTTCATGATCCACGCCCTTACCGATATCGTGCAATAGTCCTGCCAACTTGGCCATCTTGACGTCAGCCTTCAACTCCGCAGCCATGATAGCCGCAAGGTGCGCCGTCTCAATGGAGTGCTGGAGGACGTTCTGACCGTAGCTGGTTCGGTATCGCAATCGGCCGAGTAGTTTGATGAGCTCCGGATGCAGGCCATGAACACCGAGTTCATAGACCGTCCTCTCGCCCTCCTCGCGGATGATCTGATCTACCTGCTGCTGAGCCTTCTTGACCACATTCTCAATCCGCGCCGGATGGATTCGCCCATCCAGGATAAGCTTGGCTAAGGCTACTCTGGCCACCTCTCGGCGAACCGGGTCGAAGCTGGAGATAATCACTGCCTCGGGAGTATCGTCCACTATTAGGTCCACTCCAGTGGCCTGCTCAATGGCCCTGATATTGCGGCCACCGCGACCGATGATACGTCCCTTCATTTCGTCATTGGGCAGTGGGACTGCGGAGACCGTTACCTCTCCGACCTGATCCGACGCGATGCGCTGGATAGAAAGGGTCACGATCTCTCGGGCCCTGCGATCAGCCTCATCCTTGGCCTCAGCCTCCACTTCCCGGATCATGCGCGCCATGGCCTGACGCGTATCAGCTTCCACCTCTTTGAGGAGTAATGCCTTGGCCTCCTCTGTATTGAGACAGGCTATGCGTTCCAATTCATCCCTTTGCTGCTGCTGAAGCTCCCCTATCTTGGCTCGTTCTTGTTCTAGCTGCTTGTGGCTGGCCTCGATCCGCCGTTCCCTGTTCTCGAGCCCATCCGCCTTGCGTTCGATCCCCTCCCGTCGCCGTTGGAGGCGCTGCTCCTCTCTTCGTAGTTCCGCCCTTAGCTGTTTGGCTTCCTTCTCTGCCTCGTCAGTAATCCCTAGGGCAGCGTCTCTCGCCCCCAGCTCAATCTCCTTATACTTGTTCTGTGCCTCAGCAAGTAGACGCTCGGCCTTCGCCTCCACTGATTGTGCTCTGGCGGCCGCTCGTGCCTGTTTCACCAGATAGCCAAGAATGAAACTAAGAATTCCGATAGCGGCATTCGTAGCGATGAACAAAACCCAGTTGTTCCCCATAGTACTACTATCCTTTCCTCACATCTATGTTATCTTCGGGCAAGCCCGAAGTCTAGTGGCCGAGGCTCCCATCCTCAGCGGCTTCTCCGAACTCATCCCATAGGTGATCTACCACCGACCGGATAATGCCATAAGAGAAACCTCGGCGCTTCAAGAAATCGCCTATTCGGCGCTGGAAGGCTCGGCGATCAAGGTGAGCCAGCCGCCCAGCTCGGCGCATTGCAGCCCGATAGGCACTATTTGCAAAATCCATCCCCTCCAACGCTTCGGCAATCGTGTCGTCGGCGATACCTTTCTGCCGTAGTTCATAGCGTAGACCCCAAGATCCACGGGGCCTAAAAGTCTCGCGGTTCTCTACCCAGGATCGGGCAAAGGCCATATCATCCAGCAACCCGGCCCCGAGCAGACGAGAACTCACCTCGGCAATGATCTCTGGGTCAGTCTCCTTGCTTCTCAGATACTTCTCGACTTCGAAACGACTTCTTGGCCTGAAACTGAGAAAGTGCAAAGACCGATCATGGGCTATCTCGAAGGCATCAGCATGTTTCAGATCTGTGATAGCTTCATCACTAAGCTCCTGTCCCACTTTCAAGGACAGTCCCACTATCGCCTGCACGCTGAAACCGTATGTGCCATCCAGATAGACGTTGACCCGGTTCTTCCTCTTCTTCTGTGCCTGCAGCTTGGTGATCTCGGGCACTGTGCGTCCCTGCCTGGCCATGGCCCCAAAGCAAAAGGAGGCCGCGGTCAGTAAGCCACAGCCTCCCAATGTGATCCTGTGCGCCCAATGCGTATACCCAGCTCTTCGCAGAATGGCTACATCTAGATACCTTCTGTTATATCTAGTCGTCTCCAAAGTAGAGACCAGGAACGATAGCCAAGACCTCGAAGCGCCCCCTTTGATCGGCCCGCGGAATTGTGGCGGCCTCGCGAAGAGGAACGATAGGGAACCAGGTCCCCATGGGACGATACCCATAGGTGCATATCACTGACTGTGGCGCTGTCCGTACAACAGGTCGTGTCTGTCATTCTCGTATCGAGGGAATGTATAGCTTCCCCGGGCGACACTGATAGTTCGGATAGTTCGAAACATGAAAGAAATCAAGATGAGCTGCGATGATGAGAGTCTCTCTAGCTTCGCTACTGCTAGTACCGCCAAGAGAAACTCCCCGGAAACACCAACTAATCTTCGTCTTTGCCTTTATCACCCGCCTCTGCCAAATTCGCTACAGCCTTGACGGGCAAACCGTAAGCCTCGCGCGCTCGTCTCTCGATCTCGTCCAGCAACTCCCCGTCTTCTCTGAGAAAGTTCTTGACGTTCTCCCTCCCCTGCCCCAGACGAGTCTCCCCGTACGAGTAGTATGATCCGCGTTTCTCAACGATATCTAACTCCACGGCTGCGTCCAGGACGCCGCCCTCCCTGGAGATGCCCCGGTCATACATGATATCGAATTCGGCCTTCTTGAAAGGAGCGGCAACCTTGTTCTTCTTGACCCAGACCCGAGTGCGGTTGCCTATTACCTCACTGCCCTTCTTGATAGCCTCCATGCGCCTGATGTCGAGGCGTACGGCAGCGTAAAACTTCAGGGCCTTACCTCCCGATGTGATTTCGGGATTGCCAAAGAAAACGCCGATCCTCTGCCGCAACTGGTTGGTGAAGAGCACCGCGGTATTTGATCGCTTGATGACCCCTACCAGCTTTCGCAGTGCCTGAGACATCAACCGCGCCTGCAGACCCATGTGTGCGTCGCCCATATCGCCCTCGATCTCGGCGCGCGGGACCAGAGCCGCCACGGAGTCAATCACGATGATATCCAAGGCTCCGCTTCGCACCAACGCTTCGGCGATCTCCAACGCTTGTTCAGCGTTGTCCGGCTGAGAGATATACAAGTTATCGATATCTACCCCACACTTGGCCGCGTACTCAGGATCCAGGGCATGTTCCGCATCAATGAATGCAGCTACCCCACCGGCTTTCTGCGCTTCCGCGATGATGTGCTGAGCCAGCGTGGTCTTGCCCGAGGATTCTGGGCCGTATACTTCCGTTATTCTCCCTTTGGGAATACCTCCGATTCCCAAAGCAGCATCCAGGGCAATAGATCCCGTGGGAATCGCTTGGGTCGTCAGATCAACACCCTCGCCAAGCTTCATTATTGCTCCATCCCCAAACCGCTTCCGCAGTTGGACGATAGTCGTGTCCAGGGCCTTTTCTTTACCCTTTGTCTCTGCCATCTTCATTCCTTTCGTCGACTGCGCCTTTATATAGTTTACACCAAGAAGCGTGAAAAGGCAAGTAGTAGTTCTGAAATAAACGGCTTGCCAATTCCCCCAAGATGTGGTATCCTGGGCGCGTTCAGTAAGCGACGGCAGAACAACTATGAGAAAAGGGGAGGAATGTGCAGAATGGACAGGAAAATCGCTAGTTTGCAGAGAAATACCACCCAGAAAAACCTCGTTATGCTGGTGAGCAGCATCTTGCTCATCGCATCCCTGGTTACAGCCGTATCCGTGGGCGCGAACCCGTTGAGAGACAAGGGCACGGGCACGACGCCAGAGGGGATCTCCGGTGAGGAGTTGACCCTGACCAGCGTATCCCCGGTCATCAACTACCAGGGACGACTGCTTCGTGACGAGCAACCCGTTGATGGCGTTGAGACCATCATCTTCCGATTGTATGACGCCCAGTACGGCGGCGTCAGGTACTGGGAGGAGAACGCCGGCTCAGTTACCGTGAACAACGGCCTCTTCTCCCATGCTCTAGGAAGCATCACAGCTCTGCCTGTACAGTCGTTTGACCGCGAACTATGGCTAGAAACCCAGGTTGGAAGCGTTATCCTTCCTCGCCAGAGACTCGCGGGGGCAGCCTATGCCCTCAGCCTGGTGCCTGGTGCGCAGATCACAGGCGCGAAGACCAGCGACGCAGTCCTCACAGTTGAAAACACAGCCACGTCTGGGACAGCCCTTTCGGCAGTCAGTGACAGCAATGCGCCTGCCATCAAAGCCACCAACAACGCCGGCGGACCAGTCATCGCTGGCTACGGCCTTGGCGGTGATTCAAAGTTTGAAGTCAGCAACAACGGTGACATCAGCTACGACGGGGCCTTGAAAGGGGCCTTCCCACGCCCCGCTTATGATAGTGGATGGGTCAACATCAACGTAGATGAGCATCTGTATCTCTATCATTGGTTAGGAGGGAACGTTGACGACTACGTCGTGGACCTCATCTTCTATGACGGTGGCGACCACGGCATCAACATCCATGGACTGGGCGCATTCCGGCTGTTTGAGGAAGAAAAGGGAAGTGGCGCCTTCTGGCGCATACTCGACACTGACAAAATCGTCGTCAAGCGCAAGAAGCAAGACACCTTCGCCGACAAAGTCCGAGTGCGCATCTGGATGTACAAATGACCAGCAAGCCAAGGGAGAACGTCATCGTGCTCCCAAAGGAGGATAGCGAACGATGAAGCTACGCACAGTAGCCCTGATAGGGGTCTTCCTCGGTGGCCTGCTAGTGGTTGGAATAGTCATAGCGGAAGAAGTTCTTGATTTGGGCCTTGATCTGACCTGGTTTCACATAGGCAGCGGAGGGCAACGGATCGAGGGGGAGAATCTGTCGTTGGACAACAGCATCGGCCAGAGTGTCAATCAGGCAATACAAGGTGGAGGTGTAGAGCTACAGTCAGGCTTCCTCTTTGGGCTAGACACTCCTCACTACGCGCTCAATGTGGTGCACAAGCACATGCTGGTACAGAGGGGTAACCCAGTCTTCTACGATCTTGTCCTGTCCTCTCGCCCGGGCTTGACCACCACCTTTGTCTTTGACGCATCAGGTCTCCCTGCAGGAGCCGCCTCGAGTTTCGATCCGGGCACCCTTCCTGGTTCCGGCTCTTCCCGCCTCACGATCCAGCCCTCTCTGGACACCCCCACGGGCAGGCACATCCTCACCATCACAGCCACAGGCGGGACCTGGGAATTGACAGAGGAGATCGTCCTCGTTGTAGCGGAGGAAGTACGTACCCAACACCTACCTCTGATGTTTAAGACACACTGACATAGCTTCTGCTTCCCCGGGAGCGCACTGGCTAATCAGGGACGCAGGATCTTTGGAAAGCATCCTGGTTGTGGGGTACGGTTCGGGATAGGAAGGAGTATGACACAAGGGGCGTTTCGGTCAGACGAGCATCTGACGGGAACGCCCCTCTCGCTGAATCCCCTGCTTGGCGACAACCTCCTGACCAAAGGGCACGGCAAGCAGCGCCCCTACCTTCTCGTTGGGTGAAGTCTCCCTTCTGTTAGGTGAGGTCTCCCTTCTGTTAGGTGAGGTCTCCCTTCTGTTAGGTGAGGTCTCCCTTCTGTTAGGTGAGGTCTCCCTTCTGTTGGGTGAGGTCTCCCTTCTGTTGGGTGAGGTCTCCCTTCTGTTGGGTGAGGTCTCCCTTCTGTTGGGTGAGGTCTCCCTTCTGTTGGGT
>Ga0075114_10001007_pt1 | contig 16015 bp, 21 predicted proteins | sample AntAceMetag02UKM_FD_69784 | JGI IMG/M metagenome (GOLD analysis project Ga0075114, IMG submission 69784) | Saline lake microbial communities from Ace Lake, Antarctica - Antarctic Ace Lake Metagenome 02UKM | ecosystem: Environmental > Aquatic > Non-marine Saline and Alkaline > Saline | place... | reverse complement strand
ATGGAAATCAAAAAAGAAGAAGACCTTGAAGACGAGGAATTCGACGACGAGGAAGAACTAGAGGATGACTAATAGCCCATAAAACAAAAAAATGCCAGAAGACGAAAACCTAAATGCAGAATACGCTGATGTAACATCAGACATCGACCTCGAAGAAGGAATCGATTAAACTTTTTCTTATTTTTTATTTTTTATCTCACCAGAGATACCTACTGGGTTAAACCTTTGGTTTTTAAGTCATAAGACTTAAAAACCCCCATTTGGTAGTAAAATTATGAGTACAACATTGGCAATCCCAATCGCGAATTACTAGATTTCTAGTCACTACTCTATTAAATTTCTCTCAATTACTATGAAAAAAGTTAAAGATCTTATATGGAAACCTAATATGACTGTCGAAGAAATGGTCGACTCATTTGGAAATCTGGGCTATCAGGCAGTTGAACTTTCCGAAGCCGCGAAAGTCGTAATGAAAATGAAAAGAACAAATGCTAAAATATTCTTAACATTCACATCTAATATGGTAACTTCGGGCTTACGTGGTTTCTTCGCACAACTTTGTAAATTACAAATCCCAAATATTCTAGTAACAACTTCAGGCGCAATCGAAGAAGACATTATGAAATCTTTCGGCGACACATTCGAAGTAATCAATTTCAACGCAGACGACACAGCCCTACACGAAAGGGGAGAAAACCGAGTCGGAAACTTACTAATCCACACATCAAGCTATATGAAATTCGAAGACAAGATGACTGAAATTCTAACAAAAGTATTCAAGAAGCAAAAAAGAGTCTCGGCTTCAGAATTACTTCACGAAGTCGGCCTAATGATTGATGATGAAAATTCAATTCTTGCACAAGCCGCAAAAAATAATATCCCAATCTACTGCCCAGGAATCGCAGACTCTTCATTTGGTTTCCAACTTTACATGTTCCAGCAAAAAAACCCAGAATTCGTTGTAGATACAATCAAAGACATGGAAAGAGTAACAACTGATTTATCATTCGACGAGAGAAAAGGATTAATTTCTCTAGGTGGTTCAATTTCAAAACACTACGCAATTTTCTCAGCAATGTTAAGTGGTGGTTTCGACTACGCAGTATACATGACAACTTCTCACGCCTCATCTGGTTCAATGTCGGGAGCAACCACACAAGAAGCAAAATCATGGGGTAAAATAAAAGATGACGGAGAAGCCGCAACAGTAAACGGCGACGTCTGCATCACATTCCCACTAATGATGGACTCAGTTCTAAACAAAATGAAGAAAGAGGGATTATTAAAAGATGAATAAAAAATTACAAATTGCTGGAATAAAAAATATGGGGAAAGAAATATACCTAAGAATAAAGGTGGATAAAAATACGATTTCCCTATTGAGAGACTTTCTACTAGATATTGATCATGACAATAATACAGACCTGTTTTATGGAAAAGATTCATCAGATTATAAAGAATTCAGGGATGAATGGAGTTTTTTAGAAAGTGAAATAAATAAATTTTCTGGAAAGATAGTCTTTGGTGGGAAATATGTTCATATATTCCTAGAATATAAAAACTATGAAAAATTAAATGAAATATTAGATATATATTTTGAATTCATAAAACCAGTCAAACTAAAATGAAAGCCCACTTCACACTTTCTAAATCTAAACTCTTAGAACAAGTAAAGACCCTAGAAAATCTAAAGCTAAAAATATCATATTCTTACAAAACAAATCGAGACATTGGAAAAGTCTTGCAAGAAATTGCGCCACAAGTTGACTTCTCAATTCACGCAAAAGAAGAAATCGAGGACATTAAAGACAAGTCAAAGATATCATTCTTTACACAAGCAGAATCAATCGAGGAATTAAAAGAAATATTAGAAACTGGAATTAAAAACTTCGTAATCGACAACCTGGTAGACCTAGAAAGAATTCTTAAATCGATCGAAGAAACAAACACAAAAATCAATCTAAGCTTACGTATGAGATTTCAAGAACACCGAGTCGGAACAGGGCAATACTTCGTATATGGCCTTCCTTCAAACAAAGTAAACAAAATAATCCAAGAAATAAAAGACAATCCTCTAATTGATAAATTAGGAGTTCACTTACACAGAAAATCGCAAAACACAAGTGAATGGGAAATTGTTGAAGAAGTTGAAGATTCTCTTGATGAAGAAACTCTAGAAAGAATCGATATGATAAACCTTGGCGGTGGACTGCCAAGCACATACCGGAGTTCAAACGTAGACGTATCTGAATACATTTTCCAAAAATTAACCAAAGCACAAAAATGGCTAGCAGAAAAAAATATCGAGACAATAATCGAACCAGGAAGATTCATCGCGGCTCCACCAATAGAATTAATTGCTGAAATTATCCAATCTTATGATAATAACTTAATTGTTAACACAACAATTTACAACTGCGCACTAGACAATTCCCTGACAAACACCAAAATGTTAGTCGAAGGCGAAATGGAGAAAGGCGAAGCATATTTAATCAAGGGTAACTCTCCAACAAGAGACGACATATTCAGATACAGAGTAATATTAGACAACCCAAAAGTCGGGGACGACATCACGTTCAAAAACGCCGGAGCCTACAACTACACAACAGACTTTTTCGGCTACAAAAAATTGGAAACAAAAATCATAGAATGAAAATCTACTCAACAAACCGAATCAACGCACTAGGGCTAAAAGGTCCAGAGGATTTACCACAAGCAATAAAAGAATTCGTAAAAACTCCAATCGAACATATAGAAGTAGATAACGGCAACGTTCAAGAATCAGAAAGCATTCTATATAAAAAAGCTCAACAGATATTTTCAAAACAAGAAAAACAAATCTTCATCGGTGGCGATCACTCAATAACCTACCCATTATTCAAAGCATTCCAAGAAAATAATAAGAAACCATTCCTAATAGTCTTTGATGCTCACGCAGATTGTGATACCTGCGCGGAAGAACCAACACACGAGGAATGGGTCAGAGCAATTGTCGAACAAGGATTCCCGGGCGAAAATATAATCATAATCGGCGCAAGAAAAATATGGGATATAGAAAAGAAATTCATAGCAGAAAATAATATCAAAGTCTTCACAGACATATTCGATATGGAGGCAGCGGCCGATTATATAACAGAAAAAGCGAATGGTAAGGATTTGTACGTTTCAATAGACATCGATGCACTAGACCCTGCATATGCGCCAGCAGTTAACTACCCAGAACCAGCAGGACTAAACTCAAAAGAATTTTTTTACATACTCGGGAGATTATTAAGAATAAAAACCCTAAAAGCAATCGATATCGTAGAAGCTATCCCAAAAAAGGATGAGCCCCATAAGTTGACACTAAGAACCATAGCAAAAATTATAGAAGAGGCACTAACCTCTGATCATAGCTAAACTATCTTGAATAAAGAAAGTTCTCCTAGCTATATCTGCCGCATGACCAACGCCCCGCGACTCAAGCTGCTTAAACATCTCCCTTGCCTTTTCCAACTTATCCATTTTTCCTCCCGATTACTTTATTTATTAAACGGCAAGTGAAGCATCCCAGTCTAACATACCAAATTCTCTGTAACACTTCCCTAACCATTTAATTTCACTCCTTTTTCCTCCAGAAGCTGCATTACTGCAGTATCGACGAAGTTTCGCTTCGACGGGAAGTCAATCTTCCGCTTCTTATTAGAAATATAATTCTCAATCTTCTTATCCAACCAACGAGAAATCCTAATTGCCGTGTCGCTTCTTTTTTCAGATTGGGTTACCATAAATATACTATTGGTAACCAGTAGTATATAAAGATTTCCATAAAAAATGCCAAATTAACTAAGAACCGCTCAAAACTCTCGGAATATAAGAATTAAAAATAAAATCTTCATGGGCAGTTGGACTAGCCCAAACTCCCTGCAAAAGAGAATTAAAAATAAAATCGTCTGGAATTTTTTCCCTCTTTAAGCGACCAACCAAGTTATCGATATCCTCTTTACCGACGGCATAATTGATCTTTTGAAGTGTATCTGGGAAAGATTGATGTTCGATAGATCCATCATCAGCGAAAAATTTAATCCCAGTAATCTCAGCAAGTTTCTTGTGAGCATCCACAGTAAGAGAGTCTGGAAAATCTTTATTCTGAGTCTGATCAAAATATCTCATTTCCAAAAGATCATGTGCAATCTGTACAGCCTTCTTTGGCAAATATGATTGCTTGTGTAATCTCAAAGACTCTTTATCCTCAGGAGACAAATTACCAAACCTATTAATATCATCAAGAAAACCTTCCTCCATAGCAAGGGCCACACCCTCAATACCTGCACCATGAACCATACAAGTAAATCCTTCTAAATGTGGATTAAGTCCTTCGGGAAAATTTCCACTCTTTTCATAATGTAATCCATGTCCTAATTCATGAGCCAAAATTATTTTTGGAATTGCAGTTTTATACTTGTCCCCATCAAAATAAAATCTTTTAGAATCAAGAATGGCCATAAAACTACCATCCTCCCAATAACTATACGGCTCATCCGCGGGGCTAAAATCTACTCCATAATCAAAAGGCTTAACATTAATCTTTTTATAATAATCATCGACGGCAGCCTTGGATTCTTTCAAAGACTCGAGTAATTTCGTCTTATACTCTGCTGACCAATCACTAAAGCCGCCACAAACAACACTTGGCTCTGGGGTCCTGACATACATCTTAGTCCTAGAAATCTCTTCAGCCCTCAACAGCTCTGAATCTAAATTTTCCGGCCTAACTGCATTTACAAGTTTATCAAACGTACCAGGAGCATAAAAACCAGAAAGAAATTTGCCTATTGTCATCCCGGTGCCCGGATTCATAAAATAATTACTGTAGAGCTCAACCCTCTTAGCATTAAAAACAGCGTCTCCACAAACCGCCCTATCGAAAGAATTCAAATCATCCAAATCCAAACGCGAAGCCAAAGAGTAAATCTTTTTTGTTCGGTCATCAATCTCTTTTACGGTATCCGAACTCACATAGGGATCTGGATTCCCGAGAATTTGCTGCTCGAAAGAACAAACAGCATCATTAAGCCTTTTTCTCTCAGTATCCATCCGACTCAAGGTTGGATTCTCAATCTCCCACTTCAAATCATATTCCATGAGCAACTCCCCTTTTACTTTTCCCCTTAGATAAAGCGAACAAAAATAGTATAATAAAAACTACAACTATATTTATCATATAATTAAAAAGCAATGGCCACCTAAATGCTCTCTGGAGAATATAGAACAAAACAAAAATCTCACCAAAAAGCCACCAGAATAAAAATAGTAAAGAAAGGCCATCAAAATTCCTAGTTCGGATAGTCTTAACTAATTGGGGGATACCACATGTAGCCAACAGAAACGCGCCAAGCCAACCGATGAACTCAATCATCAATTAAACCAGTCAATCTAACTTAAAAAGAAATATATCCTATAAAGTATATATCAAAATCACCAAGCAACGGTCTTTGGCTCTCTTCTGACATACTCAAACTCCTCAAGCAACTCATAAATCTCAATAGACGTATCAACCTGATCATCAAAATACCGAACCTGATACTCCCTCTCATTCTCCGGATTAAAAATCTCAATAATCATCTCCTTCATATTCTCATGGTCCTGAAACAAATACTGCTTATCAACTTTCATCTCTTTTCCATTAATAAAGAACTTGTCGCCCTCTTTTAATTTACCAATATCCTTACTCTTCTTCTCAATCTTCATCTCAACGTCATCTGCCATAATAAAATATATTTTTAGAATTTATAAAGATTTAGTAGCTCTTTCCAGCATACGTAACCACAGTAGCCTTCTTTCCACAGATAAGACACTTACCAGAAGCCTTCTCATCCAAATCTCCACGAGTTCCCATTACACGAGCCTGCAATTCCTTTTCAACATATTCTGCACAGGGCTCGCTCTCTTTTTCAGAAGAACAAAAATTAAATCGTGCAATTTTCCCAGAATCCAAAGCTTTCTTTATGGTTTCCTTATCTTCACAGTTAACAACCCCAACATCATGTGATTCATCAGCTTTTGCAATCAATCTCTCATCATACTCAGCGCCAAAATTCTTAATCGTCTCAGGTAAGTCTCTAATGCTAACTGAAATCTTTTCTTTAGTATCACGAATAAACAAAGTAACCTCATCGTTATCTAATTCCTTTTCTCCAATCTCCATTCTAAAAGGAACACCTTTCATTTCCCAAAAGAAAAATTTCTCGCCAGGCCTCTTGTCACTATCATCAACCTTAACATCAATATATTCTCGAAGCAACTGCGCTCGAACATCCTCAACAGCCGACTTAACACCTTTACCTTCAAACGGAACAATCACAACCTGAACAGGTGCTAAAGTATATGGCAAAACCAATCCATTATCATCTCCATGAATTGCTAAAATCGAAGACAACATCCTAGACATACAAGGTCCATAACAAGTCAACCAAGGTGTCTTCTCTTTTTCCTTCTCATCAACATACTTAACATCAAAAGCCTTAACAAAATGCTGCTCGATCAAATGCGTAGACGGTTGCTGGATAACTCTTCCATCTGGCATAATAACATCACTTCCAACAGTATAAACAGCGCCAGGAAATTTATCCCACTGTGGTCTTCTCATCGGTAAAAACGGCACACCAAAAATCTTATGCATAACTTCTTCAGTCATTACAATATCATCTTGAACCTGGGCCTCAGCTTCCTTTTTAGTCGCAAATGCGTCGTGCGCTTCAATCCAATGAAATTCCCTAGAACGAATCAATGGCCGAGTCGCCTTGGTCTCATTTCGAAAAACATTTGCCCTCTGATACATCTTCATTGGCAAATCCCTATAACTCCTAATCCACAAATTATACATATCATAAAACACAGTTTCACTAGTCGGTCTCAATGCCAACCTGTCGTCCCCACTAGTACAACTTTTATCTAACCAAAAAACCTCAGGCGCAAATCCATCAACATGACTCTCTTCTCTCTTAAAATTGCCCTCAGGAATCACCGCAGGAAGAATTACAGCCTCGTGTTCAGTCGCCCTCAAAGCACTTTCATAAATACGATACATCTTATCAATAATCCGCGCACCCCATGGCCGAATCACAACAAATCCCTTAACGCCGTAACGCATGTCCGTCACCTCAGCCTTATTCAAGATCTCAGTGTACCACTCACTAAAGTTATCCTTCTTATTAATATTAAAAGTAGTTTTCTTTTTTCCCATATAAACCGGAAGCCCTCTTGCTTTTTAAACTTTTTTTCTCTAAAAACGGCAACGCATAATGCCCAAATTGCTCAAACATAGAACTCTCACAGAAAGAATCCGGACTTCTAATAACCTTAACCAAATCCCTTAACTCACCAAAAGAAAACTGCCTTCCGTCCTCTTTCTTATCTTCATAAAAATCTCGAATAACACTTTCGACGCTAGAAACTCTAAGTTTATTTCCTTGAACAAGGAATACACTCGTGCGCCTTAGCGCCGACATACATATCGCTCCTTACCATAAACAAAAAACTACCTGACACTTTATAAAATTAACTAAACCCCAATAGAACAAATTTAAATAATCAGAAAAACTATCTATTACATGGATAAAAAGAAAGTGATAAAACTATCTTTAATCGCCATAAATGTTTTGGTAGTAGTGGTGTTAATATGGAGTTTGATTAATTATACGCTTCTAAATAATGAAGTCGGAAGAATTGTGCAAGTCTGGGGTATAATTGCCGCTATTTTAATAATAATTATTTTAGAGGGAGCTCCTGTCGCAATCGGTCCGAGTGTCGTAATCGTATCCTTATTAGCCATGAAAGAATTTAATTGGTGGTTCGTTTTATTAATATTTTTAGGCTCTGCCATCATCGGAAACATCATTTACTTTTATCTTGGAGTTTATTCCGGTAAAAAAATATTAAAATACTTTGACAAAAAAGACATTAATAAATACAAGAAAATTTTCAATAAAAACGGAAGATTGACAATGATAACCATGGCAATTTCTCCAGTCCCATATCTTCCAACTGTGGCAGGAGTTTTTAGAATGAGTAAGTTTAGGATGTTTGTTGAAGTAATGGGTGCCAGAATGTTAAGACACTTAGTAATATTTTTCTTCTGGATTATAGTTCTCGGAATATTTTAATCGGCCCAATAGCCTTAAAATAACCATTCTCCTTTTCTACTGATGGAAAGAATACAAAAAATTATCGCCAACGCAGGAATATGCTCAAGACGGAAGGCCGAAGATCTAATAGAACAAGGGAAAGTAAAATTGAACGGAGAACTAGCAAAACTAGGCGACAAAGCAGAAGAATCTGATAAAATAGAAGTCGAAGGAAAATCAATCCAAAGAAAAGAAGAAAATTATTATTATATCTTAAACAAGCCGAAAGGAATCCTGGTAACAAAGGAAGATCCGCAAAACCGAAGAATCATTTACAACCTAAAAGCATTATCAAAACTAAAAAAAGAAATCGGGTTTGATCTGAATTATGTTGGCAGATTAGACGGTGTCTCAGAGGGATTACTTCTACTAACAAACGACGGTGAATTAAACAGTCAACTAACACATCCGAAACACGATGTCGAAAAAACCTACAAAATACGAACAGAGCCTACACTATCAAAAGAAGATATTAAAAAATTAAAAGATGGTATACTAATCGATGACAGAAAATTCTTCGCAGAAATATCAGCAATAAGGAATAACGAATTTAATATAAAAATCAAAGAAGGACGAAATCGAATTATCCGAAGAGTATTAGAAGACACGCTAGAATACAAAATCTACTTACTAAAAAGAATCTCAATCGGAAAAATAGCTCTTGGAAACCTAGAAAGCGGAGAAATTAAAAAGATAGAAAAACCCTCTATTAGTTAATTTTATAAGGTAATTTTAGGTTGATAAATTGTTAATGAGCTCGTAGTTTAACGGATAGAATACCAGGTTTCGGCCCTGGGGATGGGAGTTCGATTCTTCCCGAGCTCGTTTAAATCATATGAAACTCGGAAAATATAAACATTATAAGGGGAAATTCTACGAAGTAATTGGGGTTGCTAGACATAGCGAAACACTTGAGGAGTTAGTTGTTTACAAAGCTCTTTATGATTCAGAAGAATTCGGAGAAAACGCAATTTGGGTTAGGCCAAAAGCAATGTTTATAGAGATGGTTAATATCGATGGAAAAGAAATTCCAAGATTCGAACTTGTTTAAATCTAAGAATAAGTAAACATTGTTTACGACAACTTAAAAAGAAAATCGTCTAAAACATAATATGACACTAGAAAACGCGAAAACAATTCTGAAAGAGGCGACAGAAAAACTTAATTTATCACAAGAAAAAACAGATATTCTTCTAGCTCCAGAAAGAGAGGTCAAAGTAAACTTCCCAGTAAAAATGGATGACGGTTCTATAAAAGTTTTTACAGGATACCGTGTTCAACACAACTCTCTACTCGGCCCATACAAAGGCGGAATCAGATACCATCCAGAAGTCGACTTAGACGAAGTAAGCGCACTCGCAACATGGATGACAATAAAAACAGCAACTGTGGGTCTACCACTTGGCGGCGGAAAGGGTGGAATAATTTGCAATCCTAAAGAAATGTCAGAAACAGAATTAGAGAATCTAACTAGGGCATTCACAAGAAAAATCGCGCCAGTAATCGGACCATATAAGGATGTCCCAGCACCAGACGTTTATACAACAGCGAAAATAATGGACATAATCACTGACGAATATTCTAAGGTAGAAAACATGCCGATAGAAGATGCGAGAGCAGTTGTGACAGGAAAATCGTTAGAGAATGGCGGATCTATCGGAAGAGACACAGCAACAGCAAGGGGTGGACAATTCGTATTAAAACAAGCAATCGAACAAACACAAATTATTCCAACACTAGAAAATGCAACGGTTGTAATCCAAGGAAGTGGAAACGCGGGCGGAAACTTCGCAAAGCTAATAGTAAAAGATAATGCAAAAGTAATCGCAATATCAGATTCAAGAAGCGCAATTCACAATCCAAACGGGCTCGATGTTGAAAAAATTCTAGAATTCAAAAAAGAAACAGGCTCATTTAAAGATGCGCCCGACACAACCCAAATAACAAATGAAGAACTTCTAGAGTTAGAATGTGATATCTTAGTTCCAGCCGCATTAGCAAATCAAATTACAAAACAGAGCGCAGACAATATCAAGGCAAAGGTAATTGTAGAGTTGGCAAACGGCCCGACAACTCCCGAAGCTGATAAAATCCTCAAAGAAAAAGGCAAATTAATCCTCCCAGATATTCTAGCAAACGCAGGCGGAGTAACAGTATCTTATTATGAATGGTATCAAAACGTGAACCGAGAAAAATGGACCGCAGAAGAAGTTGATGAAAAATTGAAAGAAAGTATACAGAAAGCAACAAGGGAAATTCTAGATAAAAAGAAACAATACGAAACAACTACAAGAGTTGCGGCATACATCAACGCAATAGACAGACTTGCAAAAAAACTCTAATCCCTAAAAACTCTATCCATTACCTTCCCTCTTTTCTCCGCGCCCAAACATTTCTGACAAACCTTACTTCCATCCATCGCCTCGCCAAAATATTTCGCATTCGACAAACCATGACATCTCATACAAGCCCGAAGACAATTCGTACATCTCTCATCTCCCGAAACACAATCCGTTCTCATATGGGTCGCACAAACATTCTTCCCACAACCCAAACACATTTTTGAACAATCCTTACAAAGCGGCTTACCACAAACCGAGCAACCTCGAGTCAAACACTTAACACAAAACTGCCCAGCACATTCGCCACATTTTCTCAAACAATTCTCACAACAAATATGTCCACCATCACACAAATTTAAATTACTAATCCTCACTTTACAGCCCTCACAATTAACCTCATTCAAACTCTTCATCAATGGATCATAATTCATTTCTAAATAACGTCCAGAACCCCTATTGCCTTTCAAAAACAAATTGAAACTAAAAACCGGATAGTAAATTACCGTAGTATTAACCAACTTATTATCAATTCCCAGACTATGTTTATGCATCGCATCCTTAATCGTAAATTCCTGTTCTTTCAAAATCCTATTCCGTGCCTCATCATCCCCAGCCTTAACAAGACTCTTCTTCAACCGATCAAGCCTAATTCTCAAAGCATCCTTCTCTGAATCATCAGCAACCCTAAAATCTAACTCAAGCTTCTTCAATTTCTCCAAAGTCCCAGTCAAGTCCCCACCAAGCTCACCCAATAAATTTTCATAATGCGACTTTATCCTCTCAATCTCAACATCGACCTTCTCTCCCAAAGTCTTACTAATCTCAACCGTCTTGTCATTCAAAGAATTCTTCAAATAACCCCCAGCAATAGCATAATCTTTTTCAACGTGTTTCCCCGAAGCCAACTTACTATCGCCCTCAACAACGGTATACCCACTCAAATCCCCATCAACAACCTCGCCATTATGAACATAAATCTCATTCACAGCCTGTTCAGACTCATTCAAATATCGAAACGTAGTCATAAAAGTAAACCGCGAAAAAAAGCTATTCTTATGTTTCTTTACCAAATTACTTATCTCACAATTCTTCAAACTAATCACCTTAGAAATCTCCGTCTCAGCATCACAATCAAAATCAATCTTCAACAAAGTCGTTTTCCCAGTTCCATCTAAAAACTTAGTAATAGCGGCAAGCATCGAGCTCCCCTTGCCAACAAAAGTACCTTCAACATTAGAATCAAAACTCAATCTATAAGGTGACTCCTTCCCGTGCAAATCTTCAAAACTCTTCGGTACATTCTCAACAACCACGACGTCACCATCTTTCAAAACGTCACACTTTAAGTTCTTAAAAAACTCAATCACAAATTTTTCCACCTGTTCCATAAAAAATCAAACTGAATTTCCTTTAAGAAGATTATTGTGCTGAACTCAACAACATAAATACTTATATTTAATAAAATCGCAAATCTATTATGGAAATTAATGAACTCGAAAGGGCAGTAAAAGACTCCTGGGACAAACAATCTTGTTTTCCTGGATGTGCTAGTGATTGGACTCCTAAAAATCCCGCATTAGGACAATGTGCCGTAACATCCCTAATCGTTCAAGACTATCTCGGCGGAGACCTATTGTTTAATGAGAAATATTTCTATTTCTGGAACAGGCTGCCTGATAAAAGCGAAGTTGATTTAACAAGAAGTCAATTTCCACAGGGAACACCAATCGAAGCCGACAAAGTAGAACTAAGAACCTACGTCCTAGAAAGCCAAGACGCTATCGACGCAACAACACCACAAAGATATGAACTACTAAAGGGCCGCGTAGAAGAAAGATTGAGGTAATATCAAGATGGCATTAAATCTACTAGATAAAATAAAAGATAACAAGAGTTTCTTAGCTGCCGCGGCAACCTTCACAATAGCACAAGCGGTTGATGCAACCTGCACCGGAATAGGACTTTCAAATAATGATGTAACAGAAGGAAATAAATTTGTTCAAGAATATATCAACCAATATGGAATCGTCGGTAGACTAGCCACTGCAAAAATAGTAATGACAACTCCAATATTAACAATTGCGGCGGCAGGAAACACGTATTTAAAAAACAAAACACATTCTATATCCAAAGTACTCTATGGCGGCGCAGCATACTCTGTACTAGCCGGGTCAAGTTGGATACCAATAAAATACGCTATAGAAAACTGGCACACAATTTCCAGCACAATAGAAAAAATTCTAAACTAAACCTCACATTCGCCATCTAAAAAACACTTATTGTCTTTCTTGTCTTTCTCATAATCCTTCATCCCAAGAGCAATTTGATCCGCAATCTCATCAACACCCTGACTAAACATATCTAAGTTCCCCTTTGAATCAATAAATGAATTCATCAATTTCTCCTCAATCTTATTCCGCCCACTTTTTCCGTCTCCATCAAGGCCTAAGTTAAAAAGAATAATCGGCAATTCTCCAATCACCATCCCAACGCAGCACATCTTGTTGATAATCAAATCCACGACGTGCTCTTCCATTGTCCCCTTCGTCGCAAACGAATAAATAAACATATCCCGCTCCTGCCCAATCCTATCAAGCCGTCCAATTCTCTGCTCAACCGACATCGGATTCCAAGGCAAATCATAATTAATCAAATTCCTACAAAACTGAAAATTCAAACCCTCCGCCCCACAATCAGTCGAAATCATAATATCCGCCTTACCACTCTTAAACTCATTAATCTTCACCGTCTTCTCCTCTCGACTAAGCCCACCCATAAACTCAATAATATTCAAATTAAAAGGCTCCAGCTTCTCAACAATATACTTCAATGTAGTAGGGTGTCTGGTATAAATCAAAATCTTTTCATCATCTGACCGATTCCGAATCTCCTCAACCAACTCAACCAACTTCTCAATCTTGGAATCCTTATTCAAAGTCGCATAATCATCAAGTATACCTTGTGCAAAATCCTTCGTCACATCACTATACAAATCACTATCCACTATTTTATACAGACTCTCCTTCGCCGCCATAGAAGAACTAGTAACCTTCGGCAAAATCGCAAATACAATCAGTCTCCCATTAATCTCACGACCGTCAGCCCGAAAATAATTATCCTTCAACAACCGAACAGTATTTTCATAAATTGTTTTCTCCTGGGGCGTCATCTCAACGGTCACAATTTTCGGAATCCGAGCCTTATAATCAATTCCTGTTTCATCCCGACGCCGCCGAACCATAACCTCTTCCAACTTCGCCTTCAGTTCAAGAGGATTTAACGGATGCCGCTTATTTCCCTTATACAGAAACTGCTTTCTAAATTCCTTCACCGTACCAAGATGTCCACGCTTCAAAAGATGCAACAAATTATACAATTCCAACAAATCATTCTGAAACGGAGTAGCTGTCAACAACAAAAACCTCTTCTTCTGCAACCGATCAACAAAACGCCACCGAACAGTATTCCGCTCCTTCAACTTATGCGCCTCGTCAACAAGAACCAAATCCCAAGAAATCCCATGAGCATCCTTATGCTTAAAATGCCCCTCCATTTTATCAAAAATCTTAACCCTGTCAATCGAAGCAATCACAAAGTCATACTTATTCCAATCTTCACTGTTCTCAACAATATGAAAATCCAACTCAAACTTCTCCCACAATTCAGCAACCCACTGATCAACCAAACTTGGCGGACAAAGAATCACAACCTTCTTCAAAAATCCTCGAACAACACCTTCCTTAATCACCATCCCCGCAGTAATTGTCTTCCCGAGCCCAACTTCATCAGCCAACAAAGCCGTAGCATTCAAATCTTTCAAAAGTCTCAACGCCCCCTCACGCTGATACGGCAAATCATAAGCAAGATTCTTCTTAATCATCCCATAAGAGATCAGCTCATTAATCTCCTTGTCTGAAGAAACTAAATCCTTCGCGTCCATCTGCAACTTGAACAACTCTGAAGAATCAAAACTCTTATTCTCAATATCACCGAAAAGCTCCGACGCATCATCCTCAAAATTCTCGTTAACTATAATCTCCACCATCTTAGAAAATGAAAACTCGAGTCCTTTAAAAAAACTCTCGTGATAAAGTATAAAAACAAAGTTCTCCAAGACAATTTAGGTGATACTATGAATAAAAAATTCTGGGCAACGACTTTCACACTTACGGGAACAATTGTAGGGGCGGGAATATTAGGTCTTCCGTACGTATTCTCAAAATCTGGTTTCCTCGTCGGTTTATTCTGGTTAATCGTCCTTGGCGCAGTAATGATATACGTAAACCTGGCACTAGGTGAAGTAACCCTAAGAACTCGTGGCAAACACCAGCTTGCAGGCTACGCCGAAAAATACCTAGGCCCATGGGGAAAACGTCTAATGTTCTTCGCAATGGTATTCGGTGTATATTCCGCGCTCTTGGCTTACTTAATTGGTGAAGGCCAATCCTTATCTCAAATAATCCCTGGTAACACACACCCAATCGTCTTCGGGGTAATCTTCTGGCTAATCATGACATTACTTTTGAGGGAGGGTCTAAAGGGATTAAAGAGAATTGAAACATGGGGAGTCATCGCAATCATCGCAATCGTATCAGGTATCTTCATTAGATTCGTCCAATTTGTAGAACCAGCAAATTTAATGGCCTGGAATCAATCAAACTTCGCCCTTCCAATCGGTGTTGTTTTATTCGCCCTACTAGGTTTCACGTCAATCCCAGAACTCCGAAAAGAAATCAAGGGTCAAGAAAAATTAATGAAAAGAGCAATCATCCTAGGAACAATAATCCCAATCATATTATATATAGCGTTCAGCGCCGTCTTCATCGGTGTCCTTGGCACAAGCATAACAGAAATCGCAACCCTATCATTCGGTCCATTAATGACCATCCTAGGTATTTTCACAATGATGACTTCCTACTTCGTCCTATCATTCTCACTTAAAGACACATTCAAATACGATCTAAACACAAGAAAAAAGACAAGCTTCCTACTAACATCCCTGATTCCATTATTCCTATATATTCTAACAACACAATTCGACTTCATCGGCTTCATATTGATCCTAAGTATCGGCGGTGTAATCTCCGGTGGACTAACAGGTATCATAATTCTAATAATGGCCAAAAAAGCAAAAGCCAACAAAAGAAACAACAAAGAACCAGAAATCAACATCCCAATAAACTGGATTCTAATAATCATCCTCTCAACAATATTCATCGCCAGTATCATCCTCGAGTTCACACGTTAAGCTTAAATAAATACAAATACAATAAATAATATGAAAAAAGAGATGAAAAAGGATAAAATGCCCAGGTGGGCGAAATCAGTTCTTATTACGACATTTGTATTTTACATTTGGTTTTTTATCTCGACACTAATGCTACCATTGGCAGAATTTCTAAACATCCCAGACGGATCATATTTAACAGTCTATAAAATAATGAGCTTCCCGCCAGCAATTATCGGATTTATGATTTGCGTCAGTCTAATATCAACAATAATCGTCAT
>Ga0075114_10001001_pt1 | contig 16072 bp, 19 predicted proteins | sample AntAceMetag02UKM_FD_69784 | JGI IMG/M metagenome (GOLD analysis project Ga0075114, IMG submission 69784) | Saline lake microbial communities from Ace Lake, Antarctica - Antarctic Ace Lake Metagenome 02UKM | ecosystem: Environmental > Aquatic > Non-marine Saline and Alkaline > Saline | place... | reverse complement strand
CGAACAATATAGTAAAATGTGATCCTAATGGGATTTCTTCTTTAATGCCCAAAGTGATCTTTATCGTTGCTGATTTATAGTGGTTAGACTTTATAAGTATTGTCGAGGTTGAGTGGATATATTGGAGTGGGTTATTTTCGGTATTTTTTTATTCATTTGACTTATTTCTAAGCAAAAAATAGTGTCCCCTCACTCGGTCATGATAGCCTTACGCTCCCCACCGGAATTTGAATAACCGAATGGGGAGTAACTTTTGGTTTATTGTGTGGGGCGTTGATTGTTGAGGGTTGTGGGTGGGGTGTATAATTTTTATTATGGGTTCGATAATATTATAAATAACATTGAATAGATAACAATTAATATGTATGAGCTTATAATTTTATTACTTTGTGGCCTGGGTGCAGGAATAGTTACTGGCTTGATTGGGTTAAGTGCTGTTAATGTTGTGGCCCCATTATTAGTTATTTTTTTAGGTTACCCTATTTATATTGCGATAGGATTGGCATTAGGAATTGACGTTTTTGCTTCATTTTCTTCCAGTATTGTTTATTGGAAAAAGGGTAATGTAAGTTGGAAGCCAGCGGCAATAATAATTTTCTTTTCATTAATTGGGGTCTTTTTAGGAAGTTATTTTGGGACTTCAATTCCTTCAAACTATTTAACGATTCTAATTGGTCTTGGAATAATTTTTATTGGTTTTGATTTAACTAAAAAAGGATTATTAAAAAAAGAAACTCATTCTATTAGTTCTAATAAGTTCATTTCAAAACATAAATCTTTTTTTATTTTTTCAGGCAGTATGATTATCGGATTGATTGCGGGATTTTTTGGTGGTGGAGGTGGTTTAATGATTTTAGTTTTATTAATTTCCGTTTTTAATTTTAAAATTCATAAAGCAATTGGAACTTCAGTTTTAGCAATGACTTTTATTGCATTTTTTGGTTCATTGTTTCATTATATCAATATGCCCTTTTCCGTTTATAATCTCGCTATTGCGGGGGTTGTTGCACTTTTTGCAGGGGCTATTACCTCCGCATATGCAAATAAACTTAATGAGTTCTCTCTTAAGAAGATTTCTGGATTGATTATTCTAATTTTGGGAATTGGTATGGTAATCAAGGCCCTATTGCTTATTTTTTAAAGTAAGTGGAAAATATAAAGATTCAACGCCCCAAATTTTAAAAAAACATAAATCATCCAACAGCGACGCTGATTGTAGACGCTCCCACCGGGATTTGAACCCGGGTCGCTGCCGTGAAAGGGCAGTATCCTTGGCCACTAGACTATAGGAGCATATATCTAAACATTGATTTTGATTTTTAAAGGTTGTTATTAGCCTTTGTGTTTGAAGAATTCTATTTGGCGGAAACGTTTCATGACTTTTTCGTAGCTTCCTTTTTCGACGAGGACTTTTGTCTTGTCTTCGCTTAGGAGTCGGAAGTCGTACTTGCTAGGTGCGCCCTCTATTTTGTCTTTGCCCGGATAAGCTTTCCAGCGAGTTGCGGATTTTTCTTTGTACTGTAATACCACGTTTTATTGAAGATAGAGAAATATAAAAATCTATGTAATTCTCAATCACGACAATCCTTAAAAGGTTTTGAGACATGAAATTTTATGAGAAAATTTGCTATATTGGCGGTTTTGCTTTTGTCCCTTGGGTTCGTGGCAGCGCATGCTGATTGGGACGATGATTATGTTTTCAAGGAGAAGATTTCTGAGACTGAGTATTATCCAAATAAAAATAAGGTTGTGACGACTACGACTTATATCGACTATGAGAATGATAAGAGATATCCGACTGACGATTATAGGCATGGGTACACTTATCGGGCCACGAAGGAATATCGAGATTCTTACAAGGAAAAATATGTGAAGCGGGATTATGATAAGTATGACAGATATGATCGGTACGACCGAGATTATGATAAGTATTATAGGTACGATAAGTATGATCGGTACGACAGATATGACACATGGAATGACGGTAAGGTTTACTATCTCCAGGATGTGAAATATGGGTCTAGCCCCGTCTTGAAGTCTTGTTATACGCGTACGCCGAGAAACAAGTTGTTTTATATCAAATGTTAATGTTTGCCATTATTAAGTACACCTAAATATTTATAAAGAAATTTCTATTTTATTTTATATGGAAGAAGAAACAGTAACTCCTACGGAAGCACCTGTTGAGACTACTCCGGTAGAAACAACTGAAGCACCTGTAGAAGAAGCTGCTGAAGCACCTGTTGAAGAGGCTGTTGAAGCTGCTCCAGAAGTTGAGGCTGAAGAAGTCACTACTGCTGAAGAAGTTGTAGCACCTGTTGAAGAGGCTGTTGAAGCACCTGTTGAAGAGGCTGTTGAAGCTGCTCCAGAACCTGAGGCGGAAGCCCCAGTTGCTGAAGAAGTTGAAGCACCGGCAGAAGAAGCTGCTCCAGAAGAAACAGTAGAAGCTGCTCCGGCAGAAGAAACTGCGCCTTCCGAAGAACCAGCGGCTTAGGTCTTTTTTACAAAATTTTTTATTTTGTTAAGCCGTTAGCGAGAAATCGCTAACGCAAATTTTTATCTATAGTTTTAAATATGTAAAAATACTTTTTCAGTAATGGTGAATAGTATTACTTTTATCTGTGCCTTTAATCGGACGCGGAGTCAAGTTGCAGAATTTCTTTTTAATAAATATAATAAGAACAGAGAATGGAAGGCTGTTAGTGCTGGGGTTTTTGGTGGCAAACAAACTAAGGATAAAGATTTAGCAGTTGTTTTGAAAAAATATGGTGCGAAGATTGGGAAACCTAAGACTCTCGATAGGCATCTTTTACCAAAACAAAAGATGATAGTTTTGGTTGCTGATAATGTTCCGAAGGAATTGTTTGGAGGGTATGCTAATTTTGATGTTAAAGTTCTGCAATGGAAAGTAAAAGATGGCTGGGCGAGAAAAGGAAATACTAGAGTAGAAAGAATGGAAGAAGTTTATTTAGACATAGACAAGAGGATGAAAAAGTTTGTTGAGAAGTTTAACTAACTCTATTTCTACAACAGATATCTTACCTAATACTCTATTTTAATACAATAATCCTTTTATATCTAAATTAGTCTAATTTGTTTATGGATTTTAGAGCTTTTGCTAATTATTCAGAGTGTAATAGTGTTAACGAATTAATTCAAAAAAATTAAACAGAAATATATTCTATAAATTTTATGGCTGATCTAAAGATAGCTATTAAAAATCCTTCGCTAGATGAAGGTTGCAGGGGTATAATTTTCCCGGCTGGAGACGACCTTGTTGTTAAGATATTAAAAAGGGAAGAAAGAGGGGATCAACTTGTTGACGAATATAATATTCAAAAAGAATTATACTTAGGAAAAGTGAGGGTTCCAGAGCCAAAGGGGATTGTAGACGTTTTTCTCGAAGATTATGTTTTTAATAAATCCTTATTTTTAAAACGGGATCAAAAAGGCATTTTAATGCAAAGATTATATGGGGATACCCTAGAGGAAATTTATCACAATCGGGATGAAAAATTTGGAGCTTACATTGCAGATTGCAGAGAACAGGTTGACCTTGCAAGATCCTTGGGCTTTAGGCCCGGAGACTTAGGAATACACAATGCTATTTTAAATCAAAAAGATGGCAAAGCTTACCTCACTGATTTTAGTGAGTGGGAAAATACAAGATAATATAAAGTAATTTTGTGATGAATTTTTATGTTAGTAATACCTGCTATTGATTTAAAGGATGGGAAAACCGTGCAGCTGGTTGGAGGAATTTTTGGGTCAGAACAGGTTGTAATTGATGATATTTCTGGTGTCGCGAATAAATTTTATGAGGCTGGGATAAAAAGACTTCATATAATTGATCTTAATGCGGCAAAGAAAATTGGCGGAGATAACATCGGAATCATAAAAAGACTTCTTGATGATAAAAAGGTTGATGTTGAAATAGGTGGTGGAGTTAGAAGTGTTGAAAAAGCCAAGGAATTGATTTCTTATGGTGCAGATCAGGTTATTGTTGGAACTGCTGCTGTTGATAATCCAGGGTTCTTGAAAAATTTGGCTCAAGAAATTGGTAAAGAAAAAATTATTGTTTCATTGGACTATAAAGATAAGAAAGTTTTGACTCATGGCTGGGATAAGGCAACTGAGCTTAGCCCCGTAGAACTTGGAAAGAAACTTCAAAATTATTGTGGATCATTTTTAGTGACTTGCGTGGATAAGGAGGGGCAACTGAAGGGTCCGGATACTGAATACCTAAAAGAACTTGTTAATGAATTAGATATTTCTATAATTGCATCCGGAGGGGTCACTACCGTCGAGGATTTAAGAAATTTAAAGAAGGCCGGTGTTTTTGGAGCGGTCATTGGTATGGCTATTTACAAGGGAAATATTGATTTGAAAAAAGCAATTAAGGAAATTGAAAATTAAATTTTTTATTTTGAATACTCTTTTTTCCAACGTTCTACAGTTGACTCATTAAAATTATTATTATATATTCCTAAGTTGAATTTGCCATCTCGAAGAACCGCGACTCCCGTAGCTAATCCAAAAAGCATTTTCCCATCAAAAAGATTTTCATGGACATATTTTGCTAATTCGTCGGGAGACCTTCTCTCGGTGTCCAACTCAAGACAACTTTCTATTGTTGTATTTTTATCATATATAAAATAAAGTTTATCTTTTGGACTTTGTATCGTTGGATTTGGATATCCCCTAATGTGTTTTTCGTTTGTATCCGTATTTGAAACCCCCAACCAATAAGATGGATCTTCGGATTTCGGGATATATACTATTCCTCTTATTCGTGCATCTTGACGGGCGCCCCTGAAGCCCAAAAGGGTTAGGTCTAATGACATAAACGGATTCATACCATCTTCTAAGTCTTTATGGGTTCTTTTTGCCATGTGACCGTTAAAGGCAACTGCCCATGAAGCTAATTTATTTTTTCCTGTAACTATAGAACTATAATGGTCCACCTCTGGATCTTGATTTGTTGGATGATCTTCAAAGCCGACTTTTGGAAAAACATTGGCTCTTGTTTCATCTTTTGTAAAATTAAGCTGACGATATGGAATGCTTTTGCTAGACAATGTAAAAGAAACCATTGGATCACCGCAACTATTCCCAACTCCCACTATTCTTGAAGGATACATACTTACTTTTGCCCTCAATTGTTTAAAAATACTTATGTGTTATAAAAATTATAGAAATCTTTAAATACTCAGTCTGGGGATAATTGTTATGATGAATAAAGATCGGAGTTATCCCCATTGTGGGAATCAATAGTTCTAGTCTTAACTCTGATTTTTTTAAGTTTTTAATATCAAATTGTTCAACTAAATTTAATGGCGGTTGTAGTTCAATGGTAGAATATACGGTTGTGGTCCGTAAGACGGGAGTTCGATTCCCCCCTTCCGCCTTTTATGCTAATGGAAACCGTTAAGGGATTTAAGGACTTCACTGGCGACGAGGCCAGGAAAAGAGAATCGATAAGAAAGATTCTTGTAGAGAGTTTCGAACTTTATGGGTTTGAGCCGGCTGAGACTCCAGTGGTTGAATATAAAGACTTTGTAAAAGGAGATAATGATTCTGACGAGGCTGTTTCTGACATATTTAGATTGTCTGATAAGGGTGAAAGAGATCTTGCATTAAGATATGAGATGACTTTCTCGTTAAAGCGATTGATGATGGGAAAGAAGAGGCCATACAAACGTTATGCGATTGGACCTGTGTTTAGAGATGAGCCAGTTTCTGGAAATCGCTTAAGACAATTTACTCAATGTGATGTTGATACAATTGGTGCTGAAATTAAGGACGAAGCAGAAGTTTTAGCAGTTGTGAAAAGGGTCCTTAATAAATTGGGAATTGAATTTGTTATTAATATTAACAATAGAAAATTATTGAATGAAATTTTAGAAAAAGAAAATATCGAAAAGATGGACTGGGAAAAGGTTATCAAGGAAATTGATAAAATGGATAAGCAACCTGAAGATGAAACTTTTAACAATTTGAGAAATTATATGGCTCAGAACTTATTAGAAATCTTTAAGCAGCCTGAAAAGGCTTTTGAAAAATATGAAGCATATAAGGAAATTAAGGAGTTGAAAGAATATTGTAAACTCTATGGTGTTGAAGTTAAGTTTTCTCCCAGTTTAGCGAGGGGATTGAGTTATTATAACGGTTCTGTTTTTGAAGTAAAGACAAAAAAGATTAAAGAAACCATTACTGCTGGTGGAAGTTTTATATTCGAAGGGGTTCAATCAACGGGACTTTCATTCGGATTAGATCGTCTTTCTATTTTGGTTGAAAAAGATATTAAAGAAAATGAAAGATATATGGTACTTTCTATCGGTCAAGATGAAAAGGCAATTGAAGTTGTCGAGAAAATGAGGACTAGGGGTTATCCTTGTGTTTTAAATTCTAATAATATCTCGAAGGCACTTGATTATGCAAATAGCAAAAATGTGGATAAGGTTGTGTTTGTGGGTAAAAAAGAAATAGAAGGAAACAATTACAAAATAAAAGATCTGAAAACAGGCAAGGAAGAAGAAGTTAGTGGAAATAAATTATTCGGAGATGAAAATGGCAGTTGAACCTGATTTTGATAAAGGCGATGGATTAATTCCTGTTATCGCTCAGGATTTTGAGTCAGGAGAAGTTTTAATGTTGGCTTATATGAATAAAGAATCTTGGAACATAACCTTAGAGAAAGGTAAAGCTTGTTATTGGAGTCGTAGTAGAAATAAGCTTTGGCTAAAAGGAGAAGAGTCTGGAAATTTTCAAGAGGTAAAAGAAATTCTTTTTGATTGTGATGAGGATACTATTCTTTTGAAAATTAATCAGGTTGGCGGATCAGCTTGTCACGAGGGATATCCATCTTGTTTCTTTAGAAAATATGAATCTGGGGAATTAAAAATAATTGGGGAGAAAGTTTTCAACCCGGAGGAAGTATATGAATAGTTTAATCAGGGGGGATTTGGGTGGAAAGAAAATTGTAATTGGAATTCCAAAGGGCAGTCTTCAGAATTCAACCTTTGAACTATTTAGAAAAGCTGGCTTTTCACTTGGAGATCCAGGACGCTCTTACTTTCCGACAATTGATGATGATGAAATTGAATGTGTCCTTTTAAGATCTCAAGAAATGGCAAGGTATGTTGAGGATGGTGTTTTAGATATGGGAATTACTGGTTATGATTGGGTTAAAGAAACTAATTCTGATGTTGTAGAAATTGAGGAATTGATTTATGCCAAACAAAGCAAGAAACCTATTAAGTGGGTTTTGGCCGTTGCTGAAGAATCTGATATTAAATCTGTTGAAGATTTAAATGGAAAAATTGTTGCGACCGAAGTTGTTAATTTGACAAAGCAATATCTTAAAGAAAAAGGTGTAGATGCGAAAGTTGAATTCTCTTGGGGAGCTACCGAGATTAAGGCTCGTGGTGTTGCTGATGCTATTGTAGACGTTACTGAAACAGGATCTTCATTGAGAGCTAATAATCTTAGAATAATTGATACTCTTTTAGAATCTACTACTAGGCTTATTGCCAACAAGGAATCTGTTAAGGACGAATGGAAAAAGAAAAAGATTGAAGGATTGGCAATGCTACTCAAGGGTGTGTTGGCTGCAGAATCGAAAGTTGAGATGCTTATGAATGTTAGAAATGTTGATCTGGACAACATTTTGAAAATTTTGCCTGCATTAAATACTCCGACAATATCTAAACTAAGTAATCCTGAGTGGGTTGATGTAATTGCCATTGTCGATAAAGTTGTTGCCCGAAAAATGATTCCCCTACTGAAAGCGGCCGGGGCAGAGGGTATAGTTGAAATTCCTATTAATAGAATAATTGATTAGAATTTTATTACGACAATACTTAAATAAATAAAAATGATACAATTTTATGGGAAAAAATAAACCCTATCTTCTAACGGGTGGAATTGGTGAATTGATTGAACAACGACATGGACTATCTTTTGGTGTCGAGACTCATTGTGAATTAGAAAATATTGGGGCCAATTATGCAATTGAGTTGGGAGGTGTTTTGAATGGGTATATCGATGATGGCGTTGTATGGAATGTTAAATATGTTCCTGGAAAACAAATAGATAACTCTTTGAGAGAAATGGTTTTGTCTTCAGGCAGAAGTAATCCCTTATTAAGTTTTGATGATGTATGTTGTGTGGACTTGGCGGATGCTTCTTATTCTGTTACTAGAGTAATGGATCCCAACGCATTAGAAAGGGGGACCATGCTGGGCCCTAGATTTGGAAAAGACTCTTTAGAAGATCAAACAAAATTAATCAAAGAAAAATATGGTAATAAGATTGATGTTATTGATATTGGGGTTTTTGAAGGAGAAACGCTTGTTGGTGAATTGGAAAAACGGTTTATGCCGCAGGGAATCCAAATAGAAAATGTCTATGTTGCTTTTGCGGGCCCTGGAGCAAGGGAAAATCTCGCTAAATACGGAACCGCGCTTCACTCATGTTGGGATTATGATTGGGCAGAGTGGTTGGAAATAAGAGACTGTATTGGACTTGATGGAAGAAAAATTATAATGGAAACCCCTGAGGACCATATTAATAGTTTTATTCCTTATACTGTAGATCCTGAGAACTGGGCAAGTATCCCTCCTAAATATGTTGATAAATTTCGAGAATTATATTCAGATACTTTTGGGAAAATCAGAGATGTTTTGGGAAGCGCTGGGCATAATGCTTCCTTAGAAAAATCACAAAAATTTAAGAACGTCTTGAATTTGAAGATAACATAATATGGCAAGAAAATTACAAATTGGAGTTATGGGAAGTGCGGCGGATCTTAATTATAGCGATGAGATACAGAAATTGGCCGAAGAAGTAGGGGAATTAATAGCTAGATCGGGTAATATTACTGTTTATGGTGCTGAAAAAGATTACGATAGTTTGTCTACTGCCGCCGCAAAAGGAGCAAATAGCGCTGGGGGATTAACTGTTGGGGTAACCCACGGAAAAGGTAAGGATATTTATGATAAAAATAACACTGATGTTATTATAGCGACGGGACTTGAGCGGGGTGGCGGAAGAGAATTCGTTTTAGTTAATAGTTGTGATGCTGTGATCGCAATAAGCGGAGGGTCGGGAACTTTGACTGAACTTGCGATTGCCTATCAATCAGATATTCCCATGATTGTTTTAGAGGGTACTGGTGGCTGGGCAGATAAATTGGCGGACACTTATATTGACGGCAGAGAAAGAAGAAAAGTTTTGGCCGCAAAAACACCAGCAGAGGCAGTTGATTTAGCAATGAGAGAAATATTGTTGAAAAAATAAAATGGAAAATATGGTAAAAAAACAACTTTATTTTATAACTGGAAACCCTGGAAAATTTAAGGAAGCGCGGTTGGCGTTGCCAGACATTAAACAAATGGATATTGATCTGCCGGAGATCCAGGAAATGGACGCGAAGAAAATTATCGAAGAAAAGCTCCAGGAAGCGATAAAAGAAATGCCTGGGAAAAGATTCTTTTGTGAGGATACTTCTCTTTACATAAATTCTCTTAATGGCTTGCCAGGGCCTTTGATAAAATGGTTTTTGAGTTCAATTGAAGATAGGGGTATTTTTGATTTGATTGAAAAATATGATGATAAAAGTGCTGTTGGTAAAACTATAATTGGATATACCGATGGTGAAAAGATTTTATTTTTTGAAGGAGAGGTTGAGGGTGAAATTGTTTGCCCAAGAGGTGAGAATGGATTTGGATGGGATAAATTATTTCGACCAACCGATTCTGATAAGACATTTGGTGAAATGGATCTGGAAGAAAAGCAACAGTACAGTATGAGAAGGAAAGCTTTAACTAAACTAAAAGACTATTTGGATCAAGAAGATGGCGAATAAACAACTTGTTAAGGGGTTCTCGGATTATGTTGGGGCCGAGGCTTTGAAACGTGCGCGGATTCGGAAGATTATTTTGGAGCAGTTTGAACTTTATGGTTTTGAGCCAGCCGAGACTCCGACGATTGAGTTTGAGGAATTTGTGAAGGGGAATAATGCAAATGAGGATACTATCTCTGAGATTTTTAAATTGGAAGATCGTGGAAAGCGGAAATTGGCCTTGAAGTATGAATCGACTTTTCAGTTGAACAGGATTGCGCAGAATCAGAAGTTGCCGTATAAGCGTTATCAGATTGATAGAGTTTTTAGAGATGAGCCGGTGAAGTCGGATAGGTTTAGAGAGTTTACTCAATGTGATGCGGATATAGTGGGTGCTAGCCCAAAGGATGAGGCTGAATTGTTGAGTTTGGTTTCAAATATTTTGGATAAGATTAAAATTAAGTCTGTTATTTATATTAATAATCGGAAGCTGTTGAACGAGATTATGGTTTCTGAAAATATCGAGGAAAGAAATATGGAAACGGCGATTCGTGAATTGGATAAGTTGGATAAGTTGCCGAAGAAAGATGTTGCTGATAATTTGAAGAAGATTGGTGCGGAGAAATTATTGAAAATTATTAATAAGGGTGATTTTGATTCTTATGGTTCCTATAAAGAAATTAAAGAGTTGAAAAAATTATGTAAGGCTTATGGTGTGAAGGTGGAGTTTTCACCGACACTGGCACGAGGTTTGGCATATTACAATGGAACTGTTTTTGAAATTAAATCGAAAGACATGAAGGGAACAATTTGTGGTGGTGGCGCCTACAGTGTTGGAGGTATTCAGGCTTTCGGTTTTGCTTTCGGTTTAGATAGAATATCTGTCTTGTCGCCGATTGAAGGTAGTGCTGCAAAGATTCAGATTATTTCGATTGATGAAGATGCTGCGGCTATTGAGCTGGCTTCTAACCTTAGGGAGAATGGTGTAAGTGTTAATGTTTTGCTTGATAAAACTATTGGGAAAGCGATGGAATATGCGAATGCTAAGGGTGTTGGGAAAGTTGTTTTTGTCGGGAAGGAAGAGGTTGCGAAGGGGAAATTCAAGGTTAAAGATATGGTTAGTGGCGACGAGGAATTTTTGAGTGAAGCTAAGATTGTTGGTCTGTTTTAGTAATGGGGAATTTTTGGAGTTGTGATGTAATTATAGAGGAATTATCACATAAATGCTTTTAAAGTAAAGGGCTTGTTTATTCGTATGAAAGTGATGAATTTATTTTTGGTGAGTGCTGTTTTATTGTTAGCTTTTGCTGGCTTTGCTTATGCTGAGGTGGATAATGCTAGTGGTATTGAAAATGTGACTGTTGTTTTGAATGAAACCAATGTGACTGTTGTTTTGAATGAAACTAATATGACTGTTGTTTTGAATGAAACTTTATTAGATGAGAACGAGACTGTTGTTGAGGAAGTTGAAGATGAAGTGGTTGTTGAGGATATTATAATTGAATATGAGGAAGCTGTTGAAGACAAGGAGAGTATTTTTGATGGAGTTATTTCTTATGTTGGTGGCGTAGTGGATAAAATTAATGAGATTCATAGGAACTTGTTTTTTATTATAATTATTGTTCTTGGAGTTTTAGCATTGTTTGTATATTCTATCTTTTTTGATTATTCTTCTGCAGCGGCTTGTTTTTCTAAGGCTTCTTCTCTTCATAGAAAAGGGGAAAGGGCACATGTGAACGGGAATTATGAGAAGTCTAAGAAGTTATATGGTAAGTCTTATTTGTTTAGGGCGAGGGGAGAAGGAATTGTGTCAGGGGGAGCTGATGGTAACGCAATTTGAGGATAATTTTGAGTATTTGGAAACTAGTTCTGAATTAGTAGGTAGGGATGTTGAGAAAGAGGAAGTGATTTATAGAATAGCTTCTGGGAATATGTTATTGATTGAGGGCTCGAAGGGTATTGGAAAGACTTCTTTGTTGAAATATGCTATTGATAATTTTAAGGGACGTGGAAAGGTGGTTTATATTGATGTTGGCACTTTTGGGAAGAGGCTTGATATTACAAGACTCTTGAAGAATAGGCCCAAGGGAATGATCCTTTTGATTGATAATATTCAATATCTTTCTGAGAGTAATAATAAGAAAATTAAATATTTTTATGATCAAGATTACATTAAGTCTGTTGTTTTTACTACTGGGGATTTGAAGGCGATTAATTTTACCGACGCTATAAGAAGCAGAATTGGGCGGAATGTTTTGAAGTTGAAGGCGCTTAACAAGGGAGATGTTTTGAAGATTGCTCGAGACAGATTGAGAGGGAATTTCGAGATTTCTGATGAAGTGCTTAATGAGTTGTATAAAGAATCTAAGAATCTAAAGAGGTTTTTGGTTAATTGCGATTTGCTTTGCAAGTCTTTAGATAGAGAAGAAAAGATTAAGGCTGAAGTTAAAGATGTTGCGAAGGTGGTTGTTGATAATGTTTTTGATAATGTTGTTGAGGGTTGTTTGGAATGTGATGGTGAACTTGTTAATGCTGGTGGACATTGGAGATGTAAAAATTGTGATTCATATTGTGATGCTTGTGGAACTTTAAGTGATGAAGATTTTTGTCCTGCTTGTGGTGCTGAAATTTTGGAGGCGGAAGATGAATAAGATGTGGTATAATGAGCTAGGATTCCATAGTAATCCGTTTAGTATTAAGCCTGCGGCGTTTCATAATGAACTGTTTGGAAATACCTCTGTTATTGCTAGGATAATTAAGAAAATAAAAGAGCGAGGAATTGTTTTTATTTCTGGGGATTTTGGGGCTGGGAAGACGACGGTTTTGAAGAAGATTATAGGAGAATTTCGTAGTGAGGATTTTGGGTCTAAGAAAATTATTTATTATAATTGCAACCAGGGTGAGGTATCTATTGATTATGATAAGTTGCTTGTTAATGCTGGTGGTTTTTTCGGTCGGTTGTTTGGGGTTCGGCAAAAGGAGATGATGATTTTGCTTGATGAGATGCAGGATATGAATGGGAAAGATTTAGCGAAGGTTAAGGAATATTATGATGATGGTTTTTTTCGGTCGGTTGTTTTTGTTAGCAAGTTAGATGATATCGAGGTGCCTAAGGACCTAGATGATGAGATTGGTGAGAACATATTCGTCTTAGGGGACATGAATAATCGTGAGGCTGTTTTGATGATTAGGAAGAGAATTGGGGATTTGAAGTTTTTAGGGGATGATATGATTTTGAAGATTTTCAAGAAAGATGCTAACTCTCGGAGTTTTTTGAAGAATTGTGAGGATGTTTGTAGAGTTGCGTTTGAGAGTGGGGCGGATTCTGTTGACGAGACGCACGTTGAGAAGGTTTTAGGGTAGGACTAAGTTAAAATTATTGAGTAACGTCTACGAAATCTTCGTCGGTTAAATTTTCAGCTTCCATTAATCCGAGTTCTTGTTCTAGTTCTTTTGCTTCGTCTCCGTGGATTTTTAATGTTATATGGATGTCTTCGAAATGAGCTGGTTGTCTTAGGAAAATTTTTCCCTCTGTTGATAAATGGAGGACTGGGACGAATGATGCTAGTTTTTCTTCTTTGGATTCTGCCATTTGTGAGAATTTAAGGTGTTCATTTCCTTGCTTGATGTGGTTATCAACTATTCCAAAGATTGATTTAATTCTGACTTTTAATGGAACGAAATCTCCTCTTGGCATCACAGCAAGTGCGGATTTTTGAGCCTGTCGTCCTTTGATTTCTTTTTTGATTCTTCGGTTTTCTGTATTAATTGCGTGATCTAGTGCGTTCATTAGTTCTTTCAGGGTTACTTTTTTGTGCCGAGCCATTGGGGTCCGTGGGACTAGAATAGGGAGCTCGTCTTCATCAATATTGATTCGCTCAAGTTCGTAGCGCTTTTCGTCTTTCTTGCCGTAGAGAGCGTCATTTAGGTCCTGAATGTATGAATTGACCAGTATGTCTGATTTTAGTCTCAATAATAGAGAGCAGGCTAATAGAACTTTTGAGGAAATTAAGAAGTCGGCTTCTTCGAGTTGTTGGATGATTAGAACGTATTTTTCGGCTAGAATTCCGAGGTCGATGTCCCATGGGTCGAGCTGTTCGGTTTTGATAAGATCGTAGATTATAGACTGCCAGCTTAATTCTTCGCCTGTTATAAGATCGAAAAACTGGTTCTGATTAATCTTGTCACCACCTTCCATATTAGGATGATATTTTAGAAGTTAATAAAGATTATGGGGCTTAGGAGCGGTTACTTCTTCTTAACCCGATCCATTACAGTAATCTTCATTTCTTAGCCTTCATGGCTTCTCCTTTGGCATCAACGGTCAGCCTTGGTAACTCGATTCGTTGAGTAACTCATAAACCCCTTCCGCTAGCTTACGATATCCTTCTGCATTCAAATGAACCTGGTCAGATTTTAAAGACCCATCCCAAAGCAAACTGGCAAGAAGCGTATTGTCAAAAATCAATCCATACTCTTCAGTAAGTTCATAGTATAACTGAGCAGAAGTGTTCCCATCCGCTGGAACACCAATTAGAACTACTTGAGAACCCTTGCTTTCAGAAAATTCAATCATCTGTTTTAGATTGGATTTTGTTGTAGCACGTCTTTGTCTTGCCGCAAAGTCGTTACCACCTTCAAGGATTATTACCATGTCGGGTGCTACGTATGTATTGAGTAGGTATTCCAGTCTGAGTTTACCACTAGTTGTAGTTTCACCTGATTTTCCACTATTAAAGACTCTTACTTTTTCCCCTGTAAGCCGAGCAAGCACTGAGGGGTAGCTTTCCCTTCTATTTGCACCCACGCCAACGGTAAGGCTGTCTCCAAATGCAAGGATACTATATGGATGCAACTCTTCTTCTGGCAACTCTTCTTCTGGCAACTCTTCTTCTGGATAAACCCTCATTGTTCCTCTTGCCCATCTTTTAATATTATTTTGTTCTGTATTAAAAACTTTTAACCATCTTCCTTTCCAATAAAGGTCTTTTTTAACCCCTGTTATTTTTCTACATAAAACATCTCCATTGTCAAATTCTAATTTAGCAATTTTCCCAATGTCATTTTGACTTAAGTTCAATAATTCTTCATCCCAAGAAACAATAATTGGCCACCAAGATTTTTTAGTCGCACCTGGTGCAAAAAATCGACCAGTTCTTTCAGGCTCTCCAGTTGGACAATCTATTTCTTCAGAAACAACATTGCCCGTAATTACATTTCCTGTCAAAAAAGGTGCATCTTCGCCAGCTTCTATCTCCCGTTTTGTTTCCTCTGGAAGTTCAAGAATCGTTTCTTGAGCCGTTAACCCCGAGGGTAATCCACCCTGCTCAATATCTTCTTTATTTAAAATTTCAGATGCGCTTTGATCTTCAGAATTATTTGAAAGAGCGACTAAACCAATAGCAATTACTATAGCAATAATAAAAATAACCACCCAACCTACTTTTTTCATACAACCCCCAGTAATTCTATATTTATAAAGCTAGTTATAATAACTCGTTCGCTGCCCTAACCTCTTTTGGTTATCTTGGTCTTACACGAATTAGAGTTTTTCTAGAATATGAACCCCTTATTTGCCTTAACCTCTTTGGATTATCTTAGATCTTACACGAATTAGAGTTTTTTAGGGTTGAAATAAACCCTAGGAGAGTGAATAATAATAATCTTAAACTCCCTCACTACTATTGGTTGGTGTGCATCTTCATCAACGCCCTAACATAAACTTTAAAAGAAACAAACTCAACATATTTCTAAGGTATTGATTGCCTAGAAACCTTAGCATTGTAAGGTCTTCAAAATCAAACCCCCTGTAGCTCAATGTTAGAGCAGTCGGCTGTAACCCGATGTGCCCCAGTTCGATTCTGGGTGGGGGGATAGATTAAAAGTAATCACTATGAGAATCTTTTTAAAGAGGGGTCTACTGGTAGTTACATGAATATAAAGATTGAGGTTCATAGCAATAACAACTATGAGAGAAAATTAAAGAATCTTCCGTCGTGGAACGTCCCAGAATCGACAAAGAATGAGATTAGGGAATTTATTGAGAAAGCAAAAATTGGTCAAGTGAATGAGGGTAAGAAATTAAGCGACCGAACATTAAGCAAATATCTCTCTCTCTTAAAACACTCGTTAGAAATAATTAACAAGCAGACTTCTAAATTAATTAAAGAAGACATTGAGAAATTCGACAAAGTTTTAACAAAAGAAAACCTCAAGAGTGCTTCAGGA
>Ga0075114_10000998_pt1 | contig 16125 bp, 11 predicted proteins | sample AntAceMetag02UKM_FD_69784 | JGI IMG/M metagenome (GOLD analysis project Ga0075114, IMG submission 69784) | Saline lake microbial communities from Ace Lake, Antarctica - Antarctic Ace Lake Metagenome 02UKM | ecosystem: Environmental > Aquatic > Non-marine Saline and Alkaline > Saline | place... | reverse complement strand
AATCCAGATTTGGATGAGATAATGCCCAATCATACAGTTAGATGCTGGCTATATCACGATTTTGAGGACCACAAAGCACCCCTTAAACCATAATCCTTTACCCTATTAACTATTGGCTGAATATGAATTATATGACACAAGAAAAATCTGAAAATCACAATATGGACATGGTTGTTGTCAAGGATCTGATGAAGTATTTCCCGGTACGGGGGGGCATACTACGGAGGGTGGTCAACTGGGTCCAAGCGGTAGATGGGGTGAGCTTTTCAATCCGTAAAGGGGAAACTCTTGGCTTAGTGGGCGAATCTGGTTGTGGAAAATCAACGATTGGCAGGACTATTCTTCATTTACTCGAACCTACCAATGGATCTGTCATGTTCGAGGGCCAGGATATTTTTAATCTAGAGAAACAGGAAATGAAAAAACTCAGGCGTGATATGCAGATCATCTTTCAGGATCCCTATGCCTCCCTTAATCCCCGCAGGCCAATCAGCGACTCTATAAAAACGGGATTAAATATACATAAAATTGGCACACCAGAAGAAAGAACGGAAATTGTGATGGATATCCTGAAAAAAGTGGGTCTCGAGGAATATCATGCGCACCGCTTTCCTCATGAGTTTTCTGGTGGACAGCGGCAGAGAATTGGTATCGCCCGTGCTATTGCTCTGAAACCGAAATTCATCATTTGTGACGAACCTGTCTCAGCTCTGGATGTATCGATCCAGTCCCAGGTGCTGAATCTTCTGCAGGATCTACAAGAAGAATTTGGCCTGACTTATCTTTTTATAGCCCATAATCTTTCTGTAGTGGAACATATTTCAAACCGGGTCGCGGTGATGTACCTGGGAAAGATTGTGGAGTTAACCACCAGGGATGAACTTTATAGAAATCCTCAGCATCCCTACACCAAAGCTTTGATGTCTGCCATCCCCATACCTAAACCCACATTAAGACGGACTCGCACCATACTAAAGGGCGAGGTGCCCAGCCCTCTCGATCCACCTACTGGCTGCAGGTTTCATCCCCGCTGCCCGGTCGCCGTAGAGAGTTGTTCAAAGGAGGAGCCCCTATTCATTGAAAATAATACTGACCATTGGGTAGCCTGTTTTAACGTCAATCCAAATTAATTACTATGAATAAATTCGCGTATCGATTGAGGAGAGATCTTCATGCCGGTCCCAAAAGAAATCTTGTATCTGACAGAAGCTGATGTCCAAAAAACTATTTCCTATGCCGAAGCGGTCGATCTGGCAGAGAAAGGAATTAAGGCGGATGCTACTGGTAAGGTCAACGGTGACAAATATTACATGAATGTTGGGGAGGATAGTTTTATAAAACCATTTTCCGGATATATAGATGGCGAGTCCTTGGCTTTTGTTAAGACTTTCAGTTATTTCCCGATTAATCCTAAGAAATTCAATCGCCCTACAACATCTTCAATGGTAATCTTGCTTGACGCCGAGACAGGGTTGCCGGCATGTTTTATGGAGGCTGGTTATATCACGGGCCTAAAAACAGCTGCTTCAACAACAGTTACCACTGCCTATCTTGCCCAGCCGGAATCCGAGGTAGTCACCATATGCGGTGCAGGAACATTGGGACGATTACACTTACTGGCCCTGGCAGAGAGATTTGAACTTAAAAAAGCCTACTTTGTTGACATTAATCCTGATGTGGCTGAGTCATGCGCTGCAGAGCTAGAACCAATCCTAGGTTTTTCAGTAAAAGCCGTCCCGATCGATGAAAGGGAATCCGCGATCAGAGAATCAGATATCATCTTTACTGTCACAACGGGCAGCCAAGAATTAGTGAAACAAGAATGGGTTAATAAAGGGCAATTTATAGCCAGGCTGGGATCATATCAGGAAGTCAGTTTGGATGTGATCTTGGAAGCAAATAAGGTTATTGTGGATAGCTGGAAATATGTCAGCCCCCGCATTCCGGAGATCATCCAGCTTAAGGAAGAAGGGAGATTTGACTATAAGGATGTTTATGCTGAATGGCCAGATATTGTCGGGGGGAGGACACCTGGTCGTGAAACAGCCGATGAGGTAATAGTTTATATTGCCCTTGGAATCTGGGGAGAATATGCTGCCATCTTGCCTGAGGTGTATCGAAAGGCAAAAGAAAAAGGCCTGGGATTGGATTTACCCTGTTCCCATTAGTTTTTCATCGTTGGGTTCTATTTATGTGGAAACAAAAACTATTATTGCGAATATGAAGGAGATAAACATGAGTATGCAAGGACCAAAAGGAAAAGAATTGTTCAAGAAAGCGTTGGAGGTTATGCCTTATGGAGTGAATTCAAATTTCCGATACTGGGGAGATGACGATACCCTGATTGCCACCAAAGGTGAAGGCACCTATGTATATGACGCTGATGGTAAGAAATATATAGATTACCGCCTGGGATTTGGTCCGATTATCCTTGGCCACGGTTACCCGGAAGTCGTTAAAAAAGTACAGGATGCGATCGCTGGAGGATCTGTATTTGCCTGGACTACACCTTATGAGATCGAACTTTGTGAGCGTATTGTGAAAATGTGCAACGTAGATAAAGTCCGGTTGACAAATACGGGGACTGAAGCCACGATGCACGCCCTTCGAATTGCCCGGGCACATACTAATCGGGAAAAATTCATTAAATTCGAAGGTCAGTATCATGGCATGGCGGATTACTTCATGTTCAGCACAGCCTCAGCCGCTCCTCGCTCTCTGGGTTCAAAACGCAGTCCTTTAAACTCTGTAGCAACTTCAGGAATCCCAAAAGGAATCAATGAGTATGTTATTAATTTACCCTTTAATGATTTCGAAAGATTAGAAGAGACCATTGAAGCCAAATGGGGTGATATCGCTGCAATCTTTGTGGAACCCATATTGGGTAATTCGGCCAGTATCATGCCATTACCAGGTTTCTTGGAAAAAATCCGGGAGCTTTGTGATAAATACGGGATTGTAATGGTCTTTGATGAAGTTAAAACAGGTTTCAGGATCGCTAATGGTGGTGCTCAGGAATATTTCAATATCCAGGCTGATCTGGTCACATACGCTAAAGCAATGGGTAACGGCTTTCCAATTGCCGCCATTGCTGGCAAAGAAAAAGTGATGATGACAATTGAACCGGGTGCGATGGCCCATGGTGGTACTTACTCAGGCAATGTAGTCGGCGCGGCTGCTGGAATCGCAACCCTCGAGATCCTAGAAAAAGAACCTGTCATAGAAACAATCAACAAACGCGGAAATGCCCTAATGCTGGGCATGCGCGATATTCTGACTGAAGTAGACATTCCGCATCAGATTATCGGTGTTCCTGCGATGTTTGGGGTAGTTCTGGGTGCTGAAGAAGAGCCCCGGGATTTCCGGGAATATTTCAATAGCGATGGTGCGTTGTACGAAGAGCTCACCCTGAACCTGATCGAGAGAGGTGTTCAACCTGATGGTGATGCCCGAGAGCCCTGGTTCCTGTGCTACTCCCTGACTGAAGAAGATGTCAATGAGACTTTGAATATCTTCAATGATGCCATCATCGCAGCGAAAGGCTAATAGCGGTTATATCCGATAAAGAGAATTATTAAAAATTACGAAAATTAGGAGATATCAATGAAAGTATTAGTCCTTGGTGGGGCTGGTGCCGTATGCAATGAGACCACAAGGGATCTGGTCAAATACTCCGATTTCAAGGAAATTGTCGTGGCTGAGTATAACCTAGAAGCTGCTGAGGATCTCGTAAAGGAATTAAATGATCCGAGGCTAACGGCAGTATTCTTTGACGCGAATGACTATGACTCAATGCTGAAGCTTTTCCCGGGTTTTGACGTTGTCATCAATGGCTTGCCCTGGAAATATGATCTCATAGTTACCAAGGCTTGTGTTGAAGTGGGCGTAAGTGGATTGGATGTTTCTGATGATGAAGAACAATGGGATTATGACGCTACGGCTAAAGCAAAAGATATGATCTTCATCCCCGGAGTTGGAGCAACGCCAGGCACCACCAATGTCATGGCCAGAAACGCTGTTGACCAGATGGATGAAGTTGATGAGATCCTGATCAGTTTTGCTGCCTTTCGTTGTCCCGCACCTGCTCCCGGTTTATTGATCACTTTCCTTTATGAGTTCCATCCCAAAAATGATTATAGGGTTTACTACAAGGGCGGGGAATATGTCCAGGTTGGTCCGTTCGAAGGGATAAAGAAGGTAAAGTTCCTTGGACTAATTGGTGAGCAAGAAGTCTGTTACATACCCCATGAAGAAACCTGGACCATGCCAAAGAGCCTGGGTGCAAAAGAAGTCTCGGTTCGAGGTTGTTTTCCGCCACATGCTATGAATCTTGCAAAGGCCATGTTAGAAGCAGGGCTTTATAGTGAAGAGCCGATCACGATCAAAGGAATCGAGACCAATGCCTTAGATCTCATGCATGATCTTCTCCTGGAAATACCCGAAACCAAAGAGACTCCCCTCTGGGCTTATGGCTTGGTAGTAGAGGTTAACGGAAAAAAAGATGGGAAGCATATCAAAATCACTCACAAAAACGAACATCCACCAATGGAAGAATGGGGTGGAAAAGCAGCCTATTATAAAAATATTGCCATCCCATTAAGCATCGGTGCTCAAATGATTGCTAATGGTGACATTAAAGATAGGGGAGTTCTACCTCCAGAATCGGTGATTAACCCTGCCTTGTTCTTTGCTGAACTGAAAAAGCGGGGTATTGAAATTCACATGGAGATTGAGTAATAGGATTCAAGTGATTCAAATTACCAAATCATAAATAGAAAATTTGGATGATTTAAGACTAAAAAGGAAAAAAATAAACGCCGGACATTTCTTCTGGAAAACCGAGGAATATAATTTTTATTGTTCCTCCGCTTTATATTCCTGAAGTTTAGATCGAAGAATGATGAAAAATTATCGAAGGAGTGATGACAAATTCTGACCATGCCGCCAAAATTTAATGTCCGAACCAACCTTAGATAAATTCATTGAAAATAGTACATGGAGCAAATTATGAGTGATGTAAAATCAGTGGGATATTTTGTTAATGGAAAGAACCTGAAATCCAAAACTAAAGAGTTTTATGATATTTATGATCCGAATATTGGTGAAGTAATTGCCAAAGCGCCGCGCTGCACAGAAGACGAAGTCAACATGGCAGTAGAAGCAGCTCAGAAAGCCTTTCCGGGCTGGCGGGATACACCAGTATTGAAGCGGGTTCAGGTTCTGTATGCTTTCAAGAAACTGATCGAAGACAATATTGATGACCTTACTCACACTGTCTGTATGGAAAACGGCAAGGTTTGGGGAGAGGCGAAGGGAGATGTTCTGAAAGCCATTGAAGTAGTTGAACTGGCCTGTGGTGCACCGTCATTGATGATGGGACAGTCGTTGATGGATACTTCAGTCAACTATGATACCGTTTTGTACAGGGAACCTTTGGGGGTTTTCGTCGGATTGGTGCCCTGGAATTTCCCAGCTATGATCCCTTTTGGCTGGATGGTCCCGCTTTGCATCGCCACCGGGAATACGATGGTGTTAAAGGCATCCAGCACTACCCCGATGACAGCCTTAAAATTAGTTGAACTGCTGCATCAGGCTGGGCTTCCCAGTGGAGTGGTGAATGTTATCACCGCCAGCCGCAAAGAGGCGGAGATATTCTTAACCCATCCAGATGTAAAAGGTATCACATTTGTTGGTTCGATGGCCGTTGGCAAGCATATATATTCCACAGCCGCTGCCCATGGAAAACGTGTCCAGGCTCTCTGTGAGGCCAAGAATCACTGCTTGGTCCTGGAAGATGCTCCAATTGAACGCACAGCTGCAGGGATTGTTAATGCAACCTACGGCTGCGCTGGAGAACGCTGCATGGCGCTGCCAGTGGTTGTTGTCCAGGAATCAATTGCTGATGAGCTGGTTGCGGCTATTAAAGAAAAAGCCCAGGAAAGGATATTAGGTCCGGCTTATGATAAAAAATCTGAATTGGGCCCTGTCGTCACAGCGAAACATAAACAGTTTGTGATAGATTGGATTGAAACTGGAGTGAAAGAAGGAGCTGAACTTATCCTAGATGGACGGGATGCGGTTGTATCTGAATATGAGAATGGTTTCTGGATAGGCCCGACGATCTTCGACCATGTTAAACCAGGTATGACTGTGGGGGACGAGGAGATCTTCGGACCGGTTACAACGATAAAACGGGTCAAGGATTTCGAAGAAGGGCTGGCAGTGATGAATGCCAACCAGTTTGCCAATGGATCGGCAATCTATACCCAGAACGGATATTACAGCAGAGAATTTACCAAACGCACACATGCAGGTATGGTTGGAATTAATGTAGGCATCCCGGTTCCAGTTGGAATGTTCCCATTCTCGGGTCATAAGAATTCCTTCTTGGGTGATTTGCATGTGATGGGTTTTGATGGTATTCGGTTTTATACCGAAACCAAATGTGTCACCACACACTGGTTTGATGAGGAAGAGATGATCCAGGGGAAGGTGGATACCTGGGACGGCACGATCGGAGAAATTTAAGACAATATTACCAATCCCTGCGGTTAGTCTCAGACGCTGGGATGGATCTATTTCCCATAAGAGACCCGTTGATGAAATTGAAGGATGATGTATTCCAAGAATAGATAGAAAAAGGAAAGACATAAGATGGTCCAATATTCTCCCACTCCTGATATTATCTCGTTTTCCTCCCACAATAAAATTGATATATTAAGTCCAAAAGAAGTAGATACTCTTAAAAAAGGGACATACCAACTGCTGGCAGAAGTGGGAGTGCATTACCCCTCAGAGAAGGCCTTAAAGATTTTCGCTGAGCATGGAGCTGATGTGGATTGGGAATCATGTATTGTCCACATCCCCCCTGATCTTGTAGATAAGGCCATGGCAACTGCGCCGAGGGATATCGTTCTCGGGGGACGCGAGCCAAGATTTGATCTAACTCTCGATGGCAGTAAATCATACTTGACAACGGATGGTTGCGGGGTGCATGTGATCGATCTGGAAACTCGCGAGAAACGTTCATCGAGAAAATCTGACGTGGCCATGATGGCTCGGGTGGCTGATGCTATTCCTATGGTTAGTTTTTTCTGGCCTATGGTCAGTGCCCAGGACCACGGCATAACAGCTCCCCTGCATGAATGCCATGCAGGGTTGACCAGCACATTAAAGCACGTTCGGGGAGGGACAACGGTTCATCCTGACCTGGCTTCCGCTATTGTAGAGATGGCTACTGTCGTTGCCGGGAGTGAAAAAGAACGGCGGTTGAGACCTCCTGTTTGTGCCAATATCTGCGGTATCGCTCCCCTCAGCCATGATGAACACGGTATTGAAACTGCCCTGGTCTATGCTGAAGCCGGCATCCCCATCAGCTTCATGGCCATGCCCACAATGGGATCAACTGCCCCTGCGTCCGTTCTTGGGGCAATCGTCCAGGGTGATGCCGAATCAGTGAGTGCGATGGTATTGATGCAGTTGGCATACCCTGGCGCCCCTGTATTTCATTCGATCATCACGTCCTTAATGAATCCTCGTACTGGTGGATATATTGGGGATTTGGCATTGCCGGTAAATTTCATTGCTGTACAAATGGCTCATGCCTGGGGTGTGCCCAGCCTGGGTGGAGGTTCATTTAGCAGCGATGCAGCTGATATTGGATGGCAGTCTGCTTTTGAGTCGGGATTTGGGGGATCACAGATACCCCTGGCCGGGGGAGATTTATGCGGATATTTGGGTTTGATGAATTCATCGATGATCATTTATCCAGAACAGATCATGCTGGATGCTGAGATAGCCATGAATGTATATGACACCTATCAGGCATTTGAGTTCAAAGATCTGGAAACCAGCCTCGATGTGATCAAGGATGTTGGTCCCCAGGGGCATTACTTGCGCCAGAAACATACCCGGACTCACATACGCGATTTCCATTATTCTCCATTTTTCCATCAACAGGATGAGGAAGGAAAACCTATAGAACCGCGTGAAATCGCATTGGAACAATTCAAAGAACTAGAGAAAAACTACCATCCAGAACCACTGCCAGAAAATTCCCTTAAAGAATTGGATCGAATACTGGCAGCTGCTGATAAAACAGCGTCAAAATTAGGGAGCTAAGATGACAGAGGCCAATCCAACAACGAAAAAAGATCTCCCCAAAAAAGCCAAGGTTGTGATAATTGGTGGCGGTGTAATAGGCTGCAGTACTGCCTATCATTTAGCAAAACTTGGTTGGAAAGATATTGTGCTCTATGAACGGGCCCAACTCACCTCTGGGACAACCTGGCACGCAGCTGGCTTGATTGAAGCGAATGGATTTTTTGGCGCAACAGACCTGGAAATGGCCAAATATACCCTTGAGTTATACAGCAAACTTGAGGAAGAAACAGGTATGGCTACAGGCCACAAGGGTGTTGGCATGATCACCTTGGCTTCAACCCCCGACCGATTGGAAGAGCACCGTCGGATCGCTGCGTTCAACCGCTATTTGGGAGTAGATGTTGAAGAGCTGACACCGAAGCAAATCAAAGAGATCTGGCCTTTAGCATATCTCGATGATGTGCTGGCTGGGTTTTACGCACCTAGTGACGGACGGATCAATCCTGTTGATGTGACCATGGCCATTGCCAAAGGTGCCAGGAATATGGGTGTTAAGATCTACGAGAATACTGCCGTAACCGGATTTGTGAAAGATGGGACGCGGGTCACAGCAGTTGTGACTGATAAAGGAGAAACGGAAGTCGAGTATGTGGTCAACTGTGCCGGGATGTGGGCCAATAAGGTGGGAGAACTGGCAGGTGTGAATATCCCTCTTCAGCCTACCGAACACTATTACCTGATCACGGAGCCAATTGAAGGAGTTGACTCAAATTTGCCCGTTCTTGTCGACCTTGATAAATACGCCTATTACCGCGAAGAGGTTGGTGGGATCTTGTTTGGTCTGTTTGAACCAGTATCTGCGCCTTGGGCAGAGGATGGCATTCCTGAGAATTTCACCTTTGGCGAGATCAATCCGGATTGGGACCGGATGATGCCTTATGTTGAAGAAGCCATGAAAAGGATCCCGGCTCTTGAGACAGCGGGTATCAATAAATTCTTCTGTGGACCTGAAAGTTTTACACCTGATTTAAGCCCCATGATGGGGCTAGCGCCAGAATTAGATAATTATTTCGTCGCAGCAGGATTTAATTCCCTGGGCATCTTATTAGGTGGTGGAGCTGGAAAGGTGATGGCGCAGTGGATCGTTGACGGAGTCTCTGATGTAGATATCACAGAAATTGATATTGCCAGGATGCTGCCTTTCGAAAATAACCCGGCCTATAGAAGAGATCGTGCAGTTGAAGTCCTGGGGGTGATGTTCGAAGATGGTTATCCAAATAAACATTTCCAGCGGGCGCGAAATGCACGCAAGTCCGCCTTCCATAGTCGATTAGCAGACGCAGGAGCATATTTTGGCGCTTACGCCGGTTGGGAATATCCTGATTGGTTTGCACCCAAAGGAGTGGAACCCAAGGTTGAATACTCCTGGGGAAGACAAAACTGGTTTGAGTATGCGGCAGAAGAACACCGAGCGACCCGGGAAGATGTATCTCTGCTTGATTATTCAGTCATGGGTAAGATCCTGGTCCAGGGGAGGGATGCAGAGAAATACCTCAACCTGATTAGCGCCAATAATGTCGCAGTACCTGTTGGTCGCTGTGTTTATACCCAATGGTTGAACGAGACTGGAACCATCGAGGCAGACCTGACGATTACCCGTATGGCGGAAGATCAATTCCTGGTTCTCACTGGAGATGGTACGACTACAGCTGTCCAGGCCTGGCTTAGAAGGCATATCCCGAAAGAGGCTCACGTTTTCGTGACCAACATTACATCTGCTTACAGTGTTTTGAATCTCCAGGGGCCCAAATCTCGGGATCTTCTCGATAAATTGACCCATGCAGATGTATCCAATGAGGCTTTCCCGTTCTTGACCATGCAGGAGATTGACTTAGGATACGCCCCGGTAAAGGCAATCCGGGTGACTTATGTAGGCGAATTGGGTTGGGAATTATACATACCAACCGAATTCTCTCTCCATGTTTTTGATAGGATCGTAGAAGCAGGTACAGAATTTGGTTTAAAACACATTGGATTACAGGCCCTGGATTCATTACGTTTGGAGAAAGCTTATCGTGATTTTGGCGGTGATATCGATAACACAGATACGCCCCTGGAAGTGGGGCTGGGTCGTTTTGTAAAATTGGATAAACCGGGCGGCTTTATTGGTAGGGATGCTGTTCTTAAGGTTAAGGATAAGGGTTATTCCTACATGATGCCGCAGTTCCTGTTGAAGGATCCAGAACCGTTGATGTATTATGGAGAGATCATCTACCGGGATGGAGTTCCTGTTGGATACATCATGGCCGGTGCCTATGGCCATACCCTGGGAGCAGCAGTAGGGGTTGGCCCCGTTGAAAATGAGGGAGGGATTGTAACACCAGACTATGTTATGAGCGGATCTTATGAAATTGACATCGCAGGTGTGCGGTACCCAGCTGAAATATCCTTGAAGCCTATGTATGATCCAGGCCTGAAACGAGTTCGAAGTTAATTGGGATTACCCTATAAAAATGACCCTCTCTCCAGTGGAGTGCACCCAGAGAGGGTCTTTGAGTTTAATTATGATCCTGATTAAGTCGCTGTCCAGGCCAGGCCCAGTTCCTCTAATTTTTCCGGAGTTGGTATACCACTTTTAACATCCCAGCCTGAGAGTTCAAAATAAGTATCAAGGGCGCTTTCTACCTCGTCCTTGTCGAGCTTCCAACCGTCGCTGGCGCCGCCCTTGAGCGGTTTATAGAGTTTTTCCGGGATGATGTCCTGCTGGCGATCAAATCCTTCCCTGGCGTTAAACATACGCATCATATTGATCCGCCTTTCGCCGACATTCTCAATATCTGAGTAGTTGAAATCTTCCCATCCAGTCACTGCTTGAACGAGTTCAACGATGTCATTAGGACCGTATAGCTGCCAGGCGGGTCCAAATACGAATTGGCAAAGATTCAGGCTGTCCATGGCGCTGTACAACCGCTGGGTAGCAACCGTAAAGCGCATTTTTTCCCGGTTAAGGGTTTGAGGTTCTACTCCCTCACTGAAACCCAACACACCTAAGCGCTCCTCATAATACTCAAAATCATCTTCTATGGCCGGATCATGTTCGTGGGATTGGTGGTCCGCGCCAAAGGGATTGGTAGCATAGATCACTGCCAGGGAGCGTTTCACACGCGGCATATGTGCGGGAGCTTCCTGGCCTTTGAAGGTGATCAGATATTCTTCTGTTCCCCGTCCGATCTTTTTGGCTGCTCTTTCGGATCCTTCTGCAAGTAGATCCCCAAAACCCTCTCGTTTGGCTATTTTTTCTGTTAATTTGACCATTGATTCAGCATTGCCCCAGGATAGATCCAGGCCATCTGTATCTTTAAGGGTCAGTTTGCCTTCATTAAAGGCTTCAAATGCCCAGGAGATTGTTGCCCCGCAAGAAATCGAATCCATACCGAATTTATTGCAGATCTCATTGGCTTTGCAGATAGCGGCCAGGTCATCGATGGCGCAGTAGTTGCCAAAAGTTGAGGTGGTCTCATATTCAGGACCTCCATACTTGGGATCAACCTTGTAAGGACCTTCCAAAATCTCAACGACTCTCTTACAGCGGACTACACAGGCATAACAGGTATCTCGTCCTTCCCGGTCCTGTTTGCCTTCGCCGGTGCCTTTTAAGACAGTATCGTACATCGTTGTGCCGTCAATCTTCTCCCAATCCTCAAAAACACCGCTGTTGTAGTTGTAGGTTGGCAGCGTTCCTGATTCTTGGTTGGACCCAGTTGTTTCATTTGTGCCGTATTTTGCCAACCCTGCAATATCAGAGTCGGCCAGGTTTGCTGCACCCCATTTGGCCAGTTCTAGTAATCTGGCCTTATCAGCAATACTAGGACGGTTCTTTCCTCTGACGGCAACAGCCTTGAGGTTCTTGGATCCCATCACCGCTCCCATTCCGGTTCGCCCATTGGCGCGATTGGAATTGCTGAAGATGCCAGCGAAGCGGACTGCGTTCTCACCTGCGGGTCCGATTTGCATGACTTCGATCTTTTTATCTCCCAAATCTTCCCGGATGGTTTGTTCGGCTTCACCTGTGATAGAACCCCAGATATGGGAGGCATCCCGTATCTCGTATTCTCCATCGTGGATCCAGAGATATACAGGTTTGGGGGATTTTCCTTTGATCACCAGAGCGTCAAATCCGGCAAATTTTAGCTCAGCAGGAAAGAAACCTCCTCCTTGTGAATCCCCGATCGCCCCCGTTAAAGGTGATTTTGCGGCTGCGGTCAGTCGGCTCTGTCCAGATATACTGACCCCAGTTAAGACGCTGAGAGCCAGTACAAGGATGTTGTCAGGTCCAAGAGGATCTGCCCCTGGCGGCATATCTTTTAAGAGATAATGCAGTGCCATGGCACTGCCACCGAGGTATTTTCTGTAAAAATCCTCACCTGGTTCTTCGACATTGAATTTTCCTGTTGTTAGGTCAACATGCAGTATCTTTCCATGATAGCCATTTGTCATGAGATTTCTCCTTGTTTCAATTCCCGGTTAGGGGGAATTTATCCTCCACCGACAGAGGTAAATATCTTTACTTCATCACCATCTTTAAGCATACGTGAGCGGTTTCTCTCTTGCAAGTCGTTCACGCTGATAGCTACTCGTCGGTTGATATCGAGTTCAGTTAAGAGGTCTTTGAGGGTGGATCTCTCGTTTAATTGGATCACCGTTCGCCCTTTCAATTCGGGGGGAATAATATCGCGCAGTATAGAAAATAACTGCAAGTGGATCTCCAAGATCTCCTCTTTTGGATAACAATCCTCTGGAATGATGTAGTTCCTGTTGAGCTTGAACATAATCATTGTATCGTAAACGGACAGTACATTTCTATCTGTCAGGAACGAACCCTTTTCCCTTTCGGATCATACATTGGCTTTAATGAGGCTTTGGCTGGGAATCGATTTTCGGCAATATCAATTTCATATTTGCCGCTGGTAATGAACTCTTTTGAGGCTCCCTCTTCATTCTCTACAAATCCCATACCCACCGCTCCTCCGAGAGTGAATCCGTAGGCGCCGGTTTGCAGATAACCGACATTTACTCCATCCCGGTAAATTAATTCATTTCCATAAAGTAATGGTTCCGGATCATCCAGTAAGAACTGGACCATGCGGTATTTGAGAGATCCACTTTCCTTATGGCGCAAGAGTGCGTCTCTCCCGATAAATCCGCCTGGTTTATCCAACTTTACAGTAAAACCTAACCCGGCTTCATAAGGAGTATCCTGATTGTCCATATCATAACCGTATTCGCGGTAGGCCTTTTCGATCCGGCAGGAATTCAGTGCCTGGAAACCTGCATGGCGTAAATTCAGATCTTCACTATTTTCCAGTAGTGCATCGTAAACATGCGCGGAGAACTCCGTTGGGATATAAAGCTCAAATCCTAATTCGCCTTCAAAAGTGACCCGCATGGCCAAGGCGCTGGCGTATTTGAGGTCGATCTCTTTGGCTGTCATGTAGGGGAAAGCTTTTTTTGATACGTCAGCGGTGGTTATCCTCTGGATCAGCTCGCGGGATTTGGGGCCTTGAATATTCAGCAGGGTATAGGCAGATGTCATATCGGTGACAAATGCATGCGTGGTCTCTGGAATATATCTCTTCAACCACAACATATCGTGCGTATAAAAATCACCAGCACTGACGATCATATACTTATCCTCTGCCAGGCGAGTGACTGTTAAATCAGCCTCCATACCTCCCCGCTCATTAAGCCATTGAGTGTAAACAACCTTACCGACCGGGACAGCAACATCGTTTGTGCAAATATTATTCAGGACTTTTTCTGCGTCATTTCCCTGGAAATAGATCTTTGACATCGAGGTCAGATCCATGAGGATGACATCCTCGCGGCAAGCTTTATGTTCATCGGCCAGGTATTCGAACCAGTTCTGCCGTCCCCAGGAATAGGCTTCAATCTTAGCTTCTTTGCCTTTTGGAGCAAACCAATCGGGTATCTCCCAGCCCATACCCTCGGTGAAGTAAGCCCCGGCTTTTCCAAATCGGTCATGCAATGCTGTTTTACGCAGATCCCTGGCAGTCTCGTTAGCAAAGTTGGGATAGATCAATTGGTACTGCAAACCCAGGGTTTCCACTGTTCTATCCGTTAGATATTGCTGATTGCCCTGGAAAGGTAAGCAGCGGGCAATGTCAATATATAGGGATTCAACAGGACAGTAACCGTCTACGATCCACTGTGCCATGATCTTTCCAACTCCACCTCCCTGCAGAATACCCAGAGAGTTCAAACCAGCAGCGACAAAGAAATTCTTCAATTCCGGAGCTTCTCCCATCAATGGTCCGCCGTCGGGCGTAAAACTTTCAGGACCGCAGAAGAATTTTTGAATTCCTGCGTCTCTCAAAATTGGGACACGTTCCATGGCGATGTCCACATAAGGCATCATGCGATCCCAGTCGGGCTTAAGTTCGCCGAATGCAAAATTCTTGGGTATGCCGTTGGTAGCCCAGGGACCTGCAACAGGTTCGAAGAAACCCACCAGGAGACCGCCAACTTCTTCTCTAAAATAAGAATAACGTCCAAAATCTTCGATTATAGGTAAATCTGCGTGAACGCCTTCGATGGGTTCTGTGAGTAAGTAATAATGCTCAGCAGCTTGCAGGGGTACATTTACACCAGCCATTTTTCCAATTTCCCGGCCCCACAAACCAGCGCAGTTTACAACGATTTCAGCTTTGATTTCTCCCTTGGATGTGACTACCCCGGTTACACAACCATTCTTTTGAGTGATTCCAGTCACTTCGGTATCTTCGAAAATCTCTACGCCGCCCATACGGGCGCCTTTTGCAAGAGCCATTGTAAAGTCGACTGGATTAACCCTGCCGTCCTCTGGAGTGAAAAAGCCGGCAATAATATCATCAGTATTGGCCAATGGCCACATTTCTTTCACTTCAGTGGGAGAGATTTCCTGGTAATTTATTCCCAATCTTCGGGCTGCTACAGCCATTCGGCGCCTTTCTTCCAGCCAATCAGTTGTGCAGGCTAATTGTAGATACCCAATATCTTTAAAGCCAGTCGCCTGACCAGTTTCCTTTTCAATGGATTTAATTAGATCAACAGTGTAGGTAGATAACTCAACACTCAATTCATCTCCACTGGGTGTCACGACCAACCCGGCAGCATGCCAGGTGGTTCCGGCAGTTAACTGAGCCTTTTCCAGCAAAATTACATCTTTCCGTCCAAGCTTTGTGAGGTGGTAGGCAATGCTGCAGCCAATCACTCCTCCACCAATGATCACAATTTGAGCCTGAGATGGCAGTGTCTTGCTCTTTGCTGGTGTTTTGGTCTCATTGCTCATTAGTTGCTCCTCTGAAAGACAGAATACCTAGTTTGAATTTTCAACTTAGTCATTATTAACCTCCGCTGGAAGCCAGGAGGTGATATCTTTGAGTTGTGCGGGTAGGGGAACAGTTTTAGTGTGGCGAACCCCGGGGATTTTCCCGATTTTTTCAATCACAAATTCATACAGTTCATCAAGTTCCTTGGCCCTGACGGAAACCAAAATGTCAATCTCCCCGATCGCAAGGGCAAGGTAGCTGATTTGAGGGTAACCCTGTAATTCTTTGGTAACGGCTTTAAGCATTACGGGTTCGACTTCAATAAATACATCGGCTAATACGCAGTATCCTAATTTTTCTGGATTTACAATGGATCGGATATTGATAATCCCTTCCCGGGTTAAAATGTCAATTCGGTTGGTTACTGTCCTGGCGGATATATCTCCTAGTATGCGTGCAATATCTGCGCTTGATAAGCGTCCATCATCCATCAGTAATCGAATGATTTTCCAATCCAATTCATCTGGTTTATGTATACCCATATCTCTCTTTAATTATGTTTCCTATCAGTGGGGACTGTCTAACTTGAGGATACTTGAAAGTTTCCGAAATGTCAATAGTAACGAAATATACATGCCGAAAAAGCAAAGATAACACTAAATATGTGTAATAAACGAAATATTATGTGTATAAT
>Ga0075114_10000989_pt1 | contig 16212 bp, 10 predicted proteins | sample AntAceMetag02UKM_FD_69784 | JGI IMG/M metagenome (GOLD analysis project Ga0075114, IMG submission 69784) | Saline lake microbial communities from Ace Lake, Antarctica - Antarctic Ace Lake Metagenome 02UKM | ecosystem: Environmental > Aquatic > Non-marine Saline and Alkaline > Saline | place... | reverse complement strand
AAAGTGCCTTTGCTCGATATTATTACGCGATATATTATCAAGCGTAAGGGCAAACAAATGCGCCCGATGTTTGTATTTTTCTCGGCCGGTATTTCTGGGGGAATTGATGAATCTAGTTACCGTGCGGCTTCGCTTATCGAACTGCTGCACACCGCAACGCTGGTTCACGATGATGTTGTTGACGATTCAAATACCCGGCGTGGCTATTTCTCGGTAAACGCCCTTTGGAAAAATAAAATTGCTGTTTTGGTGGGTGATTATTTACTGTCGCGAGGGCTGTTATTGGCACTGGAAAGTGAGGAACTGCAACTCCTGAAAATCGTGTCGAATGCCACCCGTGAAATGAGCGAGGGTGAATTGCTGCAAATCGAAAAAGCCCGAAGGCTCGACATCGACGAAGAAATTTACTTTGAAATTATCCGTAAAAAAACCGCCTCCCTCATTGCTTCATGCTGTGCTGCCGGTGCCGCATCGGCAGGTGCAAGCAAAGAGGATGTTGAAAAAATGCATCAGTTTGGCGAATATGTTGGTGTTGCCTTCCAAATTAAGGACGACCTCTTCGACTACCAGGATAGTAAAAATATTGGCAAACCCAATGGCATAGATATTAAAGAGCAAAAGATGACCCTTCCACTGATCCACATGCTCAACAATTCGAGTTTCATGGAAAAACGTAAGGTGGTGAACATTGTGAAAAATCACAACAACAATCCTGAAAAAGTTGCTACGGTGATTTCGAAAGTCAATGCCAGTGGTGGAATGGAATACGCCCATCAGAAGATGCTCGAATACCAGCAAAAAGCCTTCAATATCCTGCACCAATTCCCCGAAAGCCCAATGCGTAACTCGCTGGAAAATCTGGTGGTTTTTACTACGGAGCGGAATAAGTAAGCGGTGATCGGTGATTGGTAATCGGTGATCGGTAAGTGGTAACCCATACGGGCTCCTTTCAGTCGTCGGTATTTAGTAATCGGTAAATGGTAATTGATGCCGTGGCAAAGCCTCGTGCATAGCTCGGCATAATCGGTGTATTTCCTCACCAGAAAAAGGTATTTCCCAATACAGATTTCCTTAATTTGTTGCAGGAAAATCCATGACTCAAAATCCAAAAAATGACCCCTGCAATTTGAGATGGATATCGAGTTCTGTGTTTCTTTGTGCCTCCGTGTCTCTGTGGTTGCTATTTTTTCAAATTAGCACATTAACAAATTTTCAAATTATCTCCTCACGCTTTCTTCAGCGTAAATGCAAAGGTAGTCCCAACATTTTCCCTGCTCCTTACATTGATGGTCTGATCGTGCGATTCGATGATGTGTTTAACAATTGCAAGCCCCAACCCTGTGCCACCTTTGTCTCTTGCCCTTGCTTTGTCGGTCCGGTAAAAGCGTTCGAACAAGCGGGGGATATCTTCAGTGGCTACCCCCGGGCCATCGTCGGTAACTTCAATCAGGATATTTTCGTCCATATCAAAAAAGCTCACCATAGTTTTGCCCACCTTTGATTTGCCGTATTTAATGGAATTTTCCACCAGGTTCAACATCACCTGCCTGATCCATTTTGGGTCGGCTTCAACAAGGATTGGCCAGTCGTGTTTTGTTCCAAAATCCAACGAAATTTTTTTCTTTTTTGCCTTTAGTTCAAGAGAATCAAAAACTTCTTTTGTCAAATCCACGATGTCAAACTTTGACATCTTCATTTTTACCTGGCTGGTTTCTAAATTTGATATGGCCTCAAGGTCATCAACAATGGCAATCATCCGGTTGATACTTTTTTCGGTACGGATAAGGTATTCGCGGTTTATGGTTTGGTCTTCAAGGCCACCATCCAAAAGGGTGAGCACGTAACCCTGGATATTAAAAATTGGATTTTTAAGTTCATGATAAACATTCCCCAGGAATTCGCGTCGGTAAACCTCGGCACCTTTCAGTATTTCAATTTCGTGTTTTTTCTTTTCGCCCCATTCCAGTACTTCCTGATTTACGCGCTCGATAGTCCCTGCATTAAAATCCCTTCTTTCCAATTGCCCTCCCTTTTGTCGTTTGAGGTTGTAAATGGTTTTATAAATTAACCTGATTTTGTGATAGATGAATTTTTCGAGGGTGTATCTGAAAAGAAAAAATACAAACAAAAATAACAGCACATCAATCACCAGCAGATGATAGATTGAACAGCTGATAAAAAATAGTGACGCCAGAGTGTAGAGAATGCTAAAGAAAAAGGTTACCAGCGAGGCGTTGTAAAACGATAGGCTAATGGGATCGGAATTTCGCATCAGGATTCAAATTTATAGCCTACACCTTTAATTGTTTTGATGCTTTTTAGCCCAAGCTTTTCGCGGATTTTCCTGATGTGTACATCTATGGTGCGGTCGCCAACAATCACATCGTTGCCCCAAACATTTGCAAAAATCTCGTCTCTCGAAAATACCTTATCGGGCTTGGATGTTAGTAACAACAACAATTCAAATTCCTTTTTTGGTAGGCTAATTTCTTCCTCGTCTTTAAGGATAAGGTATTTTTCCCTATTGATAGTAAAGTCTTTGAGCTCGATAATCTCAGGATTGATTTCTGGTTCTTTGTACCTGCGCAATAGCGCTTTAATCCTGCTTACCAAAACTTTAGGTTTTACCGGCTTGGTGATGTAATCGTCGGCCCCGACCTCAAATCCGGCAATCTGGCTGTAGTCTTCGCCCCTGGCCGTAAGAAAAACGACGATGGTGCCCGACAACTCGGGAATATTCCTTATCTCGGTGCATGTTTCCATACCATCCATTTTGGGCATCATAACATCCAGGATGATCAGGTGTGGTTTTTCTTCCCTGGCAATCTCAATGCCGTCTTTTCCATTCCGGGCAGTAAATACCTTAAAACCTTCCTTTTTTAAATTATACCCAAGAAATTCAAGAATGTCTTTTTCGTCGTCAACAAGAAGGATTTTAAAACGCTCTGATTCCATAAGCAGTAAATAATAATGATTGAACAATATTGCCAAAAACCTTTCACAAATGAAATTTAAATATATTTGTGCCGCGATATTTCAGGGTTTGAAGTGTGTAAAATTAGTATTATTTTCACACTTGTAAGTTTAGTTGTTTACCAAATTCCAGCTTATGAATTATAAATTACTACTTGTCACCATATTTCTAATTTTTACCTCCACGCTGCTTTTTAGCCAAAGCTTTAATGGTGGGATCCTTGCCGGGGTTGCTGCTACCGAAATATCCGGCGACCGCCTTGATGGGCCTAACAAAGCAGGTGTTTATGCCGGTGGTTTCGTTAATACTTACTTTACCGACAGATCCTCTGTTCAGATGGAATTGGATTTTATACAGAAAGGTAGCCGTCAAAATCCTGATTCCACAAGTACTGATTCCTACCTATTAAGACTTAACTATGTTGAGCTGGTACTTCATTACAGATGGGATTTTGGCAAAGTATTCTCTCTTGAAGCCGGGCCTTCACTGGGTCTGTTAATTAACAAACCACCTTACGAGGAGTCGAATGGCCAGGATATTACGGGACGTGATCCGCAATTTAAAACCCCGGATTTGAGCCTCAATATTGGCATGTTCGTCAGCCTTACCGAGCGTTTGCGATTTAACATCAGGTATTCTAACTCAATTCTTGCAGTTCGGCCACACGCCAGTGGCCAGACCTACAAATGGAACCAGGGGCAGTATAACGAAAATTTGAGTTTTGTTTTTTTCTACCAGTTTTAAACCCATGCATATGAAACTGAAAATAGCTGTTGGGGTAACAGGGGCCAGCGGGGCAATTTATGCGAAAGCCCTGATCGATAAAATCAATGCCCACCCTGATTTGGTTTCAAGGTGCGATATTGTTTTTAGCGAACCGGCCAAAAAAGTATGGAAGTATGAATTGAATAATTCTGACTTTGAAAACCTCCCTAATAAAATTTGGTCCAACGATACATTTTTCGCACCATTTGCATCGGGTTCTTCAGATTTTGATGCACTGATTGTTTGCCCGTGCAGCATGGGAACCATGGCCAAAATTGCCAGTGGTCTTGCAAGTGACCTTATATCACGGGCGGCCGATGTAATGTTAAAGGAGCGGCGAAAGCTAATCCTTGTTACACGGGAAGCCCCTCTCAATATTATTCATATCAACAACATGAAAGCAATCACCGGGGCAGGTGGGATAATTATGCCTGCAAGCCCTTCATTTTACAGTCATCCAGCAGATTTAAATGAGCTTATTGATGGAGTTATTAAAAAGATATTAACAATTGCAGGGTTAATAAGTTTTAGGAATAATTGGTTATCAGAATAGGAAAGTAATAATTTTGTGTTAATATTACTTACATTTTATTAGTTTTGCATATAGAAAGGAAACACAAAATGCTGCTTTGATACAGATTTTCGGTGGCTGATGTGTTTTGAAAAGAAGGTTTAAATAGTTCTTTAACTGAAATTTACATTATTATTAATTGACAACTTGCCTATGGACAATTCGAAACAAAATTTGATTCCATTTTATAGTTTAAACAGTATTAATATTTCATTAATTTGTTTAAAACAATCAGGTAATTTAGTGTGAAGGTTGGTTTAAAACATTTTTAAAATCAATTTTTAGCACTTTTCTATTTGATGTAAAAATTATTCGTAAACACATATAAATTTAACAATTAGAGTATTAATTAATTTACTAACCAAAACTTCAATTATGAGAAAATTTACACTTTTGCTTGCCCTGATGCTTTTTATCGGGATGCAAGTTACACAAGCGCAAACCAGGACCATCACAGGTACGGTAACAAACGCGGATGACGGGAGTACAATTCCCGGTGTTTCGGTTGTTGTTAAGGGTACTACTTATGGTACTACCACCGACTTAGATGGAAAATACTCCCTGAGTATTCCTGAGGATGCAAGTAGCCTTATTTACTCCTTTGTTGGTATGAAAACCGCAGAGATGGGTATAGGTGGGGGAAATGTTTATAATGTTGTTATGGAGCCTGAGGCAACTTCCATTGAAGGAGTTGTTGTAACTGCGCTCGGTATTTCACGTGAGAAAAAATCACTGGGTTATTCTACGCAGGAAATCGGAGGAGATGATTTAAACACTGTTAAGGGCAGTAGCTTCATTAACAACCTTCAGGGTAAAGCTTCTGGTGTTCAGGTAAAATCGAGTGGAAACATGGGTGGATCGACAAATATCATCATCCGTGGTTCAAATTCAATTACCGGTAATAACCAGGCTATGTTTGTTGTTGACGGAGTTCCCATTAACAACGACAGAACCAACAATACAGGTCAGGTTTCAGGCCGTGCAGGTTATGACTACGGAAGCGCGGCTTCCGACATCGACCCGAACAACATTGAGTCAATTAACGTACTGAAAGGTGCTGCTGCTACAGCACTTTACGGTTCAAGGGCTGCCAATGGTGTTGTTTTGATTACCACCAAAAAAGGTAAGAAGAGTGTTGGTGGTGCAAAAATCCTTGGTGTTACTATCAACTCGAGTGTAACCACAGGTTTTGTTGACAAAACAACTTTCCCTAAGTACCAAACCAATTACGGTGCTGGTTACGGACCATACTATAGTGATGGTGACTATCCTGGCCTTGAGCACATTTATGATGTTAACGGTGATGGTGAAATTGACTACACTGTTCCAACAACTGAAGATGCTTCAATGGGTCAGGAATTCGACCCCAACCTGATGGTTTTCCAATGGGATTCATACGACCCTGATAATCCAAATTACCATAAAGCTACACCTTGGGTTAATACACCAAACGAGCCTGTCGAATTTTTCGAAACGCCATGGTCATATACCAATAACATCGATATCATGGGTGGTGGTGAAAAATCAACATTCAGGTTATCTTACACCAATCTTGACCAAACCGGTATTATGCCAAACAGTTCGTTAAAGAAAAACAATGTTTTATTGAATGGATCATACGACATCCTTGACAATTTGAAAGTTACTGCTTCGGCAAATTACATCAATACAAATGGTAAGGGCCGTAACCCAACAGGTTATAGCGACAACCTTTTGTCCTCTTTCCGTCAGTGGTGGCAGACCAATGTTGATGTTCTTCAGCAAAAGGATATTTATGACCAAACTGGAAGAAACGTTACCTGGAACCCAAAATCACCCACCAACCTGGATCCGATTTATTGGGACAATCCATACTGGGCACGTTACGAGAATTATCAAACCGATACCAGGAGCCGCTTCCTTGGTTATGCACAGGCCGACTGGCAGATTACAGATAACCTCAGTTTGATGGGCCGTTACTCAATTGACACTTATAGTGAATTACAGGAAGAAAGAAAAGCTGTTGGTTCAGTTTCTGGTGAACTTGGCGTTGGACGTCCTGATGTAACTTCAGGTTATACAAGGTTCGACAGAAGTTTCACTGAAACCAATATTGACTTCCTTGCTAAATACAACAAGTATCTTGGCGAAAACTTCAATCTTAATGCATTGATAGGTACCAACATCAGAAGGTCAACCGAAGACCAGGTATTTGCTTCAACCGATGGTGGTTTGATCGTTCCTGGCGTTTACGCGCTTTCAAACAGTATTAACCAAATGCAGGCACCTGAAGAAAGATATGCACAAATAGGTGTTAATGGCTATTTCGCCGGTGTTACTGTTGGATACAAAAACCTTGTTTATTTAGATGGAAGCTTCAGGTATGACCAAATGTCAACCTTACCTCCAGACGACTGGGGATATCCTTATGGAGCAGTTTCCGGAAGTTTCGTATTCTCGAGCTTAATGGAAGATCAAAGCTGGTTACAACTTGGTAAACTCAGGTTAGGTTGGGCGACTGTTGGTAATGGCGCACCATGGGGTTCTACCCATGATACATATTCACTCACAGGAAACTGGGGTGGTACTGCTTTGTTCTCACTGCCAAATAATAAGAACAACCAACAACTTAAGGCAGAAAGAACAAACAGCCTTGAGGCAGGTCTTGAAATGGTCTTCCTCCAAAACAGGTTAGGATTCGACTTTTCATATTACGATAATCAAACCGTCGATCAGATTATTCCTGTTGCAGTATCTTATGCTACCGGTTATTCAGGAAAATATGTTAATGCTGGTACTGTTGATAACAAAGGTTTGGAAATTACCCTCCGCGGAACACCAGTTGTAAGCAGCGATTTCAGGTGGGATATCATCCTAAACTGGGCACGTAACAGGAATGAAGTTGTTGAACTTCAGGAAGGCCTTGAGAATCTTCAATTGGCTTCCCTTCAGGGTGGTGTAACTATCAACGCCCGTGTTGGTGAACCTTTGGGAACTATCCAGGGTACTGACTATGTATATGATGCATACAATGAAGATGGCGATCCTGCTGATGGAGCCAACAGAGTTGTTGGTTCTGATGGTTATTACCTTAAGTCATCTACCTCCGACATTATTTTGGGTGACATTAACCCTGATTGGACCGGTGGTATCAACAATGCATTCACCTACAAAGACTGGTCACTTAGTTTCCTTATCGACTGGCAAAAAGGTGGAAGCATTTTCTCTCTTGACCAATGGTATGGTATGGCTACAGGTTTATATACAGAAACTGACTACACCAATGACCTTGGAAATCCTGTCAGGAGCCCTGTTTCTGATGGTGGTGGTTTAGTTCTTGGTGGCGTTGTTAATACCGGTACTGAAGAAGCCCCTGTTTATGAAACAAATACTACCAGGGTTGAAGGTGGTAACTACCGTGTATTTGGGTATTCGAAAAACCCAAATAAAACCTTTGTATTTGATGCCTCCTATGTGAAATTGCGCGAATTAGTAGTTTCTTACAGCATTCCAAAAGCAAAACTTTCAAAAGTATGGCTCCAGGGCGCTACATTTAGCCTTGTTGGAGGAAACCTCTGGATTATCAGCAAAAACCTGCCTCATGCAGATCCCGAAGCATCACAAGGTGCAGGTAACGTTCAGGGATGGCAATCAGGTGTTATGCCAGCTGTGAGAAATGTTGGATTTTCTGTTAAATTACAATTCTAAAACTTTTAAAATATGAAAAAAATAATATTAGCATTAATAGTTTTAATCGGGGTTTCGACATCCTGCACGAAAAACTTTGAGGATTTTAATAAGGATAAAAAGCATCCGACCGAAGTTCCGGGTGAATTTTTAGTTGCAAATGCCCAAAGGGCCATCGCCGACCAGGTTGCCAGTACCAATGTTAACCTGAATGTCTGGAAATTGTTTGCCCAATACTGGACTGAAACAACTTATACTGACGAAGCAAACTACGACATTGTTACCAGAACAATTGCCGATTACACATTCCGTGCGTATTACCGTAATATTTTAGCCGACCTGAAAGATGCTACAAATGTAATTACAGCAGAAAAGCCTGTGGGAGATGCAGGGGCCATTGCAAAGGAAAATAAATTGTTGATCATCGAACTGTTAAACGTTTATTGTTACAACAGGTTGGTTGATGCCTTTGGTGATATCCCTTACAGCGAAGCATTGGATATCGAAAATATCCATCCTGTTTATGATAATGCTACCGGAATTTATGATGACCTGATTATGAAAGCTACCAATGCTGTTGCTGGCTTGAATGCAGCAGGTGGAAGTTTTGGAGGTAGCGACCTTTATTTTGCTGGCGATGTTGCTATGTGGAAGAAGTTTGGTAACTCCTTGATCGTTAAAATGGGTATCACACTTGCTGACGTTAGCGAAGGAAAAGCAAAAGCTGCTGTTGAAGGCGCTTATGCCGGAGCTTTTGAAATGGGCGAATTGTGTCAGCTTGTTTATCTTGGTGGTTCAAACTCTAACCCACTTTACCAGGATATGATTCAGAGTGGCCGTGATGACTTTGTTCCTGCTAACACAGTTGTTGATTTGATGAACAACCTGGAAGACCCACGTCGTCCCGCATATTTTACACTTTATGAAGGTGAATATGTTGGTGGGGTTTATGGTGAAAGCAGTACTTTTTCACAGTATTCGCACGTTGCTCCCGAAATCCAGGAACAAACATATCCAGTGACTTTGATTGACTATACTGAAATTGCCTTCTATCTTGCTGAAGCAGCTCAAAGAGGCTATGCTGTTGGCGGAAGCGCGACTGAGTATTACGACAAAGCCATCATGTCCTCATTCAGCCAATGGGGTGTTGAAGGTGCTGCTGATTATATTGCAGCCCAGCCTTACGATGCAGCCAATTGGAAGCAAAGTCTTGGTACACAAGCATACATCGCTTTTTACGTACGCGGGTTTATTGGATACACTTCATGGAGAAGACTTGATTATCCTGCAATGAATCCAGCTCCAGCACCTCCTCCGGGGGCCGGTGGAACTGTTCCGATGCGTTTTACTTATCCTATCAACGAGCAAACCTTGAATGGTATCAACTACACTGCTGCTGCTGCAGCTATTGGTGGTGATGAATTGAAAACTAAGATTTTCTGGGATAAAAACTAGGATTGGTCCTTACTGATATATAAAAAGGCCGCTACTTTGTTAGCGGTCTTTTTTTTTGATGAAAATGATTACATTATTTTGCACTATTCTGAGTTTGATGAAGATTGTTTCTTAATTAGGGGTTGCTGAAAAACGCCATGACATTTTATTAATCAATATTTCGGTGCGCTGCACCTTAAAAACTACTGTTGATTTTGATTCTATAAAGATTTCGCCACTCTGTGGCTTAAAAAATGGTGCAGGGCACCAAAATCTTTATAGAAGATAATACAGAGTGCAAACAGAGGTGCAGGGCACCGAAATATCAGATGCATGGTTTTTTAATCATTTCTATAGTAAACCTTACATCAAAGACATGTTTTCTTACATCTAATGTATTCATTATCTAAAACATATTGGTTTTTCAGCAGACCCTAATTATAGGTTTCTTCCCGCACGTGCGGGACTGCGCTCCATCGAAAAGACAGGGCATGAATGTCCCTCTCGCTATAAACCCTGTATGAAGCCCTGTCTTTTCGACCGCAGGGAGAAATCTATTTTTTGAGACACCCTGAACTTTTGAATCAACGAATAAACTTCCTTATCTCGAATCCAAAATTCACTCCAAGGTAAACTTATTGACATGAAGCGATTAAGAAGAAAAACAATCTTCTTCAACATTAATTTCACTGTGTCCATTTTAATTTTTAATTTTAACCCATATTTTAATATCAATCGAAAACAACACAATTTAAAGTGAAGCACTCAGGCCAAAAACCAATAAGTACCATTCAACTATTTTGTGTCTTTATCTTCCTTCTCATTGGATATAGTTTATCGCTGAATGCCCAGGTTACAGCATCGGCTTCAACGGACGATGCACTGGGAAAACTCTCAGCTTACACAGCAAAACTTTACGGCACCAATGATGTTGTTGTAAATGGCAGGAAGTACTTCCCTGAACACTACAATGCAAAAGGTGACCCTTATTTCCTAACTGATGAATGGACTGAAGGATGCCTGGTCATTGATGGAAAAAGATATGACCATCAGGACTTATTGTATAATATCGACATTGAAAAAGTAATCCTTAAAACAACCATCGATGACAGCCTTAGCGTTTTTCTGGTGCTTAATAATGAATTTATTGATGCCTTTTATTTGGGACAACGGTATTTTATTAATGCTAAATCGATTAATAAAGAATTTTCTGGTTTTGTTGAACTGGTTTATAATAGCAGATTTTTAGTATTCTCAAGGCATCAGAAGTCATTTATGTCGGAGTATTCCAGAAGTGCACCCAATGGCTTTTACTCAGGAACAAAATCAGTGCTTTATATTTTAATCCCGGGACAACTCGACAAACTAGCTACAAAAAAATCACTACTCAAGTATTTTTCCGATCATCAAAAAGAGATTAAGACCTTCATGCGCAAGCAAAAGATAAAATATAAAAAGGCCGATTATATTCAACTCAACAAACTCTTTGAATACTGTGACGAAATTTCGCACAAATAGAATTTTTAGCAAGGGACATTTAGTAAGCCTTCTTTTTATTATTATTTTGGCTATCCCGGCCTTTAGCCAGAAAAACGAGCTTATAATAACTGATGCTTATAATAATTTAAGTTTTAAAGACTTCGTTACCAAAACTGAATCCAATCTCATAGTCCGGTTCTTTTACAACCCTGATTCAATCCCCGATATTTCTATTTTTGTAAGAAGTAGCCCAGCCAAGTTGATGGATGTAATTGCTGGAACTTTTACACCACTTGGCATAAACGTTTCTATCGATAGCTTTGGCAATATTTTCCTCACCAAAGGGCAGGTACTAATTACAAAACTTCCGGAGGACTTTTTTATGCAGTCACAGGTTTCAGGTGCTGAACCGGATACATTGGCCGTGACCAGGGAAACCAACAAAACCTTCCTTAAAACCAGCGATGCTTATGTAGCCGAATCACGCACTGTCGGAACAAAGAAAGAGGGTGCCAGGAGTAAAAATGCACTGATTAGTGGATATGTCATCAACATGAACGATAGTTTACCTGTAATTGGCGCTACTGTTTTTGTTGAGGATTTAGAAAGCGGTACCTCAACCGACGACAAAGGTTTTTTTACCCTTACCCTGCCCAAAGGTAAATACACCATGGATGTGCGAAGTGTTGGTTTTGAAGAGATGAAGTACAAGGTGGAGGTGCTGTCCGGCGGGCAATTGGATTTTAATCTCCCCGAAAAGGTATTTCTTATGCAGGCCGTCGAAATCCGTTCGCAAACCAACCATAATGTGCGGGGCATGCAAATGGGTATCGAAAAGCTTTCAATCAACGAAATTAAGGAAATTCCGGTAGTGCTTGGCGAACGCGACATCATTAAAGTAGCTCTGCTATTGCCGGGTGTGCAACAGGTTGGTGAGGGTTCAGCAGGTTTTAACGTGCGTGGCAGCCCCGCCGATCAAAACCTATTTTACCTCAGCGAGATCCCCGTTTACAATACATCACATTTGTTTGGCTTTTTCTCAGCCTTCAACCCTGATGCAATCAGCGATTTTAGCCTCTACAAAAGTAGCATCCCCGCGAGTTATGGAGGCAGGCTTTCTTCCATTTTTGATATCAGCGCAAAGCAGGGCAACAAAAAGAAGTTTTCGGCCAGGGGCGGCATAAGCCCAATCACTGCCAGGTTGCTTGTTGAGGGCCCTGCCATCAAAGATAAACTGAACTACTTGGTTGGCTTCCGGTCAACCTATTCCGACTGGGTGCTCAATTTTGTTCAAGACCCGGATGTAAAAAACAGCAAGGCCAATTTTGGGGATGCCATTGTTAATCTAAGCTATCAGGTTAATCCAAAAAATCAACTGAAATTGATTAGCTATTATAGCTACGACAACATCAGCCTTGCTACAAAAGTTGACGACAAATACAACAATGCGGGCGCATCACTCTCCTGGTACCATACCTTCAACCCAAGCCACGATTTTAATTTATCTTTTGCCTACGGGCAATACAATTATTTTGAAGATAATTATGAATACAGTCTGGCTGCTTACAGCCTGAATTACGAACTGCAACATTACCAGGCTAACATGGATTTTTCTTTTAAAAAGTTCGAAAACCATAATATTACTTACGGGATAAATAGCATCCTGTATAAAATTGATAATGGGGGTCAGCTACCGCTGGACGACAATTCATTGATAGTTCCGGTTTACCTTGGTGAACAAAAGGGATTGGAATTGGCAGCCTATGTGGGCGATGAGTGGCGAATCAATCCGAAACTGTCCTTATATGGCGGTTTGAGGTACAATAATTACTCCTACCTCGGGCCGAATACGGTTTTTAGTTATGCTGATAATTTACCTAAAACACCGGAAAATATTACTGACACCCTTGAATATTCTAACAACGAGGTGATCCAAAATAATGGTGGTCTTGATCTCAGGCTTTCAGTTACTTATTTGATCAAGCCGAATCTATCCTTTAAAGCCAGCTACAACAACCTCCATCAATACATTTTCATGTTGTCGAATACTATTGCACTTTCGCCCACCGACAAGTGGCAACTGTGCAACAACAATATCGAGCCGATGGCGGGAAACCAGTATTCGCTTGGTGCTTACACTAATATCGGTGCACAACAAATCGAGTTTTCCCTTGAAGGCTATTATAAAAAAGTACACAATCTGGTGGAATACAAAGATGGTGCGAACCTGGTGGTGAACGAACATCCCGAGCAGGATGTGCTACAAGGCGAACTGGAATCGTATGGTATAGAGGTGATGCTGAAAAAGCCTGTTGGCAAACTAACTGGCTGGCTCAATTACACCTACTCAAAAGCAACAGTTTTGGTGAATAATACGCCTACGGGCGAAGTGAACAACTTCGGGATGGCCTATCCTGCAAACTATGACAAACCACACTCACTTAATCTTGTGGCTGCCTATAAGGTAAGCAAGCGAATATCTTTTTCAGGAAATGTGGTGTATTCAACCGGCCGCCCCATTACCTACCCAACTGCCATTTATTATCAGGATGGACAGAAAATACTGAACTACTCGCTGCGCAACGAATACCGCATTCCCGATTATTTCAGGGTGGATCTTTCGATGAAATGGGAAGGAAATCTGAAGCGCAAAAAATTCCTGCATGGCTCCTGGATATTTTCGGTGTATAATTTAACCGGAAGAAAGAACGCCTATTCGGTTTATTTCAAATCGGAGCAAGGGCAAATACATGGTTACAAACTATCCATTTTTGGCGCACCAATCTTTTCGATTACTTACGACTTTAAACTTGGGAATTATGCCGACTAAGTTATTAAATATGATTCTGGTTTTAACTGTGGCATTTATCATGTCGTGTGAAGAGAGGTATTGGCCCGAACTGGACGCAAATACAGCAAGTGCCCTGGTTGTTGATGGGGTGATTACCAATGCCTTGCCACCTTACACCATAAATTTGTCCAGGTCATCAAATGTTGAATCTCACGATTATATTCCGATGTCTAATTATGAAGTTAGCATTGTTGATAATTTTGGGAATGAGGAGTTGCTCAATGAGATGGAAGCGGGCAGATATGTTTCTTCTGCTGATGGGATGCAGGGGATTGTTGGAAGAAATTACAAACTGATCCTTCGTTCACCTGATGGCAGGTATTACAATTCAGAATTTGAAATGCTAAAAGAACCTATTGGGATTGAATCTGTTTATACCGAGGTAGAATATGAGGATAGCGAAACACCTCCCTATCAAATTCCAGGCTACCGTTTTTACATCAACACTGAATTGGCCCAAAACGATTCCACTTACCTATTTTGGTTATTGGATGAGACCTACAAATTCGAATCTGATTATTACATTTACTTTTATTATGATGGCACTTTGCACCCTGTTGTAAACAGGGATACCTTGAAAAATTGTTGGGGTTCGGGCAGGGTATTTCCTTTTTTTGTTGAAAGCACCCTATCGCTTTCTGAGCCACGCTTCACACATTATCCTTTGCATTTTGTAAACACTAAAACAAGGAAGCTTTCCGTAAAGTATAGTTTGTTGGTCAATCAATATACCATCAATAAAAATGTTTTTCGGTTTTGGAATAGTGTTAAACAGCAAAATGAGGATGGCGGTGAATTATATCCCAGGCAGCCCTTCCAGGTTCGAGGTAATGTTTATAATGTAGATGATGAGAATGAATTGGTTTTAGGGTTTTTTATGGTGGCAGGTGTTGCACAAAAAAGGATTTTTGTTGATCGCCCCACGCTACCGGTTAAAATGTATTACCCCATTTGCGAACTCACCGAAGATGATTTTGAGGCCTATGGTTTTATGTTTATAGGAGGGGGCACAGCATCGTGGCCACTGTTTATTACCGAAGATGAAAATGGTAGCAGGGCATTGCCAAATCAGGCCTGTATTGATTGTACATACAAAGGTGGTAGTTTAGATGAACCTGATTTTTGGACAGACAATTAACAAATGAAAAGAAAGTTGAAAATAGAAAAGTTGTTTTTCTGTATTATTTACCTGGTGTTTCTGATAAGCCCGGCACTGGCACAGTTGCAACTTGATAAACAAAATTCCGGCTTCATTAATTCAATTGATGAGCAGGTATTTTTATTTACCGATAGGGATTTTTATCTATCAGGAGAGGAGGTTTGGTTCACTGCTTTTGCAGTATTCAATAATACATCCGAAGATTATGATTTAAGTAAGGTCATTTACCTGGAATTATTTGATTTATCGAAAAAGAAATTCTATACAGGAAAATTTGAGATTAATGGAGGCAATGCATCAGGGAGCTTTCAAATTCCGGAGGAAATCGCTACAGGAACTTACTATATAAGGGTATATACACAATACCAAAGGAATTATTCGCCAGCAACATTTGCCACAAAACAAATCACAATTGTTAATCCGGAGTACACGATAAGTGAACAGGAAACTTCGACGATAATAGAGATCAAAGAGCGTAAAGATTTAAAACCATCACCATCTGATCAGGGGAATGAAATCGTGATTAAATTTCAAGCTGATAAAACTATTTATGGTAGGAGAGAAGCTGTGGAATTGAACTTGCAATGGTCATCAGAAACTACACAGGATCTGGATAATGTTTGCGTTTCAGTAATCCGCAAAGGAACCATGCGGCAGGCTATTAAAAACAATGCATCCACTACAGAAAAAGTTAACTCCTTAGAACTTGGGGCCGTAAATCTATTCTGGATTCCTGAGACCCGGGGAGTGAGCATAAGTGGAATTGTGAGCGAACTTAGGTCGTCGGAGCCTCTGGCAGACATTCCTGTGTATTTGTCGGTGTTGGGTGACCAGCCCCAGATGCATATTGCGCAAACCAGGGCAAATGGTTCGTTTATTTTTTCATTGGGATACATCAGCGGTTCACAGGAAATTTTTATTGGCGTCGAACCCGATGGTGAGAGAGAAGTTCAGCTATTGGTAAACAATGATTTTTCCAACGACTTCACCCACCTGCAAAGCATGCCTCATCAAATAGGATCAAGTTACAAAGCACTAATTGAGGAGATGCTGGTAAACCATCAGGCAAAAAGGATCTTTACACCTGTTGAAACCCATTACATAAACCACACACAAGCCGGCATCGAAATATTTGGCAACCCAGATGTTTCGGTTTACTTAACTGATTATATCGATCTTCCTAACCTCGAAACCGTATTTTTCGAAGTGGTTCATTCTGCAATGGTCAGGGATAAAGATGGTGAAAGAAAGTTGTATGTTGTCAATCCCGAAACCAACAAGGTTTTCTCGAATCGTTTGTTGCTTCTTGATCA
>Ga0075114_10000986_pt1 | contig 16242 bp, 12 predicted proteins | sample AntAceMetag02UKM_FD_69784 | JGI IMG/M metagenome (GOLD analysis project Ga0075114, IMG submission 69784) | Saline lake microbial communities from Ace Lake, Antarctica - Antarctic Ace Lake Metagenome 02UKM | ecosystem: Environmental > Aquatic > Non-marine Saline and Alkaline > Saline | place... | reverse complement strand
TGCACTCGCGCTACTTCTTCCCGCGTCGTTTCCAGCAGTTCTTGTGCCTCGGCCCGCGCTTCGTTGAGCACTGCCCTCCTTGCGGCCTCGATCTGGCTCAGCCGGTGCCTCAGATCCATTTCCTGGGCCTGTGCCTGGCGCATCTTCGCCTCTGCTTCGGCTTGTGCCCGCCGCGCTCCCTGCCGCGTGCGCCGGATGTCCTCCAGCAGCGATTCCGTCTCCAGCGACTCAGGTCGCACCAGAGCGCTTGCCTCGGCGAGGATACTCTCCTGCAGACTCAAGCGCCGGGCGATGGCCAGCGCATTCGACCGGCCGGGCAGCCCGATGCTCAACTCGAAGGTGGGGGCCAGCGTCTCCATGTCGAACTCCACCGAAGCGTTCTGCACGCCGGGTGTCACGTGGGCGAAGGCTTTCAAGTCGGAGTAGTGGGTGGCGGTCAAGGCGGTGATGCCCCGTTCGACCAGGTGCGAGAGCAGCGCCCGCGCCAGCGCGCTCCCTTCCTCTGGGTCAGTGCCTGCGCCCAGTTCGTCCAGCAGCACCAGGCTGCGAGGCGTGGCCCGGCGCAGTATGCGGACGATGTTGGTCATGTGCGAGGAGAAGGTGGACAGGCTTTGCTCAATGGACTGCTCGTCGCCGATGTCAGCGTAGACGCCATCGAACACGGAGATGGCCGAGCCCTCGGCGGCGGGGATGGCCAGTCCTGCCTGGGCCATCAGCGCCATCAGCCCCACGGTCTTCAGGCAGACGGTCTTGCCGCCGGTGTTGGGCCCGGTGATGACCAGCACGAAGGTGTCGGAGCTGAGGTGTACGTCAATGGGCACGACGGTGGCCGGGTCGAGCAGCGGATGGCGCGCAGCGCGCAGATCAAGCCCCGTCCCCGGATGGATGATGGGTGCGGATTTCGGGGTTTCCGGTTTCACCGCTTGACTGTTCGAAGCGTCAACCTTGGAACGCGAAACCTTTGAACTGCGAACCTTGGGACCCGCGACTTGCAGCCTGTGTCTGCGGAAGCCGACTAGCCTCGGCTGTACCCCTTGGATGGCTTCGGCATACTTCGCCTTGGCCAAGACCAGGTCCAGTTCCGCCAGCGTCTCGATCATGCGGCGGATGTGGGGGGCTTCGTCGCCGATGAGCTCCGCCAGCTCGACGAGGATGCGACGCACTTCCCGCTTCTCCTCAAGCTGACGCTCCCGCCAGCGGTTGCCCAGCTCCACCACCGCCAGTGGTTCGATGAAAACAGTAGCCCCGCTGGCGGACCGGTCGTGCACCAGGCCGGGGATGCGGCTCTTGAACTCCGCCCTGAGGGGAATGACGTAGCGGCCGTGGCGCTGCGTGACCAGGGGCTCCTGCAGGAGACCTGCGGTGGACGGCGCGGTGACCATCTTCTGCAGCTTGCTCAGCAACTGGTTGTGCGCCTCCTGCAGCTCGCGGCGGATGCGGCTCAGCTCGGGGGTGGCGCTATCTCGCACCTCGGCCCGCTCGTTTATGCAGCGGCCGATCTCTGCCGCCACGTGCGGACAGCACTCCATCCGGGCGGCGATGTCGGCCAGACGGGGGAAACGGCTGGACGCTCCAGTCAGCGTCTGCTGCAGGGAGCGGGCGCGCTGCAGCGTAGAGCGGATCTCCAGCAGTTCGTTGGGCAACAGGAGCGCGCCGCGCTTGGCTTTGATCAGGTGGGGCCGCACGTCGTGCACGCCGCCGAGGTGCACTTTGCCGCCTTCCACCAGCAGTTGCCGCGCCTCCGCCGTCTCTTGCTGACGCTGTTCTGCCTCCCGCAGGTCGTCGGTGGGAGTGAGTGCCAGGGCCAACTCGTGGCCGCCGGAGAAGCTGGCGTGGTCGGCCAGTTGCGCCAGGATCTTATGGAAATCTAGGGTTTCCAGTGCTTTGCGATCCATCATCCTCTGACTGTCGTTCATGCCTTTCGCTCTTTCCGCTTCTCCGCCGACAGAAGTGCGAGTGTCGCCACGAGGCTGAGCCCTGAGAGCAAAACCGGGGGCAGTCTAGTCTGGTTTCGGTGCGAAGAAGATGCAAGTATCTGGCCAGTTGCAGGCTGTACCAGCGCCGCCAGTTTCGCCATCTTCTCGGAGAACAACCTGGTTGGGCTCGGGCGGACAATCCCGTACGAGGATGGGCTTATTGAAAGTAACCGAGTCCAGTGTCAACATAGCTTCCTCGATGTCAAAGACCTCCATGTTCGTTACGCCGATGTTCGACGGACATCCGCTCGGCCACTTCCCAGCTCTGGGCATGAACGAAGTGACGATCTCGGAGCCGTCAGCAAGCGTGAACGCCGCCAAGCGTTCGTCGCGGTTGATTTCCAGCGTGACTGCGCGAATGTTGGCTTCGTCAGCTTCACCATATGCATCGGCGACGATGTACTCACCTGACTCGACCATGGCTGATCTTGAGCATCCCGAAAGAGCACTCCCGACAAGAGCAGCCAACACCACAATGATAGTAGCCTTCAAGATATTCATGTCACCTCCCTTCCGGTTTTTCCGCTTCTCCGCTGACCCAATAGGAGCGCCATGGTCACCAACAGGCTGAGCCCGGAGAGGATACCGCCGAGGCGACGCGGCACGGTGTTTTCAGTCATGCGTAGTTCCACGCTATGCTCACCTGCAGGCACGTCGAAGGTGATCAGTGCGTTGGCTCCTTCGGGCCAGCTTTCGACTGACTCACCGTCCACCCGCACCTCCCAGCCAGGGAACCAATAGGTGTAGAATTGCAGCCGCATGGGGCCGGACGAGGCGACGAGCAGTTCCTCCGATGCGCCGCCGTGGCGCAACGTCTGGACCTCCCCCTCGCCTTCCAGAATATGCGCCTTGGTCAGCGGCTCGCCGGCCAGATACTGCGCGACCAGCGGCGCGTCCTCAGGCTGGGGCAAACGGCTGGCCCAGACGCTCATGCCCCGCATGTCGGGGAACTCCAACTCGAAATCAATGACTGCCAGGGGGCTCTCGTCGCCAGGTGTGATCTCCGTAAGCTGTGGCTGCGTGTAGGCGAAACTGGCCATGACGATGAGCAGAGACAGTAACCAGCATGCAGGCTGCAGGCGGTTTCGGGTCTTGGGTTTTGAGTTTTGGGTTTCGCATGCTGCGACAGCCGAGCCTGAGAGAATCGCCAGCGTGAGTGCCGTCAGCGCAAGCAGCCGCCAGGGGAACTGTATCAGTGCGGCCAGCGGCACTACTCTCCACACGGCTTCTGAGGAAGCGGTCATCAGCCAGACGACGATGGCCGTGGCTGCGGCGAAAAAGAGCGCTACGCCGCGGCGGTGAGCCCCGCCCCAAGCGGGGCGAGCAGTCCGGCGCAGCGCCGCGGCGGTTCCGACCAGCGCCAACGCGATGGGTAACAGCCCGAGTTGGAAGCTCATGCCGTCGTTCGGACCCTCCACGGCGTAGCCGTAGCCCCAGAACGGAGACAGGAACTGATGCAGGTAGACGAAGTGTTGCTGATAGGCGTAGGTGGTACGCACCAGTTGCTCTTGCACGACGTAGTGTCGCTCCACCAGCATGGGCAGCAGGAAGATGGCGCTCAGGCCCAATGCAAGCAGCACGGCAGCGCTAGCGAGGCCCAAACGTGAAACGTGAAACCTGAAACGTGAAACGTGAAGCAGAGAAAAGATGATGAACGCACCCAGCAGTGGTGTGAAAGTGACGCCGGTGACGGTATGGGCCAGAATGACCGCGGCGTAGGCCAGGGCCGCCAGCGCCAGGCGGCGCAGGCCGCCCCGTTCGATCAGGTTCCAGAAGGCCAGTAGCGCCAGCGGGAGGAGGGAGAGGGCAACGTACTCGGCAAAGGCGGCGCGCACGTAGAGGTCGAGCAGGCGATAGGGTGCGTAGGCGTAGATCAGCCCGGCGATCAGCCCCGCGCTGCGGCCCCACCAGCGGCGCACCAGCGCGTACATCGAGCCAGCGGCCACGAACGTCGCCAGCGCCCAGGTCAGCTTGACTGCCGTCGTGAAGCCAGCGCCCAGCAAGTGGAAGAACTCGGCGACATAGTAGGGCAGCGGGCCGTAGAGTACCCAGAGGGGATAGCCGAAACCCAGCGCCTGGTCGGGCGTCCAGCGCGGCCACCAGGCTCCATCGCGGATGGCCTGATCGAACTCCACGAGGAAGAACACGCTGTGCTGAGCGTCGTGGGCGTCGAAGAAGTAGCCCGGCGACGTCAGCGGCAGCACCGCAGGCAGGGTCAGGAGAATCAGTAACAGAGTCTCGGGACTGGGCAAGAAGCGACGGCAGATGGACACAAAGCGGCTGTTCGCCGCAGCCGGACAGCGCATGCGCATTCAAGTGCTCCACAATCGGATGTTGGACGAAAGACGAAGGATGAATAGCGTAGGCCATTGTAGCATGGCTCGCAGAAAAGGCCAATCTGGACCGTGTCTCCATGGCTGAATGCCCCCTTTTCGGGGAAGCCATTGCGTTATTTGACAGAATCTGACAGATGTGTTATACTGGTTGGACAAACGAGATCCAATCTCGCAAGGGGAGCTGGGAAAGCCCGGCTGAGAGGGCGGCACGCTATGCCGCCGACCCTTTGAACCTGATCTGGGTAATGCCGGCGTAGGGAGATGACGACAAGTTCATCAGGAGGCCATCTGCCTTGCCCAGGGCAGGTGGCCTCTTTGCCGTAGAGGAGAAGTAATGCGCACCATTGTCATCGCCAACGGCCCAACGCTCGATTATCCCGTCTCCTTCCGGCGGCAAGCGGAGGATTGGATCATCGCCGCGGATGGCGGCTCAGTCACGGCTCTGCGCTGGGGCTGGCTGCCACATACCGTGGTCGGCGACCTGGACTCCCTGCCCCGTGAACTACAGCAGCGGTTGTTCGCTGTCGGTTGCCAGTTCGTCACCTTCCCAGAGCGCAAAGACTGGACCGATCTGGAGCTGGCGCTGCAGCATGCCGTCGAGGGCGGGGCGACGGAGATTATCATCTTGGGGGCGCGCGGTGGGCGATTGGATCAAGAACTGGCCAACGTGCTGCTGCTCAGCCGTCCCGAGTGGGCCGAAGTGGACATCAGGTTGCTGCACGGCCAGGAAGAGGCGCTCGTCGTCCGCCGCCAGGGCACGATCCACGGCCAGGTAGGAGATACCGTCTCCCTGATCGCCCTGGCGCCGCAGGTCACTGGCGTCAGCACCAGTGGGCTGGAGTGGCCGCTGCACGAGAGCACGCTGGCCTTCGGCTCCACGCTGGGGATCAGCAACAGGCTCACGCAGCCGGTGGCGCAGGTGCGGGTGAAGGAGGGGGTGCTATTGGCAATACACAGTGGACAGGCACAAGAGGCAACGGGGCAACAGGGCACAGGTAACAGGTGAAGGGAGGAAGTATCATGCGCAAGGTCGTCTTTCTGCACAGTCTGTTGGCGCTGGCTCTATTGGCTGGCTGTGCGCCGCCGGCGCCGGTGGGAGCAACTCCTGCGCCGAGCGGGCCGCGCACGCTGACGCTGATGTCGCACGACAGCTTCAGCGCCAGCGAAGAGGTCATCGCTCAGTTCCAGGAACAGCAGAACGTGGAGGTCAAGTTTCTCAAGGCGGGTGATGCTGGCTCGGCACTGAACCAGGCTATCCTCAGCAAGGAGAACCCGCTGGCCGATCTCTTTTTCGGCGTGGACAACACTTTCTTCAGCCGGGCGCTGGAGGCCGGTATCTTCGAACCGTACGATTCGCCCGCCCTGGCCACCATTCCCGACGAACTGGAGTTGGACCCGCAGCACCGGCTGCTGCCCGTGGACTTCGGCCATGTCTGCCTGAACTACGACAAGGCGTGGTTCGCGGGAAAAGTGTTGGCTCCGCCAGTCGCATTGGAAGACCTGGTCAGGCCGGAGTACAAGGGGTTGACGGTCGTACAGAACCCGGCGACCTCCTCGCCCGGCCTATCCTTCCTGATGGCGACTGTCGGACACTTCGGCGAGACGGGGGACTACACCTATCTGGACTTCTGGAAGGATCTGCGGGTCAACGAAGTGCTGGTGACCGACGGCTGGGAGGACGCCTATTGGGGACAGTTCAGCGCTGCCAGCGACGGCACGCGCCCCATCGTTGTCAGCTATGCCACGAGCCCGGCAGCCGAGGTCTTCTTCAGCGAGGGCGCTTACACCGAGCCGCCCACGGGCAACGTGCTGGGCGAGGGGGCCTGCTTCCGCCAGATCGAGTTCGTGGGCATCCTCAAGGGCTCGAAGAACCGCGACTTGGCCGAGGAGTTAGTGGACTTCTTTCTCAGCGAGACCTTCCAGGAGGACATCCCGCTGCAGATGTGGGTGTTCCCGGCCAACGAGCAGGCGGCCTTGCCCGAGGTTTTCCAGTGGGCCGAGGCGCCTCCGCAACCAGCCCAGGTGAGCGCGGCAGCGATCGACGCCAATCGAGACCTGTGGATCGAGCGCTGGACCGAGGTGGTCCTGCGCTGAGCGAGCGCAACGCTTCGCAACCTGCAACTGGCAGCAAGGTCTTCTTGCCTCTGCTGGTTCACGGAGACGAGACGCGACCTTTGGAAGAGGCACGCGCCCTCTGGGTAACCCGCTGGGATTACTCCTCGCCGGAGGACGTGGCAACGCTCGTGGAGCGGGCAGCGACGGCTCACTTCAATATCATATTCTTTCAGATACGGGGCAACGCCGACGCCTACTACGACTCTCGCTTTGAGCCTTGGGCGCAACGGTTGAGCGGCACATTGGGGCAGGACCCTGGCTGGGACCCGCTGGCGCTGGCGGTGGAGGAGGCACACCAGCGTGGCCTGGAGTTGCATGCTTATATGAATGTCTACCCCTCCTGGGTTGGCGCCGAACCTCCTTCGCCGGCCTCGCCGGAGCCGATGTTCCACCAGTTCAACCGCTTGTACGGCGATACGTGGGTTCAATGGCACGAGGACGGCACCCCCATGGGTTTGAACCCCAGCTACCTCTGGGCCAGCCCTGGACACTGGGCGGTGCCGAAGCATGTGCTGTGTGTAGCTCAGGACATCGTCAGCCACTATGAGGTGGATGGCCTGCATCTGGACAACGTCCGCTACGCAGGCCCAGCCTATTCCCACGATCCGGTCAGTACAGCCCTCTTTGCCCAAGAACAGATACTGAACCCTGGTCTGACCTGGGGCGATTGGCAGCGCGCCCGCATCAGCGAACTGGTGGAGCAGATGCACACTCAGGCTTGCGCAGTAAGGGAAGGATTGATACTGAGCGCAGCCGTCTGGCCCGTCTACCGCGACCACTGGCCTTGGTGGACGACCGCCGACGGCTACGATGGCTACTACCAGGATTCGCTGGGCTGGCTGCAGGCTGGGCAGATAGACGCCATCTGCCCCATGCTCTATGGCAGCACTCTCCTGCTGTACGAAGATCGCTTCGAGAGCTTGCTGCGAGATTTCGTGACCCAGGCAGAAGGGCAGCCGATCTACGCTGGCATCAATGCCGGTTACGACGATTTCTCTCCCATCGCCCGGCGCATCGAACTGGCGCGTGCCGTGGGGGCGCAGGGCCAGGCCATTTTCTCCAGCAGGCTGATCGAGCAACGCGGCTTCTGGGAGGATTTCCGTCAGGGACCGTATGCTCAGCAGGCCCTCGTTCCGGACCGTGGAAACGAAGTGCAAAGTCCCTGACTTTGCCGCATCGTGGGAGGCGATGCACTTCAGATCCTCGTGCCCGATTTCCACTTTCCACTCTGAGGTGCTATAATCTCACGCATGAGCACGTCGGGTGAATCACCTCCAAGGAGGCAGCGACCGGAGCGAACCTGCCCCCACTGCGGGGCGCGCGTGGCCAAGCGAGCACAGGATTGCTTCCAATGTGGAGCTGACCTGAGTTCAAAGCCGCGCCGCCGGCGCCACCGGCCCTGGGCGGATCTCCTGCTTCTGCTGGTCATCGCCGCTGTCGTGGCGGTCTGGTGGTGCCGGGCGGAGGAGGCAGCGCGGGCGGCGCTGACGCCCACAGCCACTCCCACTGCCACAGTCACGCCCACGGTCACGCCCACTGCCACGCCGACGCCCACTCCCACGGTCACGCCCACCCCCACCCTGACCCCCACCCCCATCGTGCACGAGGTGGAGTCAGGGGAGTCACCGCTTTTTATTGCAGGTCTGTACGGCGTGACCCTGCAATCACTGCTGGAAACCAACGGTCTGCAACAAGGTGATCTTATCCATATCGGTCAGTTCTTGCGTGTCCCCACTCCTACCCCTATTCTGGGGCCAGATGGCCTGCCGATCACTCCGGCGCCCACTCCCACACTCGACCGACGAGCAGTAATCTACACGGTGGAGAGAGGTGACTCGTTGCTCTCCATCGCCGGGCTGTACGGCGTGACCGTGGAGGCAATCCTGAAGGCCAACAGCCTTGACCCTGAGGAGCTCATTCGAGCAGGGCAGTCGCTGGTGATTCCCCAGGGCACGCCTATGGCAGAGCCATCACCTGTGTATCCACCCACGCTCACTGCGACGCCAGGCCCGCCTTGGCCAGCGCCAGAGTTACTCAGTCCAGCGCAAGGGGCAGAGTTCAGCGGTGGGGAACCGGTCCTGCTGCGCTGGGCAGCCGTGGGCCTCCTCGAAGAAGAGCAGTGGTACGTGCTACGAGTTTGGCTTCCCGACCGATCCGAGAGTCCTCTCCCTGTCACATGGACCAAGGGCACCAGCTTCCGTCTCCCGTCCGACTGGCGACCAACCGCTGACGGGACCAGCCGCGAGCTTTGCTGGCAGGTCACCGTGATCCAGAAGACAGAAGAGGCGGGCGAAGACCCAGAGCTTGTCACCGTTAGCCCATCCAGCGAGATACGCTGCTTCCGCTGGCGTTGAGTCCGGTGCGACGAATGATGGACGACGAAGGACGGATGTTCGTCGTTGGTCATTCGTCGTCCGTCCGTAAGCAGGGAATGACCGGTTTTGAGTGCGAACACACCATGACGCGCATCATCCTGGTACGACACGGCCAGACGGCCTGGAATCGAGAGGAGCGCTTCCGGGGACGGGAGGATTTGCCTCTGGACGAGACGGGCCGCCGTCAGGCAATGGCCGCTGGGCAACGTATTAGCGCCAACTGGTCCCCCACGGCGATCTACTGCAGTCCGCTGCAGCGTGCCGTGCAGACAGCGCGATCCATCGGCGATGCCTGCGGGCTGTCTATCCTGCCCTGGCTCGACTTGATAGACATTGACTACGGCCAGTGGCAGGGACTGACGCCTGCCGCAGCAGCAGCGTGCACTCCGACCCTCCATCGGGCCTGGCTCGATGCGCCGCAGACCGTGCAGATTCCCGGTGGCGAGAGCCTGGCAATCGTACGGGCTCGCACCTTCGCCGCCTTGCAGGAGATCATCTACCGACACCCGGGCGAGACCGTTGTCGTCGTCGCTCATACCGTCGTCAACCGGTTGTTGCTCTGCGCCGTTCTGGGCTTGGACAACTCCCGTTTCTGGCGGCTATGCCAGGAGACGGCGGCGCTCAACGTCTTCGAATGGGATGGGGAAGACTTCACGCTGGTCAGTCTCAACGATACGTGTCACTTGCGACGTGAGCAAGGTTCTTGAGAGGGATACGGGGGCGTTTCGGAACACGAAGACCACGAAATGCCACGAAAGACACGAAAGAGCGTTCATGACTTCGTATCCATTCGCTCCTTTCGTGTCCCAAACGCACACACACTACAACAGGGAGCATTCCCTCTCCCCACCTTTGTTCAAGGTGGTCTATGTCTGGGTCATATGTCCCAATCTCCCGACCGCCGACCACGCTGCCAATTGCCGGTCAGGGTACAGGCAGGGAGCCAGGTGGAACTGCGATCATGAGTTACGTTGACTGTGTACCATCAACCCAGCACATGCACTTGAAGCCCGAAAGATGACAGACGCCGAGGAACGCGAGAGTTACGACAGCCCTTTCGTGACTTTCGCGACCTTTCGTGGTTTTCGTGTTCCAAACGCACGCACCACACCAAGGAGCACTCCCCTGCCTGGCTCGCTCTCAACCAAGAGGGTAGCTACTCAACCTGTCATGGAATTGGATGTTTTGGGCTCTCAGCCTTCGTCCTCGAGGGCGGCTCTGGCGAGAGTGTCTCGTTTTGAGCAGCCATCTGCCGCACAAGCCGGCCCCGGGACGGGGGCTGGGAGCATAGGCTGAGTAGTAACGGAAAAGGGAACTGATCATGCACGAGATCCAAACTTTCGCCGGACAAGTCATGGACAACGTGGAGCGAGTGATCGTCGGCAAGCGGCAGGTCGTCGAGTTGCTGATGGTGGCGCTGCTGTCCGAGGGGCACGTGCTCATCGAGGACGTGCCCGGCGTGGGGAAGACGATGCTCGCCCGCGCCATGGCCATCTCTTTGGGGGTGACCTTCAAGCGGCTGCAGTGCACGCCGGACCTTCTGCCCAACGACGTCACCGGCGTCAGCGTTTTCAATCAGAAGACTCGGGAGTTCGACTTCCACCCCGGCCCCGCTTTTGCTCACATTCTGCTGACTGATGAGATCAACCGCGCCACGCCTCGCACGCAGTCGGCGCTGTTGGAGTGCATGGGCGAGCGACAGATTACCGTGGATGGCATCACCCGCCTGCTGCCCCGCCCCTTCCTCGTTTTGGCTACGCAGAATCCCATCGAGTACGAGGGCACTTTCCCGCTGCCCGAAGCGCAGCTCGATCGCTTCTTGCTCAAGCTCAGCTTGGGTTATCTGGACGAGGCGTCCGAGAGCCAGATGCTGCTGCACCTGCGTCGCCGCCACCCCATCGAGACGCTCCAGCCGGTGGTAGATGGCAGCGAGTTGCCGCGGTTGGCGGAGCGGGTGTGGGACGTCCACGTGGACGACACCGTGCGCGACTACATCGTGCGGCTGGTGCACAGCACGCGGCAGCATCCGGATCTGATCCTGGGGGCCAGCCCGCGAGGCAGCCTGGCGCTTTACAGGACGTCGCAGGCGCTGGCGGCGCTGCGTGGCCGCGATTATGTGTTGCCCGACGACGTGAAGGCGCTAGTGCCGCTGACCCTGGCCCACCGCTGCATCGTCCATCCCGAAAGCGCCTTGCGGGGCAGGACGGCGGAGCGCATTCTTGTGGGCATCTTGAATGAAGTGAAGCTGGAGATTGGAGAACTGTAGGGGGATGTGGGAGGCCCAGACAGACAAGCCGTGAACGAGATACCCTTCTTGGTCCTTTTCCTGTTTCTAATCGCCGTTCTCCTCCGGCTGGACTTCATCTTCTACCTCGTCTACGTCCTCTTCGGCGTCTACGTTGTCTCCCGCTGGTGGACGGCGCGGGGGCTGCGCGCTATCGAAGTGCAGCGCCGCTTCACCGATCACGCTTTCCTGGGAGAGCGAGTGACGGTGGAGTTGGAACTGCGCAACGGTGCGTTGCTGCCCATTCCCTGGCTCCGGATCCACGAAACGGTGCCTCTCGCCCTGCATGCACCCAGCTACGTGCGCCGCGTGACCGGCTTCCGCCCGAGGGAGCACACGAGTATCAGCTACGACTTGGATTGCCGCCGCCGCGGCTACTACCCCATCGGCCCCCTCTACCTGACCAGCGGTGACGTTTTTGGGTTCGCCGAGGCTGAGCGACGCGAGGCCGCCACCGATCATCTGACCGTCTACCCTGAGATCATCCCCCTGACGCGCCTGGGGTTTCCCTCGCAGTCTCCCTTCGGCACCATCAAGAGCCAGCAGCACATCTTCGAAGACCCGGCGCGGGTGACTGGCGTGCGAGACTACCGCGCCGGCGATTCGCTGCGCCGCATCCATTGGAAGGCCAGCGCCCGCCAGGAGACATTGCTGGTCAAGAAGTACGAGCCGGCCATCTCGCTGCAGACGGCCATCTTCCTCAACCTGAACCGCCAGGAATATGGCCGGCGGTGGCGCATTGATGCGCCCGAATGGGCCATCGTCGTCGCCGCTTCGATTGCCAGCCACCTGGTGGAGCAGCGACAGGCGGTGGGGCTGATGACCAACGGGCGCGATCTGGTGGCAGAGGATGGCAACAAAAGTGAAGATGGTAGAGGTGATGAAGGTGATGGAAGTGGTGAGGGTGATGAGGATGGTGGAAATGGAAATGGCGCGCCGCTGCCGCTACCGCCCCGGCCAGGGCGTTTGCATCTCATGAGAGTGCTGGAAGTGCTGGCGCGGGTGGAAGCGCAGGACACGCAGCCCTTCAGCGTCTGGGCGCAACGGGCCAGCCTGCCACTTTCCTGGGGCGATACTATCGTTGCCATCACCTCCACTGGCGACGAGGAGACTTGTCGAGCGCTGCACCAGCTTCGTCGCAAGGGCTTCAACGTCGTGCTCGTCGTCGTGGAACCGCATGGACAGTTCGGGCTGATCCGCCAGCGCGCCCGACAACTGGGCTTCCCTGCCTTCCAGGTGGCGCACAGGCGAGACGTGGACGGGTGGCGACAATGATCGACAGTGTCTGGAACCGCAGCTTGTTCCGCCCTCTCCTGATCGCCACCCTGGTCACGGCTCTGATGGCGGGGCCTGTTGCTATCGGGCAGGCTGTCGCGCCGCAGCGGCAGGCGGGCTATCTGCTGCCCCTGCTCTTCCTCGTGGCCTTGGAAGGGGTGTACACGACCACCTGGCTGGTGCATCCCGACCGTCGCCAGCGGCGTACCATTGGTTTCCGGTTGGCTGAGTTGGTGGTGTGGCTGGTGATCGTGCGGCTGCTCCTTTGGATGCTGCGCGGCAACTGGCCTCAGCTATACGATCTGTGGCGCTGGCTGCGCGAGCCCATCTCCTTCTTCGACCTCGAGTTCGTGCTCGTGAGCGTGCTGGTGGCCGTGGCCTGGGCGGAAGGAATCAGCAACGGTGGCATCTTTCAGCAACTTGCCCTGCAGCCGGACGAATTGGCCGATCCCCCTACCGGATACGATCAACCCGACTGGCGCGCACCTCTCTCTTACACCACATCGCGCACGGCCATCCTGGCTCGTTTCAGCGGGCGATGGATGCTTGGCGGGGTGTTCCTGGTGCTCTGCGCTGCCGCCTCGCGCCTGAAACTCCAACCTGGCGCTGGCCTGCGTTTTTTCGGGCTGGCCCTGTGGAATATGTCTAGCGACACCGCAGCAAGCATCGAGACTCCTTATTCCACAGGGCTGGCCCACCTGGATCTCTCACCGCTGATGATCGCTGCTCTCGTCGTCTACCTCCTGACGGGATTGCTCCTGATGAGCCTGGGACGTCTGGCGGCGCTGCGCGCCATATGGCGGATAGACAAGATCGAAGGCGAACAGACAGTGACGCGCCGCTGGCCGCTCTTCACCCTGCTCCTGGTGCTGATCGTCGGTGGGCTGTCGGCGCTGATGCCCCTGGGGTCCACCTGGCGGCTGGGCTACTGGCTGCAGATCGCCGTTCTGTTCATCAGCAATCTGGCGTACACTGTTGTGGGCTACATTCTGTGGCTGCTCACCACACTGCTTGGCTTGCTGCTATCGGCACTGGGTCTAGGCAGTGAGGCAGTGACGGGAGAGCGTATGCGGTTTGAGCCACCGCAACTGCCCGAGCAGCCTCTTGACACGGCCAGGGAGCTCCCCGAATGGCTTGGTGGGGCGTTCTTCTGGCTGCTGATGGCGATCATCGTGATTTACGCGCTGGTGTGCTTCCTGCGAGGAAGAGGCGTACGGCTGGAGTGGGGACGGCTGAGCCTGTTCTGGCTGAGCCTGCGGGCTTGGTGGCGCCGCTGGCGGAGCGGCGTGCGGGAGGCTGCCCAGGGAGTGAGAAAGACATTAGCCGAGCGGTGGGCGCGGCGAAGGCCGGAGGAGCGGGTTGGTCTTCCGGGCCGGGGTTTCCTGCCCTGGCGGCAGCTTTCGCCACAGGAACGGGTGCGGCTTTTCTATCTCTTCACCGTACGGCGGGCAGAGGAGCGAGGCGTGCATCGGCAACCTCACCAAACGCCCTACGAGCATACTCCGGCGCTGGAGGCAGGCTGGCCCGACGTCGAAGAGGAACTGGAAGCACTGACGCAGGCCTTCGTCGAGGCTCGCTACAGCGCCCGCGCTATCGCTCCGAACGAGGTGCGGAGCGCGCGGCAGATGTGGAAGCGCGTGCGCTCGGCGCTGCGGCGTAGTGGGCGTGGGGTTGGCGAGAGTGATGCCTCTTCTCACCCCAAAGCGAGGATTTGAGGTTCGTAGTAGCGGCTTCAGCTCACCAAGAATGCTTGACCCCTGGGCAGCAGTGTGGTAGAATGGCAACAATGACTCCTCTGAGAAAGGCCCAAGATCGTCAGCGGATTAAGCGGATTGAACAGATTCTGTTTCATATTCGTCCGCTTCATCTGCTTAATCCGCTGACGGCTTTTGGCCTTTTTCGGCAGAGTTAACAATACAGCAGAAAGGTCACGTGAGACAATGAGCCGTCCCCTATGGTTCGTGCAACTCATCAGGAAAGCCTACCCGGGCCGCTTTCTGGCGGCCAGGACAACCAAGGCGCCCATCCTGGGTCGTATCGTTGACCGGTTGTTCTTTGACGGCGATGACCTGATCTACCTGCCCCAGGATCAGGTGATTCCCATCAACCAGCCGATCAGCATGCCGGAGGAGATGGTGCTGCCATCGCAGGTGGTGGAGCACTTCATCGAAGGCGCCAACGTCCACTGGATCATGAACTCCTGCCTCTGCCGCCAGGCTGAGGGGTGCGAAGACTATCCCATCGACCTGGGCTGTCTCTTCCTCGGCGAGGCGGCGCTGGGGATCAACCCTCAACTGGGACGCCGCGTGACCAAAGAGGAGGCGCTGCAACACGTGCGCCGCTGCCGCGAGGCGGGCCTCGTGCACCTGATTGGCCGCAACAAGCTGGACACCATCTGGCTGGGCGTAGGCCCAGGCGACAGACTGCTGACCATCTGCAACTGCTGCCCCTGCTGCTGTCTGTGGGGAACGCTGCCCCACCTAGCTCCCCAGATCAGCCGCAAGATCAGCCGTATGCCCGGCGTCACCGTAACCGTGAACGGGCGCTGCACTGGCTGTGGAATGTGCACTCAGAGTGTGTGCTTCGTGGACGCCATCCACCTGGTGGACGGCAGTGCTGTCATCAGCGACGAGTGCAGAGGCTGTGGCCGCTGCGTCACTGTCTGCCCTGAAGAAGCCATCGAGATGTCGATCGAACATGACCGGTTCGTGGAGGAATCCATCGCCCGCATATCGCCACTGGTTGATGTGTCGTAATCATCTGCCCGCTCATCCATACGCATCAGACCGCCATCACCGCATCGCCGTCGTGGGCACAACGGGATCGGGCAAGACGACGCTGGCGCGCCGCCTGGCGCAGCGGTTCGGATACCCCCATGTGGAATTGGATGCGCTCAACTGGGGCCCCAACTGGACGCCCGCCCCGGTCGATGTCTTGCGCCAGCGCACTGCCCAAGCTCTGAGCGGCGATGCCTGGACCGTGGACGGCAACTACAGCAAGGTGCGCGACATCATCTGGAGCCGGGCGGACACGGTGGTGTGGCTGGACTACGCCCTGCCGATCATCATGGGGCGGCTGGTGTGGCGCACCTTTCGACGGATCTTCACCCGCGAGGAACTGTGGAGTGGCAACCGCGAGCGGTTGTGGGAGCAGCTCTTCAGCGACGATTCCATCTTCGTCTGGGCGCTCCGCACCTATCGCCGACGGCGCCGCGAGTATCCCGTTCTCTTGGAACAGCCAGGACATGCCCATCTGGCGGTCGTGCACTTGCGCTCGCCACGCGAGACACGGAACTGGCTTGCGAGTCTCAGTAGATCCCGCTAGTGATACTGGATCTTCAGGGTTTCCGACTAAGGACACAGCAATGGCACATGAGAGGCCTAACCGAATCGACCTTGAATCCAAGTTCCTGGGCGGCATGGTGGGGAGCGCTCTGGGCGATGCCATCGGCGAATTGGCCTTCCGAGGCCTGGACGAGGTGGCCATGCGCTCGGAGATCGCACGAAGCGACGTCCTTAGGTACACGGACGACACGGCCATGGCCATCGGCCTGGCCGAGTCCATTACCCAGGTCGGACGCCTCGACCCACAACACCTGGGGGATACCTTCCGCAGGAACTTCAACCGCGAGCCCTGGCGGGGATACGCAGCGGGTCCGCCCACCATCTTCCAGTTGGTGGACCGGCAGGGTATGTCCTACTCGCAGGCCGCCCGCAGCCTGTTCGGCGGGCAGGGTTCCTTCGGCAACGGGGCGGCCATGCGCATAACGCCGGCCGGGCTATTCTTCCACGATGCCCCGGACCTCTACGAGCAGGCCCGCGCCTCGGCCTCTGTGACCCATGCACACCCCATCGGCGTGGACGGCGCCGCTGTTCTGGCCA
>Ga0075114_10000981_pt1 | contig 16299 bp, 16 predicted proteins | sample AntAceMetag02UKM_FD_69784 | JGI IMG/M metagenome (GOLD analysis project Ga0075114, IMG submission 69784) | Saline lake microbial communities from Ace Lake, Antarctica - Antarctic Ace Lake Metagenome 02UKM | ecosystem: Environmental > Aquatic > Non-marine Saline and Alkaline > Saline | place... | reverse complement strand
ACATATTAAAACAAAAGTCATCTTTTTTTCTTCTTTCTCCGTATTTACGACACCCCACTCTGTTTTTTCTTAAAAACCACTTTAACTTCAATCGACTCAACCATAATCGGTTTTTTCTGGTTACTATCAATACGTCAATATCATCATTTCTCTTACAATTTCCCGCCGCCACCGAACCGGTTAACCCCATCAACAGCAGATTCTTGTCGTTTTTACTTATCATTTTGGCTATTTTTCTCGCCACCCTTTCCTTTTTCCTCACCCTTTCATTCTTTTGTTCCTCTCCCACCACTCCCATTTTTCTCGCCACCCTTAATACTTCTTTTTTGGAAAATATATTGGGGCCCATCAATCTGTCCCATAATTGGTTTTCATTCAGGCACATACCATATTTTTCCGCATAAGCTATGGTTTTTTTTATCCAAAAACCACACCTTCTTGATATAATTGATTCATTCGCCAATTTACCCTAATCATAGCAAAATCTGTCATGAATCAAATAGATAAAAATTCTAAAATCTATCGCCTTTGGGAGATACTCCCCGGTTTTCTTGTTTGGTTTGTTATTATTTTCCCCATTTGGGGAGCCTTTGTTTTTCCCAAAGCTGTTGCATATTTTGTTATTGCCTTCCTACTTTATTGGCTCTACCAGTCTTTTAAATCTGCCATTTTGGCTATCATCGGCTACTCTAAAATCAAAAAGGCTGACCACCTCAACTGGAAAGATCTTTTCAATCAAGATTTCCACGCCGACTGGTTAAAATACGACACTATCCACCATGTCATTATCATTTCTTCTTACAAAGAACCGACTCACATCATTGACATGGCCGTAGGCAGTCTGGCCGGTCAAGTCAATATCGATCTCCGGAAAATCCATGTTGTTGTTGCTCTGGAAAAAAGAGCCGGCCGAGAAAATGCCGAACAAACTATCAAATTTTTTTCTCAAAAATACAAAAAAACTTTCGGTTCCCTGACTTTTACCCATCACCCCGACAACCTCGAAGGAGAACTGGCCGGTAAACATAGCAACGAGGCTTGGGCCGCCAAACAATTCAAAAAAAAGTTTATTAAATCAAAAACTAACCCTCGTGGCCGTTTTTCTCTTGATTGTCTTACTATTACCTCCTGTGATGTTGACACCATTTTCCACCCCAAATATTTTTCCGCTTTAACATATTTTTTCGCCGCCGACCCCCACCGCTACCTCAAATTTTGGCAATCACCCATTTTTTGGCACCACAACATTAACCGTGTTCCCGCTCCCATTCGCATTATTGGTACTCTTGGCAACATTATTCACATTGCCGATATTCAGGCTCCGGATGGCCTTTTCTTTAATTATTCCTGCTACTCATCTTCCTATAAACTGATTGACACTGCCGGCTATTGGGATGTTGACATGATTCCAGAAGATTGGCACATTTTTCTCCAAGCTTTTTTTGCTAATCGGGGCCAAGTCTCAGTCGCTCCGATTTTTTTACCCACAGTAGTTGATGCCCCTAGCGGTGATACATATTTTTCTGCTCTCAAGAATCGTTACAACCAATGTGTTCGTCACGCCTGGGGAGCCACTGACATTCCCTATGCCATTGAACAGGCTCGTATTCACAAAGAGATTCCGCTCATTAGTCGGCTTTTGCGCATATTTATTCTAATTAAAACTCATCTGATTTGGTCCAGTAATTGGTTTCTTTTGACATTGGGTACTTCACTGCCGGTTATCCTCAATCGAAAATTTTTTCAAACCACCCTGGGTTTTAATCTTCCCCGTGTCTCCAATATCATTCTGACTATTTGCCTTATTCCCTTGTTTGTTTTGATTTATCTTGACTGGAAACTTCGCCCCCAAGATCAAAAAAATGGCCTTGGCACTATCCTTAAAAATATTTTTCAATGGCCGCTAATGCCGGTTGCCACATTAATCATGGCGGTTTTACCCGGGCTTCACTCTCACACCCGCCTAATGCTGGGCAAAAGCATTGTTTATAAAACCACCAAGAAAAAATAACCCCCGATCTGATTTGTTATCATTAAACATGCCCCACTTCTTCTCCCGATGACAAAGAAACACCCTAAATCCAAAAGCAAAACCATTATTGCCCTCATTCTTTTCTTGGTCGTTGTCCTCCGTCTTCCCAGCCTTTTTGAACCCAATTGTTACGCCGATGAAGATATTTATCTTACCTTGGGACAAGGTCTAAGGAAGGGTTTGGTTTTTTATCGAGATATTCATGACAATAAACCGCCCCTTCTTTATATTTTCGCCGCTATTGCCGGTAATGTACCCATTTTTAGACTAATCCTTCTTTTTTGGAATTTAATCAATGTCTATCTTATTTGGTTAATTTCTCAAAAACTTTTTAAAAAATCATGGCCAGGCTTAGCCTCCACCTTTCTTTTTGCCCTTTTTTCATCCATACCTCTAACCGAAGGCAACATGGCCAATGGTGAAATATTTATGATTATGCCCACCACCGCCGCTCTTTTACTACTCCTCACTTCTTCAAAATTCTTTTTGACCGGTCTATTTTTCTCTCTGGCCTTTCTCTTTAAGGTTCCGGTTATCTTTGAATTTTTTGTCATCGTTTTTTGGTTAGCTTTTTACCAACAAAAAACCCTTCTTGGTGGAATTAAAAAGATTTTTTCTGCTCCGGTTCTTTTGTTAACGGCAGGTTTCTCTCTTCCCATCGTCGCTACCATCGCCGGCTATTACTCTGTCGGCGCCGGACCGTCTTATGTGAAAGCCGCCTTGCTCCAAAATGTTGGTTATTTATCTTCCTGGGAAGGTAGTACCAGGCCTATCTACCAGTCTCAGTTTTTCATCAGAACCATAATTCTTGTCGTTCTGGTTCTTTCTTTCTACTTACTTCGTCACCGCTTGGGCAAAAAATTTGGACTTATCGCTCTTTGGTTCAGCGCCGCCCTTTTTGGGGCCTTATTATCCGGTCGACCCTATCCTCACTACCTTATTCAGATCTTGCCTCCGGCTGTTTTTCTTCTTGTTTGGCCCTTTACTCAAAAAGCCAAAAAACCATACTTCTTTTCCTCCGCCATACTCATTATTTTGACCACCTTCAGTCTCTACTATTACAAATTCTGGCATTATCCCACTATTTCCTATTACCAAAATTTCATTCAATATCAATTAGGCAAAATCGACAAGGAAACCTATTATCGCTTTTGGGGTGAAACAACTGTCACCAATCATCAAATCGCCAACTATATAAAAGACAACACCCGTCCTGATCAAAAAATTTTTGTTTGGGGAACCCAGCCAGCCATTTATGCCATTTCTGATCGTCTCCCTGTCGGCAAGTATACTGTCGCTTATCATGTTGTTGATTTTCGGGCTCATGATCAGACCATGGACAGCCTCATCTCCCAACCACCTCCTTTTATAATTTACTTTCCCCAAGCCCCTTCTTTTCCTCGCCTCGACCAGTTTATTAATCTCAATTACTCAGTTGACCGGTTATTCTCTTCCGCTATCATTTTTCGACTGAACCAATGAGTCTTTTTACCGGTTTTTTTTACAAACTATCCATCTTGGGCCAACTTTGGCAAAATAAGCCCATCACTAAAATTTTTCGCTGGAACATCACCATCATTTTGTTTCAGCTGATTTTTCTTGTTAGTAAGTTCAGTCACCTTCCTCAGCAGGTACCTCTGTTTTATTCTCGTCCTTGGGGAGAAGCCCGGTTAGCCCCCATTTCTACCCTTTTCCTTCTTCCTGGTTTTTCCATTATTATCTTACTGGTAAACCACCTTTTAGCCGCCATATTTCTCAAATCAATCAGCCTCTTCACCTACCTTTCTGTTGTCTTCTCTCTCCTCTTTTCCTCCTTCTCTCTCATCAGTATCGTCAAAATCGTTTACTTGATTTCCTAAAAATGATCCCCTCTTTTTTTCTGGCCATTTTTATTTCTGCCTTGATTTCTTTCCTTGTCACCCCTTTGGTCAGAAATTATCTTGTTTCCGGTGGCTTCGTCGAAGATCCAGTCCATAAAAATAAAAAAACCGGCAACGCCACCGCCACCACCGCCATTCCCCGAGGAGGAGGATTGCCCGTCTATTTAGGTATTTTAGTTACTTCTCTTGTTTTAATTCCCTTTGATAATCATCTTTTAGCCATACTTTTAGCCGCCACCCTTACTGTTACTGTCGGTCTGGTCGATGATATAAAAGATATCAGTCCTTATCCCAGACTCTTGTCTAACCTACTAACGGCCCTAATTATCGTTGGCGCCGGTATTGGTATTAATTATATTTCCAATCCTTTTGGTGGTGTTATCAACCTGCCTCCTTTCATTTCCTCTCTCTTGGTGATTTTTTGGATAATTTGGTGCACCAATACGGTCGGTTTTTCCGGTGGTGTCGAGGGGCAGCTTCCCGGTTTTGTTTCTATCGCTGCAATTTTTATTGGCATCTTAGGCCTCAAATTTTCTACCGACACTACTCAATGGCCTGTCATAATTCTGGCCGGCGCTGTCGCCGGTTCCTATCTTGGCTTCTTGCCTTTTAACTTTTTCCCTCAATCCATCATGCCCGGTTACAGTGGTAAAAGTCTGGCTGGTTTTTTCCTCTCTCTCCTCTCTCTCCTCTCCGGTGCCAAATTAGCCACTCTTATATTTCTTTTAGGGGTTCCCATGATAGATGCAACTTTGGTGATCATTCGCCGACTTCATCAACAAAAATCTCCTTTTTTCTCTGACAACACCCACCTCCACCACCGACTTCTCAAGCTCGGCTGGACTCGCCCCCAAATCGCCATTTTTTATTGGGTCATTACCTTGATTTTGGGCCTTATCTCACTCACCCTCAACAGTCAGCAAAAATTTTACACCTTTATCGGTCTCGGTTTAATTGTTTCCGGTTTTATTATAAAAGTTTATCGGCGTACCTAGCTGATATCCATCCGGTTATTTCCTCATCCAATCTGATTTTATACCAGCTATTTCCCTCGTCCAACAATTCATAAGTCTCTCCCGGCTTTACCCTCATTATTTCTCTGCTAGCCGAACTGGAAGCCTCTCTTACTCTCAACCAACCGGTTTCCGTTTCTTTGATCTTCACCTCCTCTCCGCCTCCTGTCATTTCTTCCGGTGGCTCTATTTCCAGCTCCAATTCAGCTGTTTGTGTCTGTCCCACTTTCTCCTCCACCATTCTTGCTTCTATCACCAACTGGTAACCGACCAGGGCCTTTACATACAAATTAATATTCTTATATCCCGGGAAAGTTATGGCCACTTGTTTGTCTCCTTGTCCGATATCATCCATCCTCATCGGAGTAAAGCCCTTTATCTCTCCATCAATGGCCACTGATGCTTTGTCGGGATTGGCACTTACCATTAGCCCGGATCGCTTCTCGTCTCCGGTTTTTTCCATAAAAAGCAAATATCCACCACTTTCTTTGTCACTATCACCAAACTCCCAATTTACCACCGTATTTACATTATTTTTTAGCTCGACTTTTTTAACCCATTGACTACCTCTAGCTTCCAGTCTTATTTCCACCTCTGCGGGCTTCAAGGTTACATTTTTATAAGGAGTCATCCCTGCCTCTTTATTATCAATAAACACCTTAGCTGTCGGATAACTCATTATCTCTATTCCAGATTTTTGTGGTCTTAGGCTACAGCCGCTCATCAAAAAGGCACTCAAGCCGATTATTACCAAGTTTTTTAGCATAATAATCAATTATAATGAAAATAGGCACATGAAGTCCATTCTCTTTTATTTTTTACTCTGTCTCTCCCTTCTTTTTTTGTTTCTTTGTTCAATTTTTAATCCTTTTTCGCCCCTGTTTCCTGCCGCAATACCAACCTTCACTTCTCCTACTCCCGCTCCCTCTCCTCCCCAGAGCCCGGCCACCGTTCGAATCGGGCTTATGGGTGACTTGGGACTGGGTCGCATGATTACTCGTATTGCTCGACAAAAAAATGATTTCTCTTACAGTTTCTCTGGGGTTTCTGATTGGCTTTTGGCCAATGATCTTAATATCGCCAATCTAGAATCACCTATTATTGATAATTGTCCCAGTCTTTCTCCCACCACCTTCACTTTTTGTGGTGACCTTCGTTTTCTGCCTCAACTTTATCGTCACCGTTTATTCCTAACTCTGGCCAATAATCATATTCTAAACTTTGGTCCCTCCGGTTTAACCCAAACCAAAAACTATTTATCAGAACATAGCATTCCCTTCGTTTATTCTCACCAACCCGATTCTGTCTTTACTCGTCAGCTCATTAACGGCATTAGTTTTGGCTTCCTGGGTTTTGACCTTACCGGTGGCCACAAATTTAACCAAACTGACATTTTAAACCAGGTATCCCAGTTTGATTCTCAAGTTGATTGGCTAATCGTCTCTCTTCATTGGGGAGCTGAATACTTACCCCAAGCCGAAAAATGGCGAGTTACTTTAGCCCGACAATTAGTTGACAGGGGAGCTGATATTATTCATGGTCATCACCCTCATGTTTGGCAACCGCCCGAAATTTACCGAGATAAATTAATTTATTATTCTTTGGGTAATTTTATTTTTGATCAAAACTGGTCCTCCGCCACCTCTCACTCCAACATTGTCCGTCTCACTCTCACCGAAGACAAAATCCAAAAAACCGAAATCTTTCCCATCGAAATCCAAAACAATTCACGCCCAATCATCTTAAACTAGCCACCACCTCTTCTGCCTTATCTACTATCACCACCACCTCCTTTTCTATCTTTTCCAACCCTAATCCCTTCATCATACTGCTGATAATTTTTCCCCAAAACTTACCAAAAAATATCAATGGCTCATGGTGGCCATAATCAAATTTTGCTTTACTCCAAGCCAGCCCCATTTCCGAAATTGTCCCGGTTCCTCCTTTAAAAAAAACAAAGGCGTCGGCTATTTCTACCAATTTACTCAGTCTGCTGTCATATGTATCAGCCTTTATTATCTTATCCGCCATCTTCAGGTTTTCTTCATCCACACCCTCATAATTCCCTATTTTTTCTGACGGATTAACTATGACCACCTCTACCTTACCCCCACCTTCTTTTGCCCCCAAAGTAGCCGCCTTCATCACTCCCGGCCCACCTCCGTTGATGACGATATAACCATTTTGTGCCAATAATTTTGCCACCTCTACCGCATCTTTAAAATGCTTATCACTCTGTCTGGCCTCACCGTCACCAAACACTGCCACCCTTTTAATTTTTTTTGTCGTTTTTTTCATTGTTGTAAATTTTTTAAATTATTATCCACTCCGCCTTTTCCAAATATCGCCCCTCCACAGTATGCCACCTCCACCCCAACTTGCCTCAATCGACCCACATTTTTTTTTGTTACCCCTCCGTCTATACCAATCTGAAAAGCACTGATCCTGTCCTTCTGAGCCTGCTTAAGTATCTCAATTTTTTTCCAAATTCTCTTATCTATCTCTTCGCCTCCAAATCCCGCCTTTCTCCCCATTAGCAACACCGTGTCAGTTTCGGCAGGGATTTCTCCTATCTCTGTGTCAATATCAATTGCCAATCCGGCTTCCATATTAACCTCTTTAACTGTTTTCACAAATTCATTTCGACTGGTCATCATTTCCACTTGTCCTGTTACTCTGGCCGCTCCTACAAAATTGCATTTATTCACCCATTTTATGGGCCCTTTTACCATCAAGTGTATATCCAGTAATTTATTTTCTATATTAAAATCTACTCGACTGATCAGCTCCAGTTCAAAAGTTTTTCCGGGACAAAACATCCCATCAATCACGTCAATTTGTATCCAAGAAACCAAATCCATCACCAGCCTGATCTTTCTTTCCGCCTCACTAAAGTTCTTTTCTAATATTGTCGGCACTATTTTCATGCCTTAATTTTACCTTATCTCTTTCTCTTTTTACTTTTTTGTCTCATTTATAAATATGGCCATCTCAATTAGTCGACAACTATAACCATATTCATTGTCATACCAAGCTCCGATCATACACATATCATCAGACACCACTCTGGTCCTTAAACTGTCTATGATACAACTGCCATTATTGCCCACAATATCACTACTTACCAGTGGTTCATATACCACTTTAAGTTTGCCCACCAATTCAGCGCTGATGCTGGCCTCCTCAAAGATACTGTTAATTTCTTCCTTGCTGGATTTTCGCACCAGTTTAAAAGTCAAGTCGGAATAAGACCCGCATATCACCGGCACTCTTACGGCAGTTCCCGAAAACCGTCCTTTGGCCTCCGGATAAGTTTTGACAACGGCCTCCGCCGCTCCTGTTGTAGTTGGCACAATATTCATCGCCGCCGCCCGCCCTCTTCTCAAGTCCGCATGTCCACCATCGACAATATTTTGGTTACTGGTGTAAGCATGAATAGTGGTTAAGGTTCCTTCCTGAAAACCGATTTTTTCGTCAATTAATTTGACTATCGGAGCCACACAGTTTGTTGTACAAGATCCATTGGAAACCAGCTTTTCTCCTTTATACCTTTCCTCATTTACCCCCAGCACTAATAGGGGAATGGCATTGTCTTTGGCTGGTGCCGAAATTACCACCTTCTTTGCCCCCGCCTTTATATGGTCCAGGGCGCTTTTATCCCTAAATACCCCGGTACATTCCAGCACCACATCCACCCCATATTTTTTCCACCCGATTCTTTTTGGTTCCATTTGACCCAAAACTGGAATACTTCTATCTCCCACTTCCAGTCGACCGATTTCGCCTCCCTTCTCCGCCTCTCCCCATCCCACTCTTACCGGCACTCGCCCGTAAACCGAATCATATTTAAATCCCATCGCCATCGTTTCTATCGGATATTTACCGGTAGTGTTTATGGCTACTACTTCCACATCATATTTTTCCCTTAATATGGCTCTCAGTACCACACTACCTATTCGTCCAAATCCATTTATACCAATTCGCAGTTTCTTCTCACTCATATTTCTATTATTGGCTTAATAATTCAATAATTCAACAATCTAATAATTCAATTTTCCCATGCCACCAATTTTCCCTGGGTCAAATATTCCAGCACCACTCCTCCTCCCGAGGCCATCAAATCAACTTTGTCTTCTACCCCCAACCCCCTGATTGATGCCACACTGTCTCCTCCGGCCATTACCCACAAAACATCTTTTTGAGCCAAAAAATCGGCAACTCGCTTGGTTGATCCGGCCCCTTCTTCTATTTCAAATTTACCCAATGCTCCCACCCAAATTACCGTTCTGGCTTTTGACAACTCCTCTTCAAACATCACCACGCTTTTTTCATTGATATCTAGTCCCGTTTCGGTCAACATGCCCACCACCACCTTTTCATTTCTCAGATCATCTTCTCCTATCATGCTTATTAATTTACCTCCTATTAATACCTTGTCCGCCAATTCACACAATCCGGACAAATAATCAAGTTTATCTTTTTTAGCTCCACCCAGCATTACCACCAGAGGCCTTTCCGGATCCTGCCTGATTTTCTCCAATTTCTCCACCTCTTCCACAAAGGCCAGACCAAAAAAAGTAGACATTTTTTTCCCCAACATTATGGAAGCATCACGTCGATGGGCTACCCCAAAAGCATCATTGACAAAATATTGACACACTTCCTTAATCGCCCCCAAAAACTCATCACTATTTTGTTTTTCCCCCGGCCAAAATCTTAAATTCTCTACAAAAACAATACTATTTGACTCAATCACCATGGCAATTTTTTCTCTGTCATCAGCCTCGTCTACAAAGACACTTTTCACCACATCGTGTCCGTTTTGCTCCAATAAAGACATCAATTCAGCATATACCGGTCGCAAAGACAAGCTTGGATCCTTCCCCTCTGGTCTGCCCCTATGACCGATTATTACTATCTTGCACTCCTTTTCCAGCAAAAGCTTTATGGTCAAAAGTGATTTTTTTAACCTGTAATTATCCAGCACACTACCATTATCCATCGGCACATCTAAATCCATTCTCAATAACACTCGACAACCGGTCGGCACTTCACTAACACTTGTCAGATTCATATTTTTCAATTTTTTTAATTCTTCTGATTTGTCTTTCTTCTGATCCAAATACAGTTTCCAAAAAAACTTTCACCAATCCTGTATTTTTACTCTCATCTACCCAATCTGCCGATAAACACAGCAAATTAATATTATCATCTTGGCCCATTTTCCTTACTTGTTTTTCATCAAAACCCAGTCCTGCCCTCGCCCCGGCCACCTTATTGGCCGCCATACACACTCCTCCTCCCGAACCGCAGATCAATATTCCCCGATCTTTCCCCCCGGTCACTTTCTCTGCTACCCTTATAGCAATATCAGGATAATCATCCCCCTTCACTTTTTTTTCACTCATATCGATAAAATCATATCCCCAATCCATCAACCTCTTGGCTATGTTCTCTTTTAGTTCATAACCCCTATGATCAGTACCAAGGTAAATCATTGTTAAAATACTATACCATTTATGAACACTATCCTTCTCCAAAATCAAAAATTTCACTACCGAATTCACCGAAAAAAAATTAGATCACTTCGTCTTCAAATTACCTCAAAAAACTCTTTTTCTCTCTCTGCCCCCTCTCTGGCTCCAATTTTCTTAATCAATAAATTCATCAGAAAACACCAAAGATGGATTGTCAAACACGCCTCCCAATTTTCCGCCCCTTCTTCTCTAAATAGTCTTACTTCTGTTTTTATTCTTGGTCAGGAGTACCCCATAATTTTTCGTCAAAGTGGCAAAAACTCTCTTGTCATTAGTCATCAAAAACAAAATATTACGGTTTTTACCTCATCCCTGACCCAAACTCACCTCAAATCTCTTTTTCAAACTCGTCTCAAGCCATACGCCAAGAGTCTGATTATTCGCCAAATTGATGACTTCAACTCCTTGTCCAAATTCAAGTACAATCGTGTTACTGTCCGCAACCAACGCTCCCGTTTTGGTTCTTGTTCTTCCCGTGGCAATCTCAATTTTAATTGGCAAATTATCTTCTTCCCGCCGGACAAATTTCGCCATATTATCTTGCACGAGCTGGTTCACCTATCCATCAAAAACCACTCCAAAAAATTTTGGCAAACCCTGACCACCTATGACCCTCACTCTCGTGCCAACAACCTCTGGCTCCGTCAGCGGGGGACTGGGCACTACATCATCAAGCCCTAAATCTCTATCTCTATCCCCACCGGACAGTGATCCGAACCTGTCACCTCAGTCAAAACAACAGCCTTTTTCACCTTGTTTTTCATAGCTTTGTCTACAAACACATAATCAATCCGCCAGCCCACATTTCTGGCTCTGGCTCCGCTTCGCATCGACCACCACGAATAAGTTTCCTTTTTCGGATAAAGCCTTCTATAAGTATCCACCCATCCGGCTTTCACCAGTTTATCCATCCATTTTCTTTCAATTGGCAAAAACCCCGAAATTCCTTCATTTGCTTTTGGTCTGGCCAAATCAATCTCCTTGTGGGCTGTATTCACATCTCCGCAAAAAATCACTTTTTCCCCTCTTTGTCTCAAGTCATTTATATATTTCAAAAAATGCTCGTAAAACTTCATCTTGTAATTCAACCGGCCCCGGTCCCTTTTGCCGTTGGGAAAATAAACATTGAGTAAAGTAAACTCGTCAAATTTTGTTACCAACACCCGACCTTCTTCGTCCCAATCATTATCCCTGTTCCCCTCAATTACCTTTTTTGGCTCCACTTTTGTCAATGTGGCCACCCCCGAATAGCCGGCCTTTTCCGCCGAATTCCAGTATGACAAATAACCCTTTGGCACTTTTAATCCCTCAGGTAACTGATCTTCCCTGGCCCTGGTTTCCTGAAAACAATATATATCCGCCTTGTCTTTTTTCACAAATTTCCATAAGCCCTTTTTCGCCCCCGCCCTTATACCATTTATGTTCCAGGAAACTATTCTAACGCTATCCATTTTTCCCATATCCCTTTGCCTGGAGACTAAATGACTTAAAATAAATACCCCTTCTTTCCATCAAGACGTCATGACTGCCTTCTTCAATTATCTTTCCCTTATCAATTACCAAAATCCTCTGTGCTTTTCTTACCGTTGAAAACCTATGCGAAACTATTAATACAGTATTGCTTATGTTTTCCTTATATATTCGGTTAAAAATTTTGCTTTCAGAAATAGCGTCTATGCTGGAGGTCGGTTCATCAAGCACCAATACCGGAGCATTTTTATGTAACACTCTAGCTATGGCAATTTTTTGCCATTGTCCCCAACTCGGCTCTTCCCCGCCATAACGTCGGCCCATTATTGTCTCCAGCCCCATTTTATATTGCGTCACCAATGACGACACCTGGGCTCTTTTCAAAGACAGCAACACTTTCTCTTTTTTTCTGCTTCTTGTATCGCCGATAATCACGTTATCCTTTAAGCTTAGGTTTTGGTAAATGTTATATTCTTGGAACAAAATCCCCAACCTTCCATACCAATCTTCGATTTTTACCTCTTTCAAATTTCTTCCGTTAATATATACCTCTCCCAAAGTTGGGTTATAAAATCGACACAATAATTTAATTATGGTACTTTTCCCGGCCCCATTGGCCCCCACCAAGGCAATTTCTTCTCTGGGTTTTATTTTTAAATTAAAATTTTTCAACACCCATCTTTTAGCCCCCGGATACCTGAAACTAACATTTCTTAGTTCAATTAAAGGTACCTTTCTACCCTTTAACCTCTTCCGACCATCAACAATTTTCGTCTCTAATTCCATTACTTGCTTAAAATAACCTATATAACTTATTTGCTCCGAAATATTCATCCATCGGCTAAACGCACTCGAAAAGGCCCCGCCCGTCCTTTGGATTACTCCGTAATAAAAAGTGAACATTCCAATTGATATCCACCCTGATCTGATATCTTTGGCAACTACCACCAAACATATCCCCACCACAAAAAAACTCACCAAAGAACTTAGCAAATTATAACGAATTCGGTTTTTATGAAGTCCTGTCATTTCCACGGATATGTCATCAACCAATTGATCATATTTATCCTTCAAAAATGGTATGGCCTTGTTTATTTTTAGCTCAGCCAAATATTTTTTATCGGTTAAGTCAGAATGAATAGCCCACCCCAGTCTATTTTTTTTAATGTTTTTATTAAAATTACACCACCCTTTTTCTATCCACTTCTTGCTCACTACCTGCTTGGGAATTTGCCCCAACAATAAAATAATCGCCAAATACCAATATCTCTGGACCAGTATTATTAACACTGCCGTCAGATTAAACGCTTGAGCAATCAAGACTATGATATCCCTCATTACTTGCTCGCTTCGCCATCTATAATCATCTCTTACCTTCGCCATCAAACTGGTCGTTTTTACATCTTCCAGTTGTTGATAATCGAGAGAAGCAACTTTACTTAAGTACAATTTTTTTAATTTATTTGTTGCTTCTAAATCAAATATTCTTCTACAAATCCAAATAACATTTTGACCCATCCGGGAAATTACCGCCACCACAAACAAGGCTATTAAGCTTTTCTTCCAAGCCGTTGAATCGTTTTGGAAAAACAAAATCAGGTCATCCAAAAACGTCGAAAAAAAACGTGTTTCTACTATCGGCAATAAAGCGATGGCGATCTGAAGACCCAGCACCAGGAGCAAGGTGTTCGGCACCATCTTCCAATAAAGCTTAATTATCCATCTTAAGGTTGCCACTGTCGCCTTCCAGTTTTTTTTCTCCATCTCCTCCACAAACCTATTATACAATCCCAACAGAGTTTCTCCTTATCCCAAACCTTTGATAAAATATATCACCAGCGGCCCCGCAACGGCAGGGTGCAACGGTCTGTAACCCCGCCACTGCGGGGCGACTCCTGCCAACAAATGCACTTCGTATACCTACTCAAAAGCCAAAAAGACGGCAAATTATACATAGGGTCTTCTTCAAAATTAAGAGCAAGATATATTGATCATCAAAAAGGACGAGTTAAATCAACTAAAAACAGGCGCCCTCTAAAGTTAATTTACTATCAGGCCTTTCTATCAAAAAAAGATGCTACCAGAGAAGAGCGTTATTTAAAATCAGGTGGCCACGCTCACCAACTTCTTTGTCAACGTGTCAAAAACAGCCTTAACTCTGATAAAATATATCACCAGCGGTAGCAAAGCGGTTATGCAACGGTCTGTAAAACCGTCCCAGGCAGGTTCGACTCCTGCCCGCTGGACCAAAGCGGACGGTCTGTAACCCCGCCACTGCGGGGCGACTCCTGCCCGCTGGACCAAAGCGGACGGTCTGTAACCCCGCCACTGCGGGGCGACTCCTGCCCGCTGGACCAAGAAAATTGTCAAAACACCCCCATGCCCCCCATCAAATCAAAATTCTATCGTCTCGCCAACAATCAAGTCCGTTATCTGGAATCAGGTTCTCCTCGAAATCCACCCCTGGTTCTTCTCCATGCCTGGCCGGCCACAGCTGATATGTATCGACCAATAATGAAAAACCTGTCTTCTTCCTTTCACATCTTTGCCCCCGATTTCCCCGGCTTTGGCCTCTCTCATTCAACTGGACCGTCTTCTTATTCCACTTATACCAAATTTGTTTCAAATTTTTTAACCACTCAGAACCTCTCCCGAATTTATCTGTGTGGATCCTCCATGGGCGCCGCTATCGCCCTCAACTTTACTCACCAACACCCCCATCAAGTTAAAAAATTGGTCATCCATGCTCCTCCTATCAACCTGGCTGTTTACCATCAACGGTTTTATCCCTTACTCGCCAGACTAACCAAACACTCACGTCTCACTACCCCCCTCATAAATATACTAAAAGGCCATCCCTGTCGTGTTTACTTTTACCTTCGTGATCGAAAATATCATCTTTCCTTTTCTTTAGTTGATCAAATCTATTCCACCGCCAAACTTTCTTCGCCCGACACCATCATGTCTCTTTTGGCCGAATTTATCACCCAAGACATTACCGATTTAGCCAAATCCATTTCCATTCCCACTCGCTTTCTTGTCGGTCAAGATGATCACCGAATTTTACAATCCGATGCTCAAAAAATTTGCCGCCTTAATAAGAATTTTTCACTATTATCTATTCCCCAAGTTAATCATCGTTTTTGTGTTTGTGCTCCTCATCGTTTTGCCCAAGCCATTTCCGGTTTTATTACACCAAAACAGAAACCTGTTTCCTAAAAATGCATCTTATTTCTGTCACCCTCCAAAATTTTCGCTCTTATTCCAAAAAGTCTTTCTCTTTCTCACCCAAAACCAACCTTATCATCGGGCCCAATGGCTCCGGCAAAACCAACCTTTTGGAGGCCATTTATTTACTCTCTGCCGGTAAAAGTTTTCGCTCTATTTCTTTGGCTAAGCTCATCTCTTGGAATCAAACCTTTGCTTTAGTTCAGGGGCATCTACACAATTCTGATGATAATCCCAAACTAGAAGTCCAACTGGTCCAAAAACCCGATTCTCCGGCTGTTTCCCGCCAATACCTTATTCAAAATGTTACCAAAACCAGAAAAAGTTTCGTCGGCACCATTAAAACGGTCGTCTTTTCTCCTCAAGACATTCGTCTTACCACCGGCTCTCCTTCCCGTCGTCGCGACTTTATTAATTCGGTTTTTACCTCAACCGAGTGGCGCTATGCCCAATCTCTGACTCAATATAACAAAGCCTTGGCTCATCGTAATGAGCTTTTAGACCAGATAAGACAAGGGAAAAACTCTAAAAAAGAACTGTTTTATTGGGATCAGTCGCTTATCAAAAATGATCTGATTATTCATCAGTATCGTCATTCTTTTATTCAGTTTGCCAATCATTTCTTTGCCAATAATTCTCATCCGGAAATAAAAAAGATATTTTTAAACCCCCAAGTTTCCTCGCTTAATCAGTCCGCCCTCGACAGGAACTATTTTACCGATTTAGCCAGAGGCTACACTCAAACCGGTAACCATCGTGACGATTTTAGTTTCGACAGTAAATCTTTTCCCGGTTCTGACAAAAATCTGGCTCATTGGGGTAGTCGGGGACAACAACGTCTGGCTGTTTTGGCCCTTCGTCTGGCTCAAATTAATTTTATTAAAACCAGCCAAAAACAAATTCCGATTTTACTTCTGGATGATATTTTTTCCGAACTGGACACCGACCATCAAAAACTGGTTACCAATATTTGCCGAAATTACCAAACCATCTTTACTTCCGCCGAACCGGATACCGGCAAGCTTCTGCCTGATGCAAAAATCATCAATTTATAATATAATACTGTACTGATTCCCCAAAATAGTGGGAAAAGTATAAAGTACATTGAAATTTCGGGTTTTATTCAGAGTCATATTACA
>Ga0075114_10000970_pt1 | contig 16377 bp, 16 predicted proteins | sample AntAceMetag02UKM_FD_69784 | JGI IMG/M metagenome (GOLD analysis project Ga0075114, IMG submission 69784) | Saline lake microbial communities from Ace Lake, Antarctica - Antarctic Ace Lake Metagenome 02UKM | ecosystem: Environmental > Aquatic > Non-marine Saline and Alkaline > Saline | place... | reverse complement strand
AAGTGGGGCGGGTTGACACCCCACAACACATATTATACGAGGAGGAATCAAACAATGGACTTCAAGCTCAACGAAGAGCAAGAGATGATCCGAAAGATGGCGAGTGACTTTGCTGCCAAGGAAGTCGCACCCATAGCCACAGAGATGGACGAAAAAGGGGAAATGCCCTTCGCCAACATCAAGAAAATGGGCGAACTCGGCTTCCTGGGCCTTGTCGTCTCTGAGGAATTCGGGGGCTGCGGACTGGACAACGTCAGCTATGTGTTGGCCATTGAGGAGATCTCCAAAGCCTGCGCCTCCACAGGCTGCCTCATGGCCGTACAGAACTCACTAGTCTGCGGCGGGATCGAGAAATTCGGCACGGAGGAACAGAAGCGCAAGTACCTGCCCAAGCTGGCCCAGGGCGACATGATTGGATGCTTCGCCCTCACCGAACCATCCGCGGGATGCGACGCCGCGGCCCAGCAGACCACCGCTATCCTGGAAGGTGACGATTATGTCATTAACGGTTCCAAGCATTTCATCACCAACGGCGGCTTTGCTGATCTGGTAATCCTCTTCGCCATGACCGACAAGAGCAGGGGGAATCGCGGCATCACCGCCTTTCTCGTAGAGAAGGGTACGCGGGGTTTCAGCACAGGCAAGAAAGAGCACAAGATGGGTATCCGGGCAACCGATACCTCCGAGCTTATCTTCCAGGATTGCCGCGTCCCCATCACCAATCGACTAGGCTCTGAAGGACAAGGTTTCAAGATTGCCATGACGATGTTGGATGGAGGACGTGTCGGCATCGCCGCCCAAGCTGTGGGCATCGCAACCGCCGCCTATGAGGAAGCACTGGAATACGCCAAGGTTCGCGAGCAATTCGGTCAGCCCATCGCCAAGTTCCAGGCCATTCAGTGGATGCTGGCTGACATGGCAACGCGCATTGACGCTGCTCGCCTACTGACCTATCGGGCAGCGCGTGCCAAAGATGAGGCCGCAGTCAGCGGAGCACGCTACAGCAAAGAAGCAGCCATGGCCAAGCTCTATGCCTCAGAGACGGCCGTCTGGGTGACCAACAAGGCAATTCAAATACACGGTGGCTACGGCTACATGAAGGAGTATGCCGTGGAACGTCATTTCCGCGATGCCAAGATCACCGAGATATACGAGGGAACCAGCGAGATTCAGCGCTTGGTCATCGCCGCATCCATCCTGCGCTAGGCACGACTGGGAGAAGACTTCTGCGCAAAGAGTTCAGAAGTCTGTGGTCAATAATAATTATCGAGGGACTACCGAACTGAGCATCCCCGGCAAAGCTCCCAGCGGTACGGATGGAGAAGACTTCGGAAGCCTATATAGTGCACGACCGAGGGATTATTGCACCAAACTTTCCCGCTAGAGTATCTGATTGTACACACAAAGAGGACTCCGGAAATCTTTACCAGAGTGCGGCATCAACCTATCTTAGGGGAGGATGTTCGTTGAACAAGCAGTATTTGGTCCTGGACAAGGGCTGGGTACAACTGGAAGAGATGATGGGCGGCGACGAGGCCGTGATCCGCGGGGCGCGCATCTGCTATCAATCTACGTCCAGCTCTCCCCAGGCTGATGAGCGCCTGATTCACCGTTTGATGCGCAGCGAACCGAAGCACAATACTGTCTTCGAGCACGCCGTCTTTCGCTTTAGCGTCAAGTGTCCCATCTTCGTCGCGCGCCAATGGTTGAGACATCGCATCGGCACTTTCAACGAGCGTTCTCTGCGCTACTGCATCGCAAAGAGAGAGTACTACGTCCCTGCCGAGAGCGAAATCCCGGATGCCTACCAGGAACACATGGAACGCTCTTTCGACCTCTATCAGCGTCTCTTGGAGGCAGGCTGGCGACGCGAACAAGCTAGAGGCGTGTTGGGCACTTCCGTCTACACCGAGTTCATCTGGACCGTGAACGCCTGGTCACTGATGAACTGGCTATCGAAACGCTATCACAAATCTGCACAGTGGGAGCATCGCCAATACGCCGACGCTATCTTGGGTATCTTCCAAGAAGCCATGCCCATCACTGCTTCGGCCTTTGAGGAGTACGTGTTGAAATCATGAGACCTACTTGGGATGAATACTTCATTGACATCGCCAGACACGTAGCCACTCGCTCCACCTGCCTGCGACGCCACGTGGGAGCAATCATCGTCAAGGACAAGCGCATCCTTTCCACAGGGTACAACGGCGCTCCCCGGAACTTGCCACATTGCGATGAGACGGGGTGCCTACGAGAACAACTGGGCATTCCATCTGGTCAGCGACAGGAGATCTGTCGCGGACTACACGCCGAACAGAACGCCATCGTCCAGGCCGCCTTGCACGGCGTGACAATCCAAGGAGGCCAGATCTTCTGCACTCACCAACCCTGCGTCACCTGCGCCAAGATGATTATCAACGCTGGCATCGTCAGAGTGGTCTGCGCCGAGGAATACCCCGACGAGTTAGGCCGCTCCATGCTGGCAGAAGCGGGGATCGAGCTGGAACTCTGGCACAGAGATAGCTAGCGAAGGCACAAAGAGCATTTCAGGAGGACAGATGAGCAGTTCTAAAATCGAGGACCTACGCAAGAGGAAACACCAGGCCAGCCTGGGAGGAGGAGAGAATCGCCTCGACCGCCAGCACGCCAAAGGTAAACTGAGCGCGCGCGAACGGCTGGACCTGCTTCTGGATGAGGGGTCTTTCCAGGAAATTGACGCCTTTGTCACCCATCGCTCCACGGCCTTCGGCCTAGAAAATCGCGTATTATTGGGAGACGGAGTTGTCACAGGCTACGGTACCATTGACCATCGCCTGGTTTACGTCTACGCCCAGGATTTCACCGTGATGGGAGGCTCTCTGGGAGAAGCCCACGCTGCCAAGATCTGCAAGATCATGGATATGGCCCTCAAGAACGGGGCTCCCGTGATCGGAATAAACGACTCCGGCGGGGCGCGTATTCAGGAAGGTGTGGCAGCCCTGGGAGGGTACGCCAGCATCTTTCTGCGCAACACTCTCGCCTCCGGTGTGATACCACAGATATCAATCATCGCCGGCCCTTGTGCCGGTGGTGCAGTCTATTCCCCCGCTCTAACGGACTTTGTCTTCATGGTGCAGGATACCAGCTACATGTTTATCACCGGTCCCAAGGTGATAAAGGCAGTAACCCACGAGGACGTCACTTCTGAAGAACTGGGCGGGGCCATGACCCATAATCGAATCAGCGGGGTAGCGCACTTCGCCGCACGGGATGAGAAGGAATGTCTCGCCCAGGTTCGCAGACTCCTCAGCCTCATTCCTGACAACAACTTGGCAGGTCCTCCCTACATTCCATCTACCGATGATCCCTTGCGTATGGATTCTCATCTCGACACCATTGTCTCCGAAAACTCCAGGAAGCCCTACGACATGAAAGAAGTCGTCCTCATGGTTGTAGACGATGGCGAACTGCTGGAAGTCCACGAGCACTACGCCCCAAACATCATCGTGGGCTTCGCCCGGCTGGATGGACACTCGGTTGGCATTGTAGCCAACCAACCCTCGGCTCTGGCCGGAGTGCTCGACATTAATGCCTCCACCAAAGGAGCACGCTTCATCCGCTTCTGCGATTGCTTCAATATCCCCATCATCACTTTCGAGGATGTGCCTGGGTTCCTCCCAGGCGTCTCTCAGGAACACGGAGGGATAATCCGTAATGGTGCTAAGCTGATCTATGCCTATTGTGAGGCGACCGTACCGAAAATCACGGTCATCACCCGCAAGGCCTACGGAGGAGCCTATTGCGTGATGAACTCCAAGCACATCCGAGGGGACATCAACTTTGCCTGGCCTTCCGCAGAGATCGCCGTCATGGGCCCTGAGGGAGCCGTGAACATCATCTCTCGTCAGGAAATCGCTGAGGCCGACGACCCCGAGGCTACCCGTGCCAGGCTGATTCAAGAATACCGTGAGGAGTTTGCCAATCCTTATGTAGCCGCCTCACTGGGCTACATCGATGACGTCATCGAACCGCACGAGACCCGTCCACGCCTCATCAACGCCTTGCACATGTTGGAGAACAAGCGCGACACCAACCCGCCTAAGAAGCACGGCAACATGCCACTGTAGGGAGCCAGGCCCCCCAAAAAGTGCAGTAGGAGAGAGGAGCAGGTTTTGGACATACTACAGGCTGGGATTCACGTAACCATCGTCGGCATGGCACTCGTCTTCTCTGCTCTGACGATTCTGATGCTGGCCATAGTGGTGCTGAATCGCGTTTTCAGGCCCAAGGAGGAAACCTCATCCAGCGTATCTGCCGACCGAGTAGGCCCAGAGGAGGAAAGCGTCATCGTTGCGGCTATGGCTGTGGCCCTCTCCCTCGCATCCGAGGAAGACGCTGAAGCCCGTTCCCTGAGGCCAGTCAGTATCCTTTCTATACGCCGAGGGACAGGCGCCTGGAGAAACTACGCGAGACTGCAATCAGTGCAACGGGGGAGCCGGCGGCCAAACCCAGCCAGCGGACGAATCCAGCCCGCAGATCCAATCCGCAAGAAACCAAGAACAGAGTGAAGCAACGTTCCCCTGGCAACACAATTAGGAGGCAGCCGTGAGAACTTACGAACTAACCGTCAAAGGCAGGACCTACCGGATTGAGATCGGAGCACTGAGTCAATCCCCGGTCGAGGTGACTGTCAACGGACAGGAGTATTCCGTTCAGGTCACCAGAAGGGGCTCCCCAGAAAGAACCAACGAGATCGCTGCAGAGCCTAGCGTCTCTGTTTCCCCCAAGGCTGCTGCTCCCAGCATACCCAGACAGATCCCGCAGGACCAGTCGACTCCCTCGGACGGCGCAGAGGTCACTGCTCCGATGCCCGGCAAGATCCTCTCCATCAAGGTGAGCGTAGGAGACCATGTGGAGGCTGGACAGGTACTCTGCACGCTGGAAGCCATGAAGATGGAAATGGCGATCAACTCAGTCAGCAGTGGAACCATCGCCAAGATCAGCGTAGAAACAGGTCAAACGGTGAAGCATGGCGAGACACTCTGCATCATAGCCTGATCCGAGAGGAATGACATCAATGAATTGGAACACGCTGACACAGCTATCATACGGAATAATGGAACTCACGTGGGCGAATGTCGTCATGATCGCCGCAGGGGGCATTCTGATCTATCTGGCGATCTCCAAGGAATACGAACCGCTACTCCTGTTACCGATTGGCGTCGGGTGTATCCTTGCCAACATTCCTGCGACGGGGATGACAGAAGAGCATGGCTTGCTTTGGACTCTCTATCAGGCCGGCATCGCCAACGAGCTCTTCCCCAGCCTAGTGTTCATTGGTATCGGAGCCATGACTGACTTTGGACCTCTCCTGGGAAACCCCAAGCTCATTTTGCTGGGTGCAGCCGCCCAGTTCGGTATTTTCGGCACATTGATGGTAGCTACCCTGCTGGGATTTCCCATCAACGAAGCGGCCTCCATCGGTATCATAGGGTCCGCCGACGGGCCAACGTCCATCTACGTTGCGGCCGCCCTGGCTCCCAATCTGCTAGGCCCTATCGCGGTGGCTGCGTACTCCTACATGTCGCTGGTGCCCATCATCCAGCCGCCGGTGATGAGACTGCTCACTACCCGGGAGGAACGCCTTATCAAGATGCCGTATTCATTGAAGCCGGTATCGAAGACCACACGAGTCCTTTTCCCCATTGTCACTACTCTCATCTGTGGCCTCATCGTCCCTATGGCCACACCGCTGATCGGTATGCTCATGTTCGGCAACCTGCTGCGGGAATGTGGCGTGGTGGAGAGACTGAACCAGGCAGCCCAAAATGAGCTGGCCAACATCGTCACCATCTTCCTCGGTGTGGCCATTGGCTCAACCATGACGGCAGCCAGCTTCCTGAATTGGCGCACCATAGGTATCGTAGCTGGGGGACTGTTGGCGTTCACGCTCGACACCGCTGCCGGCGTGCTCTTTGGAAAGCTGATGTGTCTGCTCTCCGGAAAGAAGATCAATCCCCTCATTGGGGCATCCGGCATTTCTGCCTTCCCCATGTCTGCACGCGTAGTGCAAAAGGTCGGACAAGAAGAGGATTCCTCCAACTTCCTGCTCATGCACGCTATGGGAGCCAACACGGCAGGCCAGATAGCCTCAGTGATGGCCGGCGGTGCACTATTGGCGTTGTTAGCCCACTAGAGAAAGTCAAGAAAACGGACTGAGGAGCATACGCATGGAGGACAAGATCAACAAAGAGAAGAGAAAATGGCGAGAGGGAGTGGTCGAACCACTCCTGGAGCGCCGTCCAGAACGTCGCATCCGCTTCGCCACGGCTTCGGGCATTGAAATGGATCGGGTGCTAGCTCCGTACGATGATCCCGTGGACTACCTAACGGACCTGGGCTTCCCCGGTCAGCATCCCTTCACACGCGGCCCCTACCCGACGATGTACCGCGGACGGCTGTGGACCATGCGACAGTACGCCGGCTATGCCACGGCAGAAGAGTCCAATCTTCGTTACAAGTACCTGCTGGAGCAGGGTCAGACGGGTCTCTCAGTAGCCTTCGACCTTCCGACACAAATCGGCTACGACTCCGATCATCCTCTGGCTGAAGGCGAGGTGGGCAAGGTCGGCGTGGCCATCAACTCACTGGAGGACATGGAGACCCTCTTTTCAGGTATCCCCTTGAATGAGATAAGTACCTCCATGACCATCAACGCTCCGGCCGCCATCCTGTTGGCAATGTATGTGGCCGTGGCTAAGAAACAGGGAGCCGACCTTACTCGGCTGCGCGGCACCATCCAGAACGACATTCTCAAAGAATACGTCGCCCGCGGAACGTACATCTTCCCTCCTAGACCATCTATGCGACTCATAACCGACACCTTCCGGTACTGCAAAGACCATCTGCCACGCTGGAACACCATCAGCATCAGCGGCTATCACATTCGGGAAGCGGGCTCAACGGCAGTGCAGGAGATCGCCTTCACTCTGGCCAATGCCATTGCCTACGTCCAGGCAGCCATAGATGTAGGCCTCGACGTCGATGGCTTCGCGGGCCGCCTCTCGTTCTTCTTCAACGCTCATAACAACCTGCTGGAGGAGATTGCCAAGTTCAGGGCCGCTCGGCGACTCTGGGCACGGATCATGCGGGAGCGCTTCGGAGCTCAGAGTGCCCGTTCCTGCAGCCTGCGATTCCATGCCCAGACCGCCGGTTCCACGCTGACAGCTCAACAGCCCGACAATAACGTTGTCCGTATAACCCTGCAAGCCCTCTCTGCCGTGCTGGGAGGCACGCAAAGCCTGCATACTAACTCGAGAGACGAAGCCCTTTCGCTACCCACTGAGGACTCAGTACAAATCGCCCTGCGCACACAGCAGATCATCGCCTATGAGAGTGGCGTCACAGATACCGTAGATCCTCTGGCCGGAAGCTACATCATCGAGCATCTAACCAACGAGATCGAGCGGAGGGCACAGACATACCTTGAGAAAATCGATGCCTTTGGTGGAGCTCTGGCTGCTATCGAGAGAGGTTTCATCCAGAAGGAGATAGCCGAGAGTGCTTACCTTCACCAGAAGGCGGTAGAGACAGAAGAGAAGATCGTCGTCGGTGTCAACCGATTCGCCACAGTAACAGAACAGAAGCTGCAGCGCTTGATCGTCAATCCTGCAGCGGCAGAGCAGCAAATCACCAGGCTTAGGGCCCTTCGAGAGCGCCGTGATCAAGAGAAAGTCAGTGCCACATTGAGTCGATTAAGAGACACTGCCAGGGGAACCGATACCATCCTACCCATCATTCTAGGTTGCGTAGAGGCCTACGCCACGTTGGGTGAGATCTGCGACGTCCTGCGTGAGGTTCTCGGCGAGTACGAGTCGACTGCCTTACTCTAGTGTCACTCACGCACAGGGGGAGACAAGTGATCATCAAGCTCGACCATATCGCTATAGCGGTAAAAGACCTTGAGTGCGCTCTGAAGCCCTACCAGGAGGCTTTGGGACTCACCGTATCCGAAATGGAGGAGATCCCAGGTCAGCAAGTACGAATCGCTTATCTGCCCATCGGCGACACGGAGATAGAGCTACTGGAGCCTACGACCGACGACTCTGGAGTGGCCAAGTTCCTTGAGAAACGCGGGGAGGGCCTGCATCACATCTGTCTGGAAGTGGATGACCTGAAAGCTACTCTTGCCAGACTGAAGGCTCAGGGCATGCGTCTCATTGACGAGGAACCTCGCGACGGAGGCAAAGGTAAACGCATCGCCTTTGTGCACCCTCGCAGCATGAACGGGGTACTGATAGAATTGACCGAAGGACAAGACAAGTAGTGCAACTTGGCGGAAATGCTTGGCCTACTTCCTGCTCAGAGGAGATCGTCAGATCCCCGCCAAGAATGCCAGTCCTACCGCATAATGCCAGGATCTGACGATCCCTGGCGAGCATTAGCCGGTGAGTCATTCGTGCCGTCGGGCACTAGAGAGGAGCATCACCGGCAGCTTCAATACGGGACCAATGGAGGTACCACCATGATATGGGATCGCAAAGCGCTAGACGAAACCCATAAGGACCAGGAAAAGTGGGAATCACACATCCTCGAGAAGTCCCTGGAGCGACATCCAGAGCGGGCCAGTGAGTTTATCACAACGTCTGGCATGTCTATCCAGAGACTCTATACCCCCACTGATCTATCCGAGATGGACTATCAGCGAGATACCGGTTTCCCAGGCCAGTATCCCTTTACCAGAGGCGTACACCCTACCATGTATCGAGGACGCCTCTGGACCATGCGCATGTTTGCTGGGTTCGGGACCGCAGAGGAAACCAACGAGCGCTACAAGTATCTCCTGAAGCATGGCGAAACGGGGCTCTCAGTAGCGTTCGACTTCCCTACTCTCTACGGCTACGACACCGACGCTCCTGAAGCAGAGGGCGAATTCGGGAAATGTGGTGTGGCAGTCTCTTCTCTAGCAGACATGGAGATTCTCTTCGATGACATTCCGGTAGATGAGATCACCACATCCATGACCATCAATGGTCCCGCGGTCGTCATCTGGGCCATGTACATTGTCGCCGCCGAGAAGCGGGGAATCTCGATGGAGAATCTCGGCGGAACAATCCAGAACGATGTCCTCAAAGAGTACATAGCACAGAAATCCTGGCTCCTGCCACCCAGACCGTCCATGCGACTCATTGTAGACACAATTGAATTCGGGTCGAAATACCTGCCCAAGTGGAACACCATCTCCATCAGTGGGTATCACATCCGTGAAGCAGGTTCTACGGCCGTACAGGAACTGGCATTCACCCTTGCTGACGGCTTCGCCTATGTCCAGGCGGCCACCGAAAGAGGGTTGGATGTGGATAGCTTCGCTCCGCGCCTCTCTTTTTTCTTCAATGCCCACAACGACTTCTTCGAGGAAGTCGCCAAGTATCGAGCTGCTCGACGCATTTGGGCGCACGAGATGCGGGAGCGCTTCGGGGCCATCAACCCCCGCTCCTGGTGGTTGCGCTTTCATACTCAGACCGCCGGATGCTCTCTCACAGCTCAACAGCCAGAAACCAACATCGTACGTACTACCATTCAGGCCCTGGCGGCCATCCTGGGAGGTACCCAGAGCCTCCATACTAACTCCATGGACGAGGCTTTGGCGCTCCCCTCGGAGACGGCTGTGCGTATCGCATTACGAACTCAGCAGATCATCGCTCACGAGAGCGGCGTGATCAACTCCGTGGATCCGCTGGCCGGGAGCTATCTGGTTGAGGCGCTTACAAACCGCATGGAACGAGAAGCTTACAAGTACTTTGAGATTATCGAAACCCTCGGCGGCGTGATACCAGCAATCGAACAGGGCTTTTTCCAGAGGGAAATCGCAAGGAGCGCATACCGCTACCAGCGAGAGCTCGACCAACGGAAGAGAATCGTCGTTGGAATGAACGAGTACGCATCGGATGAACCCTTGACTATTCCGATTCTTCGTATGGACTCAGAGGGCGAACGAAGGCAACTGGAACGATTGGCTCGGGTGCGGAAAGAGCGCGACAACGACCTGTTGGCGCAGCGCATCGAGGCCCTTAGGAATGCCGCCAAGAGCACGGAGAACCTGATGCCCCATATCTTGGAGGCCGTACGAGCCAATGGAACACTTGGCGAAATCTGTGACGTCCTCAGAGATGTCTTCGGAGAATATCGTGAGCCTCCCTTTATCTGATAAAAGAGGAAGGTGTGGAAAAAGGCCGCCCGCCAGACTTCGGAAGTCTCTAGAAGGATAGTGTGGTCCATAATATGCCACTAAACTGCCAAGCAAAACTGCACAGAATCCAATGCATTTCTCGCACGCGGTACACTTCCAAAGTCTTCTTCTACACCCTCAAAAGGGCGTATTCCGCCAGATGGCATTTTTGATGTATAATAACCAGCGAAGCGAAACATGAAGGAGCGAAAGATGACAGCAAGGAAGATTCGTATCCTGGTCGCCAAGCCTGGTCTCGACGGCCACGATCGTGGCGCGAAAGTCATCGCTCGGGCACTCCGAGACGCGGGCATGGAGGTCATCTACACTGGCCTTCGCCAGACTCCTCAGATGATCGCAGAAGCGGCGCTACAAGAAGATGTTGATGTTGTGGGCCTGAGTATTCTCTCTGGGGCGCACATGGCTCTCATACCGCGCACTGTTCAGCTTCTTAAGGAGAACGGCCAAGATGACGTAGTGGTCATCGCCGGAGGCATTATCCCCGATGACGACGTCCCAGCTCTCCAGGCGGCGGGAGTAAGGGGAGTATTCGGCCCGGGGACTCGGACCCAGGACATCATCGATTTTGTACGCCATGAAGTTGGTAAACGCAAGTAGCACTCTGAAGTCTACGTCCTCCCAGGTGACAACGTGAACCCTGAAAGCCTGATCGAAAGAACGCTGTCAGGAGAACGCCGGGCGTTGGCTCGGTTGATCTCACTGGTGGAAAACGATGGAGAAGAAGCAAGGCAAGCTCTGGCCTCTCTGTACCCTTCCACTGGCAAAGCCCACATCGTAGGCGTAACCGGCGCTCCGGGCACGGGTAAGAGCACTCTCGTGAACAGGCTGGCCCTCGAATTCCGAAGCAGAGACGTTACTGTCGGCATCATTGCAGTTGACCCCACCAGTCCCTACTCGGGAGGAGCCATACTGGGTGACCGTATCCGCATGAGAGATCTTAGCGGCGACCCAGGGATATTCATACGCAGCATGGCTTCCCGGGGGAGCCTGGGAGGGCTAGCCCGGGCAACCGGAGACGTAGTCAAAATCATTGATGCTGCCGGGTACCAAATCATACTGGTGGAAACGGTAGGAGCAGGCCAGGCCGAAGTTGAGATCGCTAGAACGGCTCATACCACCCTGGTCGTGGAGGCACCTGGTCTCGGCGATGACATACAGGCCATCAAAGCCGGCCTCATGGAAATCGCCGACATCTTCATCGTGAACAAGGCCGACCGTGATGGAGCCGATAACACCGTCATGTTCCTGCAGATGATGCTCGATCTGAACTCCAACACCTCGCACTCCAGTAGGCATCACGGCGATAACTTGCCAGCATCGCCAGAGGTAGCGACAACTCCATCCTCGTACTGGCGACCACCAATTATCAAGACCATCGCCACCCGTGGAGAAGGCACTGCAAAGGTAGTGGACGCCATTGAGCAACACGCTACTTTCCTTCGGCAGACAGGCGGGATTCAGGCTTATGAGTTGGAACGCGCGCGGACCGAGTTCGAACGGATTCTTGTTCAGGACTTATTGGAACGCTATCTTCGACTAGGAAGTGCTTCGGAGATTGAGGCCATGCTGGAGAAGATCATCGCTCGGGAAGTGGACGTGTACTCGGCGGTGCAAAACCTACTGGATAACCTCGAAATGCGGAGAAAAGCCTAGAACATGGATATCTTGCTCATCCGCCATGGCGAATCCACCTGGAACGCGGAAGGTATCATTCAGGGATGGGGAGATCCTCCCCTGAGCGAGACTGGGCGCGCGCAAGCCCGGTCGTTGGGCCTGCGACTGAGCCAACGAGAAGGGATTGACGCCCTGTACTCCAGCACTCTGCAACGAGCACGGGAGACGGCGGAGATCATTGCCGAGCTCACCGGTACTTCGCCCCGCTTCGACGATCGCCTTCGCGAGGGTGGCATTGGCGTACTGACCGGCGTCAATGTGAAAGACGTCGAGAGACTCTACCCGGAGATCTGGCGAGACTGGCAGGAGGACCCACTGAAGACTCCCATTCCCGATGGAGAGGACAACGAGAACTTCGTAAAGCGGGTCACACAGGTCATGGAGTCGATCATAGCCAACCACGAGGACAATGACCAGATAGCAGTGGTGAGTCATGGTGGCGCCTTCGGCATCTATCTTGCCCACCTAATCGGGCTGGATATGCGCAAACGAGTGCCTTTCCGGTTCGCCAATGCGTCTTTGAGCATGATTCAACTGGGAGGCATGCGCCCCAGAATCGCGCTTCTCAATGACACCTGTCACTTGGACCGGAGCTAGTACACGAAGGTCGCAACCGCGAAGCATGGTTCAGCGGCGGCAAGTATCACGATGAGCTACGCATGAGCATTCTGAGGTCAGAGTTTGACGAGCACCATGTATAGTCATTTGGAGGTGAACCGAAAGTGCAAATCGAGGGCAGAAGAAGTTACGGGGAACTGGCCATCTTCACGGGTAACGCCAATCCAGACCTTGCCCTGGAGATCTGCGAGTACTTGGATGTGCCACTGAGCGGCATAAGTATCGCTATTTATCCCAACGAGAACATCTTTGTCCAACTGCAACACAGCGTCCGATCCCAAGACGTTTTCCTCATCCAACCCACTTGCAGCCCAGTGAACCAGAGCATCATGGAACTGCTCATCATACTCGACACGCTCAAGCGCGCCTCGGCAGGCCGTATCACGGCGGTCGTGCCCTACTTCGCCTACGGGCGCAGTGATAAAAAGGATTTGCCAAGAGTTCCCATAACGGCCAGACTGATGGCCGATATCATCGGTGTCGCGGGGGCGGACCGTTTTATGACCATTGACCTCCACGCAGGCCAAATCCAGGGGTTCTTCAGTATCCCTGGTGACGAACTGACCGCCTTTCATATCCTCAGCGACTACTTCCTGCAGATGCAAATCCCTAATGCGGTCGTGGTGAGCTGCGATCTGGGATTCGCCAAGAAGGCCCGCAACTTCGCACAGAAGTTGGAACTGCCCATGGCCTTTGTAGAAAAGCGACGCACCGGTATGTGCGCCGAAGCGCTGACCGTCATCGGCGACGTCGAGGGTAGGAACATCATCCTGGTGGATGACGAGGTCGATACGGCCGGATCTATATCTGAAGCCGCCCGCATCCTCAAAGAACATGGTGCCAGGGACATCTATGCCGGATTCACCCATGCCACCTTCTCCTTACCAGCCATTGAGCGACTTCAGGATAGCCCCATCACGGAGATCATTACCACGAACACAGAGCCCATTCCCGAAAGAGACAAGCTCACTAATCTGACCGTACTCTCAGTTGCCCCGCTTCTCGGAGAAGTGATCCGTCACGTGCACCTGGGCATATCGGTGGGCGAGCTGTTCAACGAATAGGGGCAGGGTTCGCTCGCAAGCAATCCTAAATATGGCGCGTTATCGTCTACTTTGCCCGACGCCATCCCTAAAGAGTGCAGTTTCCAGGTCGCGTCTGGGAGCCTAGCACGAAAAACGGCCCGTTCTGTGAGCCTCTTCCCTGACAAGGTGTCATATTGAGAACTGCTGTTCGCTCGCCACTCAAATTGACAACACTGTTCCTCTCTGCTATACTACTATGCGCGCTCTGGATGGAGAGGATGCTATCCACTGCACACGGAGGGATGGCAGAGCGGACGATTGCGGCGGTCTTGAAAACCGTTGTGGGGGCAACCTCACCGGGGGTTCGAATCCCTCTCCCTCCGCCAGTACAACCGAATAGATAGATAGTATCTGGGGAGGTGCCAGAGTGGACGATCGGGGCCGCCTGCTAAGCGGTTGAGGGGTCAAAAGCTCCTCCCAGGGTTCGAATCCCTGCCTCCCCGTCACTCACCCTCGTAGCTCAGGGGATAGAGCGCTGCGCTGCGGACGCAGAGGTCACAGGTTCGAATCCTGCCGAGGGTGCCTTGATTGGTGTGTCGTCTTCTCTATGGGTTCCACTTCGATCCAGGTTCCATGAGATGTGCTATCGAGCCGTAAGCGTGTCTACGTCCATATCCGATTGAGGAGCTGCCCTTCAGTGTAGCCTACCGCTTTCTTCCGGTAGGTCTTTTCTTATGCGGCTGTAGAAACGCTGAGTTCTCTACCCAATGAAACCCTGTTTGCAGTAATGTGGGAAGTATGGTAACCTTGTTAAACAGAATCCACAAGAGGGCATTTGGCAATGAAGAGAGACCTCATTTGTCTCACAGATCTGACGTCAGAACAGATATGGGAAATCCTGGATCTAGCGACGGAGCTCAAGCGAGAATGGAGAGAGACTGGGAATAAGCCAATCCTGGCCAATAAGACGCTGGCCATGGTATTTCAGAAGCCATCCCTGCGCACGAGAGTCTCATTCGAGATGGCAATGAATCACCTGGGTGGTAACGCCATGTATCTCTCGCCCAATGAGATTCGCCTTGGAGAGAGGGAGAGCGTACCCGATGTTGCTCGGGTGCTCAGTAGATACGTGGATGGGATCATGGCCAGGGTCTTTTCCCACGACCACATCCTGCAACTCGCCGAGTACTCCCCGGTGCCAGTAATCAATGGGCTGTCTGATTACAACCATCCTTGCCAGGCATTGGCCGACATGCTCACTATTCGTGAGCACAATAGCGCTTTTCCGAATCTCAAGCTCGCGTGGGTCGGGGACGGCAACAACGTGCTCCACTCCTTGCTCTTTGCAGCCTCAAAGCTCGGCATGGACCTTACCGCCGCTATCCCAAAAGGCTATGAACCCCTGCAGGACGTCGTCCTGCAGGCGCAAGAGATAGCCAACGAGACAGGGTCATCCATTGACATGAACAACGATCCAGTCGAAGCGGTCCGTGATGCCGACGTCATCTATACCGATACGTGGGCAAGCATGGGGCAGGAAGACGAGCGAAAGAAGCGACTTCAGGTATTCCCGCCATACCAGGTGAACGCAGCGCTGGTTTCAAGAGCGAAACCAGATACCATCGTGATGCATTGCCTCCCGGCCCACAGAGGGGAAGAGATCACCGATGAAGTAGCAGACGGACCACACTCCGTACTGTTTGATGAGGCCGAGAACCGGATGCACGCCCAGAAAGCAGTTCTGGCCTTGCTTATGAGCTGATAGACTCTCTTCTCCATTCTTCTCATCGAGAATGGTCATGGGGGGCGTGCGCCTGGCAATCTAGATCAGCAGAGTCCAAGGGCAGGTAGTAGCGTGCAGAGTTTTTCCGACATACTGTGGGTTCTTCTCAGAATCGATACCATCGCTGCAGTGGATATCCTCCTGGTCACTCTGGTTTTTTATGTGCTGCTTCGACTCATCCGAGGCACACAGGCCGTCCAGCTCCTACGTGGGATCATCTTCGTAATACTCGTAGTAGTGATGGTCAGTGGCCTCTTCCGTCTCACCGCATTCAATTGGCTACTCCGTAATGCGATTCCCGCCCTGCTAGTCGCCGTGCCAGTCATTTTCCAGCCGGAACTTCGCCGTGCCTTGGAGAAGCTTGGCCGGGCTGGAGGAATCATTGCCTGGCCTCTAAGGGAAAGCAAACCAGAGAGAACCATACAGGAGATCACGGAGGCCTGCGCAGACCTGTCCAGACGAAAATGTGGGGCTCTCATCGTCCTTGAGCGCGAAACCGGCCTGCAGCAGTACATGGATACTGGTGTCGCTATCAACGGTGATCTCTCGGCTGAGCTACTCCTCACCATCTTTTCTCACAACACAACCCTGCATGACGGTGCCGTGATTTTGCGCGAGGGGAGAATTGCCGCGGCAGCTTGCGTGTTGCCTCTGGCACAGCTGCTGGTTGGTAGGGGGCACTTCGGCACTCGACACCGCGCAGCGATAGGGGCAACAGAGGAAACGGACGCGATCTCCGTCGTCGTCTCAGAGGAGACTGGCACCATCTCTATCGCCAGGAGTGGGCGCATGGTACGCCACCTGGATGAACGGCGACTACGCAGGATACTGGAAGCACTACTGCAACCAGATGCTCCTCAGCGCAATCTTTCGGACTGGATCAAGGATCATGTGCTAACGCTAACTCGAAGGGACACATCGCCGCATGAGTGACATGCGAGCAACCCCGGACCAGACCACGAAGAGAGTTTCGCTATATGACAACTTGGGATCGGCTATACTGGCCTTGTTCCTGGCGATCCTGGTCTGGGTCGTAGCCACCTACGAGG
>Ga0075114_10000968_pt1 | contig 16389 bp, 15 predicted proteins | sample AntAceMetag02UKM_FD_69784 | JGI IMG/M metagenome (GOLD analysis project Ga0075114, IMG submission 69784) | Saline lake microbial communities from Ace Lake, Antarctica - Antarctic Ace Lake Metagenome 02UKM | ecosystem: Environmental > Aquatic > Non-marine Saline and Alkaline > Saline | place... | reverse complement strand
TTTTTGATGGATTTGATCCAGGGAGAGTCGATGGGGAAAATCCTTTCAACAGCGACTTTATCACTGGCCTCCTTCTTGACAGTAAAGGTTCTACTTGACTGACTTCCTTTGATGGCGATAATTATACCGTCGAAGGCTTGAATTCTTTCTTTGTTACCTTCTTTAATTTTATAGTCGAGACTGATGGTGTCACCGACATAAAAGTCTTTTTTATTGTGTGTTATTTTTATGGCCATGCTTTTGGTAAATTGGTACTGGAGAATTATATCAAAGAGCTTGATGCTATTCTAGAATTTGGTCTATTTGTTGTTGAAGTGCCTGGTTGTAGTTGACGCCATAACTTAAGGGTATTTTTTTACCGTTTTCTAAGATGATTAAGCCGTGGTGACCATCGGGGTTTTGCTTGAGGAGATGGTTTAATTTCATTAGTTTGCCTTGACTAGTGTGCGGGGGGATTTTAATGATAAAGTCATAGGTATCGCTATCGTCAGGGGCTTTGGTGTCAATAATGTCAACCAATATAGAGACTTCATTGTTGCGATGGCTAATCTTACCCTCAATGTAGACCGCCTTATTTTCGATCAAGAGGGATTGGCATTTTTCGAAGATTTTAGGAAAGATAACGGTTTCGATTTTAGCTGTTTCGTCTTCTAATGTCAGGAAAGCCATTTGGGCTCCGGTTTTTTTGGTTCTGATGGTTTTGACGGTGGAAATGACTGCTGCAGTTTTTACGGTGGCGTTGGCTTCTTTTTGGGATAGGGTGCTGATTTTGGGTAGATTTAGTGTTTGAAAATTATTCAGGATTTTGCTGATGGGGTTTTTGCTGACAAAAATTCCCAGGAGTTCTTTTTCCATACCCAATTTTTCTTTTTCATCCATTTCCTCCACTTGAGGCAGGTTGTCCGGAGGAGCTTGTAAAGCATTTTTTTTGTCGGATGAATCGAATAGGCCAAATTGCCCGTTGTTTTTTTTGTCGTTAATTTTGTCACAGTCTGATCTGATTTTGTCCAAAGATTGAAGCATGGCGTTTCTGGGTCCGAATTGATCCATGGCACCGACCTTAATCAGGCTGTTGAGAACTTTTTTGTTGACCTTTTGGCTATGAACTCGTAAACAGAAGTCGGATAGGCTTTTGAAGGGGCCATTTTTATTTCGCTCGGAGATAATGTTTTTTATGGCGGCCTCTCCGACATTTTTGATGGCTTCCAGGCCAAAGCGGATAGACATGGAGTTAAGTGATTTGGGATTTTTTTCAATTTCAAAACCACTTTTGGATTGGTTAATGTCGGGGGGGGAGACAATGATTCCCATTTTACGGCTTTCTTCTACGCCGGCGCTGATTTTATCGCTATCGTTGGATTCGGCGGTTAGTAAGGCACACATAAATTCGACCGGATAATTGGCTTTCATGTAGGCGGTGTGATAAGCCAGCATGCCATAAGAAGCGGCGTGGGCTTTGTTGAAACCATAACCGACAAAGGGTTCGATTTTGGAAAAAAGTTTTTTAGCTTTGGGACGAGACAGGCCATTTTTGACGCAACCCTCAATAAACTTCTTTTTTTGTTTTTCCATTTCTTCCGGTATTTTTTTACCAATGGCTTTTCTGAATTTATCGGCCTCGGTCCAATTGTAACCGGCCAGGTAAATGGCGGTGTAGAGACAATCATCTTGATAAACCATAAGCCCGTAAGTTTTTTGAAGAAACTTTTCCATGCGAGGATCAAGGTAACTGGTTAAGGACGGGTCATTTTTTCTTTTGATGTATTCAGGGATAATAGCCATGGGGCCGGGACGATAAAGAGCCACCATGGCCATGATGTCTTCGACTCTTTCCGGTTTTAGTTCTTTTATCCATTTGGTCATACCTTCTCCACCGAGCTGAAAGGTGCCCATGGTGTGTCCTTGTGAAAGCATTCGGAATGTTTTTTGGTCGTCGAGGGGAATTTTTCTTCTGTCAATCTTGGTTCTCTTATTTTTGTAAACATTTTGGATGGCGGCGTCAAGGATTGATAGGTTTCTAATGCCCAGAAGGTCGAATTTTATCAGACCGACATCCTCGATGGCATGCATTTCGTATTGGGTGATGATCTTGTCTCCGCCGGACTCGATTTGAGTGGGGCAAAAATCATTGATGGAGGTGGGAGAAATAACGATGGCACAGGCGTGAACACTGATATGGCGGGCACAGCCTTCGACTTGTTTGGCGCTGTCGAGAATTTTTTTGGCATCGACATCATTACGGTATAGGGATAATAATTCTGGGGTGATTTCTAGGGCTTTGTCAATAGACATGGGGAAACCTTGGGACCCCAAAGGAATGAGTTTACTGATTCTGTCTCCAACGGTGTATTCGTAATTAAGAACACGGGCGGTGTCACGGACGGCACCTTTAGCCATCATTCGACCGAAGGTGCAAACTTGAGCGACGGCTTGTTCGCCGTACTGTTTGACTATGTGATAAAGCATGGCTTGTCGTTTGCTGTCGGCAATGTCCAGATCAATATCGGGAGGACTGGGACGATCTTTATTGAGAAATCGCTCGAAAGGAAGCTGGTAAATTAGAGGATCGACAGAGGTGATACCGAGAACAAAAGAAACCAGGGAGCCGGCGGCAGATCCACGAGTGTTGGTGATGGTGTTGTTTTTTTGGGTCCAGTCGATGAAGTCTTTCATAATCAAAAAATAGGTGGCATATCCTTTGGTGCAAATGAGCTCCAGTTCGTAATTAAGGCGATCTTCGATTTCTTTGGTCAGTTTGCCATAGTGTCGTTTAGCCTCTTGGTCAACTTGTTTTTTTAGGAAGGATTCGGCGGTTTGTTTTTTGGGTAATTTGAGGAGGGGGAAATACCATTTGCCCAGTTCTATCTCCAGATTACATTTGTCGGCAATTTCTTGGGTATTTTGAATGGCATCGGGGAAAGACTCAAACTGTTTTTCCATTTCCTGAGGTGACTTGATGTAAAAGTCGGGAACGTCATACATAGACAGTCTGTTGTCGTCGTCAATAGTGGTTTGAGTATTAATCATCATGAGAACATCCTGGGCAAAAGCATCTTCCTTTTTGATGTAATGGGCATCATTGGCGGCGACTAGGGGGATGCTTAATTGGCGGCTTATTTTTACAATCCCCCGGTTGGCGGTTTGTTGTTTTTTTAGTTGAGGGTGTTCTTGGATTTCCAGATAGTAGTTGGAGCCGAAGAGTTGTTGAAATTTGGCGGCTTCTTTTTGAGCCGATTGGAGTTTGTTGTCGAGTACCAGCTTAGCCACTTTTCCTTCTATACAGGCGCTGGTGCAGATAAGTCCTCGGTGGTATTTTTTTAGCAGGCTCCAGTCAATTCTTGGTTTATAATAAAAACCTTTTAAGTGACTGATACTGACCAATTTAATTAAATTTTTGTAACCCAGTTGATTTTTGGCCAGGAGAATCAAGTGGTTGTTTTGACGGTTTTGGCTGGTTTTATCCAGGTGGTTGGGAGAGAGATACATCTCGCAACCAATAATGGGTTTTATGTCGTATTTTCGGCAGGTTTTATAAAACTCAATGGCTCCATACATGTTGCCATGGTCAGTGATGGCCAGACTGTCCATTCCCATTTGTTTGATGGCGGGGACCAGTTCTTTTATTTTAGACAGGCCATCTAGTAGTGAGTATTCGGTGTGGACATGTAAGTGGACAAAAGACATTATCCAATTTTACAATTTTTCCGCCAGAGGCGGACAAGCAGTTTTCGATTTTTAATAAGACAAACAGGGTCAAAATTTTTGTTTGCGGTAAATGTCAGAGCATTTGTTGGAGAGCGGCGATGCGGTTTTCTATGGGGGGGTGAGTGGAGAAAAGACTGGCGATTTTATTTTTTTTGAAGGGGTTGGTAATATAAAGCGAGGCGGTGGCGGTGGAGGCGGAATGAAGAATGTTTGGGTCTTGGGAGATTATTTGAAGAGCGGAGATGAGTCCTTGAGGTTGTCGGGTCAGTTTAACGGCTGAGGCGTCGGCTAAATATTCACGGCGACGGGATATGGCCAATTGAATAAGTTTGGCGATTAGGGGAGAAAAAATTAACAGAATAATGCCGATGAGGGCAAAAATGCCGGATAAATTATTTTTTTGATTTCGGGATGAGGAGCGGCGAGAGGTGGTTCGGATAAGAATGCTTAATGAACCGACCAGAATGCTGACAATCATCATTAGTCGGATGTCATAGTTCTTGATGTGGGATAGTTCATGAGCGATGACGGCTTCGAGTTGGGTACGATTTAGTTTTGATAAAAGTCCGGTAGTGGCGCAGATGGTGGCGTGATCGGGATCGCGACCGGTGGCAAAAGCGTTGGGAGCCGGACTGTCGACGACATAGATTTTTGGAAAGGGTAGTTGGTTGGCGGTAGCCAGATTTTCGGTGGCGGTATAGAAGTTAAAGAATTCTTGTCGGTTGGCGGGGCGGGCTCGGTTGAGAGAAAGAATTATTTTGTCTCCATGGAAAAAGCCGACCAGGCCGGAAACGGTGGAAAAACCGAGAGCGTAGATGATGATTCCGTCTTCGGCGCCAGTGTATTGAACAATTAGATATGAGATTAAGGTAATAAAGCCGATGAAGATGGTGATGATTAAAGTCGACCGGATTTTATTTCGGGAGACTTGTTCGTAGACGTTGAGCATTAGCTAAGTTTGACTTTGGGAGTTTTAGTCTCGGTGGTGGAGACTTCAATGTGTTCTCCGGCAAGAGGAGTGTCCAGCCCTTTTTCCGGCTTAAATCCCAACAGAGAGGCAATCCAAACTCCGGGAATAGTGACGATGGCGCCATTATAATCGGCGGTAAGATCAATCAGAGTGCGACGAGAGTACATGAGTTTGTCGGCGGTATCGCGGAGCTCATTCATCATATCGGAGACTAATGATGAGGCTTTAAGTTCAGGGTTGCTTTCAACGATTACTTTTAGGGATCCAAGAACTTTACCGATTAATTTTTGAGATTTTTCAATGTCCTGGGGGTTGTTTGATGTGGAGGCCTGTTCTATCAGTTTTCTGGCAGAAGTTAGGTCTTTAAAAATACCCTTTTCGTGTTTCATGTAGCCTTTGACGGATTCAACTAGATTAGGGATAAGACCGGCTTGGCGTTTGAGCTGATTGCCAATTTCTTGGATAGAGGCTTTGATTCTAACCTGAATGGTTTTTAGACGATTGTAGAAGCCGAGAACGTACAAAACAATAACTGCTAGAACGACAAGTAGGTAAGGCATTTGTGTTTTAATGTTTATTAATTTTAGTATAGCATTTTTGAGCTGTTTTCACTTCATTCTCCCCTACTCTCTTTTGGGGTTCGATGTAGCAGAGTCGGAGAAAGTTATAGAAGTCTTTTTCGTTGGTAAAGGTGTGGAGGCGTTGGGTTTTTATTTGCTTGATACCATATTCGGATAGGCTGTAGCCGAGTTTTTGGGCGTATTTTCGGAGGATAATATTATGCTGACGGGAGCCGGTGAAGTGTTGGAGAAGGGAGCCAAAATTGGAAGATGGCTGAACCATCAGGTCAACTTGGATGTTGTTAGTCGTTTGGATAGAGGCTTTTTTGGTTCCTTTGGAAATAGTTTGCTTTCTGTCGGGAAAATTAATAAGATGTTCGATTATTTGCCGGTTCTGACGGCTTTTGGCGGCGATGTCAATATCTCCGACGGTTTGGTTTTGACGACGAAGGCTACCAAGAAGATGGAATTCGGTTTGGGGGAACTTGGCTTGGAGGTGTTTGATGATTTGATTAGCGACTTGTTTGGCCTTTTTTAGTGGAATTCTTTGGTTTTGGTGGATGAAATTTAGAGTGTTTTTGAGAATTAACGATTCCGATTTTTGACCGAAGCGGGGAAATTTTCTGATGAACCCTTTTTGGGCGTAGTGGACAAGTTTTTCTAAGGCCGGTTGCTGTTTTTGGGGAAATTGGAGTTTTTGGGTAAGCTGGTGAGCGATTTTGGGTCCAATGCCATTTACTTGAGTGAAGATAAAGACGGCGGGGTGAATGTTTTTGAAGGCTCGAATAATATGAGGATGGGATCGATGGTGAATAAAGAGATAGTCGAGTTTATTTAAGATGGCCGGTCCGATTCCGGGAATATCGTCCAGAAGTTTTTTATCTTTTTGCCATATTTTATGGATAGGTTTGGGATGGTTTATGACAGATTCGGCGGCTTCTTGATAAGCGGTGATACGAAATTGGTTTTTTTTCTTAATAATATAGGCAGTAGCGATGTCTTTTAGGAATTGGGCGATTTGGTGGTTGGAGTAAGTTTTTGATGGTGGCACCTTGGGTTAATTATAGTACTTTTGTGGTATATTATCAGAGTATCCGGGCCCTTGGTGCAGCGGTCTAGCATATTCGCCTGTCACGCGAAAGATCACGGGTTCGAATCCCGTAGGGCCCGCCTTTTTATTCTAAGATACCGTCGAGGTTAACGTCGTAAAGAATTTCTTCGTTGATTAGACGATAGTTGATTATTTCTCTTGGCTTAAACCAGAGGGGGATTTCTTTTTCGGCTTCTTGAGGTGAGCCGGAGGCGTGAACCAGATTCCTGACGGACCTGTTATCAACATCCGAGATCTGGTATGAATCGATGGTGTAGTCCCCTCTTATGGTGCCGACGTCGGATGTGCAGGGCTCAGTGCTACCGGTGATTTTTCTGATAACGGAAACGGCATGCATGCCCTGCCAGGTCATGGCGATAACGGGACCTGCACTTAAGTATTTTTTGAGATGAGAAAGGACAAGCATGCCGATTTTTTTGGGGTCATTGGATGGTGGTTTTTGACCTTTATTTTTGTAGCTGGCTAGGGCTTTAGTTCCCACATTAATTGGCCATTGAGGGTCGATAAGATAGTGTTTTTCGATTAGTGAGACAGAAGGAACAAACATTTTGATGGCAATAAGCTTGAGTCCAGTTTTTTCGTATCTTTTAATAATTTCTCCAATTAGGCTCCTTTGAATTCCATCGGGTTTGATAATAACCAAACTTTGTTCTTTTTTGATATTTTTCATAGTGGATATTTTGCAATTTTTGAGGGAATTTATCAAGTTTTGAGAATAATGTTGACTATAGGATGGAAATTGTGTAAATTATAGAAAGCTGAAATTTACAGTTTTTATTATTTTAATTTAAATTTTTTATGGCAAAAACAATCGAAACCTCTAAGTCTGCCGAGGAAATAGTCAGTATGTTTTTGGGTTTGGTGATAGTGATGGTGGTTTTTGGGTTGGTGATTAATTTCTTCCAAAAGAGGAGAGGTTCGATAAGCGTTCCGGGGGTGGAGGATTTAGTTTCTGAGGTGGAGACAGGTGGTTCTTTCGATGCCGAGAGAGGAGGGGTTGATGCTTATGTGGTGAAGAAAGGGGATAATTTATGGAAGATAGCCAGCAATCGCTATAATTCAGGTTATAAGTGGGTAGATATTGCCAAGGAGAATGATTTGGGTAATCCCGGCTTATTGGCGGTGGGACAGGAACTGAAGTTGCCGGTAGTTGAGGCAGAGAAAGTGGAAGTGGAAGTGGCTATTGAGGGAGGAGAATACAAGGTGGAAAGAGGAGATTATCTGTGGGATGTGTCGGTGCGGGCTTATGGTGATGGTTATGCTTGGACGAAGATTTGGCAAGCTAATAGAAATGTTTTGAACAGTCCCGATTTATTGGAAGTTGGGATGGTTTTGGCGATACCAAGGGAATAATTTTTCGTGATAAAATTCGAGTGTGCGGCTATGGTTTAGTGGTAAAACATGTCCTTCCCAAGGATAGGTCGAGGGTTCGATTCCCTCTAGCCGCTCTCGAGTGTTGTGCCTATGTAGCTCAATGGTAGAGCAATCCCTTCGTAAGGGATAGGTTGTCGGTTCAAGTCCGGCCATAGGCTCAGTTTTTCTCTTTTTGATAAATTTTGATAGAATACAGGGATTGAAAGGAAAAATATATGGCGGAATTTAGACGTTCAAGATTAAAGAAAACCAGAGATGATCTGATTACCAGAAAGACGGTTTTTTTGGGGGTTTTGACTGTATTTTTGTTTGTGGCCATAGTGGTTTTTGGTTTGCCTCTTTTAGTCAGATTTTCTGTTTTTCTGGGTAATGCCAGAAATCAGGATGAGGAGGAAAGTAGGGTGCAGGTATTACCACCAATGGCACCCAGATTAATATTGCCTTATGAGGCGACCAGCAGTGCTCGTATTTCTGTGAAAGGATTGGCGGAACCGGGAGTGATGGTGGAATTATTGAAAAATGATGTGGCGATGGAAAAATTGGAGGTGTCGGAGGAGGGTGAATTTTCTTTTGATGGGGTGGATTTGTTGAATGGGAAAAATGAATTTTGTGCCATTGCTATGACGGAAAACGGTGGATCCAGTGATCTGTCAAAGGTTTTGGTGGTGGTGTTTGATAATGAGGTACCTGATTTGATGATGCTAAATCCATCGGAGGAGGAATTAACTGTAGATTATGATGATTTTGACATAGTGGGTAAGGCGGAGTCCGGAGCCAGTGTGCTGGTGAATGGCCGGGTGGCTATTGTTGATGATGATGGTGGTTTTAAGATAAAGATGCAGTTGCAGGCGGGAGAGAATGAGTTTGAAGTGGTGGTAAGAGATATGGCTGGTAATGAGACAAGAAAAAAGGTAAAGATTATTTATGACATCTAGTAGAGGACGAGGAGGGCCAGCACCCAGGGATAAAGCAGGGAATTAGAGAAGAAAGAATGAAGCAGGACGGCGGATATAAGGATTTTTTTTGATGGAGTGGAATTTTTGATGAGGTGAATAAGACCGAGAAGAAAAAGGCTAAAACCGAGAATGCCGGTGGTACAGAGGATGGTGAGGAGGCTGTTGTCAAAACCGAAGTTGGAGTGAGAAAGAGGATTATCGATTTGTCTGACAAAATAAAGGGTGTTGTAGCCGTGGCCGATGATGGGGGACGTGGAAAATGTTTGGAAAGCCTCTTTATAATTTTCGATCTTGGCCTTGATTGTAGAGGTTCTTTCCAGTTTAGTCCCCTCCCCCGGTTGGCGGGGCAAAAGAAATAAGGTGCCAAGGGTGATGATTAAACTGATAATAAATATTTTTTTGTTTTTTAGTTGTCGGGAAATAAGAAAAAAAGCAAATAGAAATGACAGAAGGGTGGAACGACTGTAACTGAGGGCGATAGCGAGATAGGTGAGAACGATGATGGGTTTTTTGAGGGGTTGATTTCGGCTAAAGAATGTTTGGATGAGAAAGAGGAGGAAGATAAGGGCGGTGAAAGTAGGATCGAGAAAGCTGCCAACCAGTCGATACAAATGAGGGTCCCAATTGAGGCTGTCAAAGTAAGTGAAGTTGGGCCAGTAGAAATATTGGAGAATGCCAAAGATGATGGAGGATATGATGCTGATTTGAAAAAATCGGTGAAATTTGGAGGGAATCAGTTTTGGGGTTAGAGGAAAAACGAAAAACAAAAGATAGGTGTTGAGACGGATGAGGTATAGGACTGGTTTGGGTGAAGTGATTTGATGGCGGTAGAGATTGAAAAACAGAGAGAGCCAAGTAAAGATGAGAAAAAACAGAAAGTAATGGTTTCGCGGTTGCAATTTTTTCTTTTTGAGGCGATAGAACAGATTGGTAAGGAGGAGGACGAAGATGACCAGATCAAGTAGGGGAAAGGAAATGCCATAGGTGTTGACTCGGAGTAATTGGCCAAAAGGGAAAATGAGAGCAATGATGAAGAGAGTTAGTGTTGTTGCTGCCATAGTTTTGCTCTAACTAAAAAAGAATGAAGACTCATGGACAGAGCCATGATGAGACCGGGGGTGGAATCGAGAAAGCCCAGGCGGATGATGTAGTTTTGGATAAATTTTGTCAGAGGAAAGAAAATGATTTGGAAAATATTGGTGGAGACGTTTTGTCGGTGGAGTTCTTGAACCCGGATGTCAGTGTAGAAATTTATTTTTTTTAGGAAAGATTGGAGATTTGGGTGTGAGTGATGGAGGATGTGAAAATTGGTTTTAACAATAGGCTGGCGGGAGATCCAGGTTTCGTGGATGGGTCGTTCGAAAAGACCGTATCTTTTATCGAACAGACGAGTGAAATGTTGATGGGTGGTTTCGCCGTGTTTGAGTTGATGGTTAAGGAAAATGTCGGTTCGTTTGAAAGCGAAACTGTTTTTTGATTTAAAGTTAAAATTGTTAAGAGATTCAACAAGATTAGTAGTTGGTCTTTCGTCGGCATCAAGCCAGAGTATCCAATTATTAGTGGTTTTTGACAAGGCAAAGGTTCGTTGTTGGGAGAAATCGCCATTAAGGCGTCTTTTGAATATTTTTATTTTCAAGTTAGGTCGGGTCAGATTTTTTAAAAGGGTTCGGGTTTGGTCGGTGGAATAATCGTCGACGATTATTATTTCGTTTATGACAGGGCAAGTTTTCAACCAGGTAAAGTTTTTGTTAATATTCTTGGCCTCGTTTTTGGTGAGAAGGAGGAGGGAGATGTGATTGGTATTTTTGTTATTCCGCTGGTTCATTTTTGAGGTAGTGATAAACGTAGAGGGGTTTTTCTTCTGCGTAGAGGATGATCGAGAGTATTTTACCTTCTATTTTGCTCAAATGTTTTTGAAAGAAATAACTTCTCGATTGGTACCAGTGTTTGAGTATGGTGTGATATTTGTTGTTGTTACTTGTTCCTCCAATGTGCTCGATGGTGGTGCGTGGGTCGAAAATAATTTTGGCCCCACTTTTTTTCAAATTTAGACCAAAATCGATATCTTCCATGTATAGAAAAAAGTTTTCGTCAAAAAGGGTTGTTTTCTTATTGAATATTTTGCGAAACAGGATGAAGGCTCCACACAATGAGTCGACTTCTATTGGTTTTTTATTTTTGATCCGTTTCTCGACCCAGAAATGTTTTGAAAACGTATTATTAGGGAAGACTTTCTTTAAGTTGGTGAATTCAAAAAGAGCGGTTCCAAAGTTGGGTTTTGTGGTGGTTGATAGTTGTGTCGATTTGTCGTTTTTTTTCAATATTTTCTCTCCGATAGGTCCAATTTGTGGATTTTTTTTAATTTTTTCGAAAAGTTTTATTATGGAGTTGTCGATTAGTTCACTGTCAGGATTGAGTAGTAAAATATGTTTATGTTTTGATATAACGATTCCTTGGTTAACGGCTTTCGAAAATCCGAAATTTTTATCATTTTTAATAATTTTTATTTTTTTGTTTTTAGTGATTAACTTTTTAAAATCACTTGAATTATTGTCGATTATTAGTATCTCGCCGACTATGTTGCGGATTTTTTTCAGAGAATAAAGAAGAGCGTTGAGTAGTTTTGTTGAGTTGTAGTTGACAATAATGATAGTTAGCTTGTTATTGTTTGACTTTTTAATTTTCTTTGTCATAATTTTTTTGTGAGATTGTTTACGAAAGTGTGTTTTTGGGGTTTTGTTATTTTGTTGTTAATTTTATCATTAAGCTTTGGGGATTCTATTTTTGCAACGGATTATTTTGTGGATGATTTTTCTGACAGTAGTTTTTTGGATCGTTGGGATTATGTTTTGGGGAACAATGATTATGGTGATAGTTGGCGAGTGGAAGAAAGTCATCTTGTCAGTGAGGTTGGTCACGGTGGTTCGTCTTTTTTGTATACTAGGGTTGGTGGTACCGCTTCTGAGTGTGTGATTACCCTTGATGTGAATAATTTAAGTGGGGTGGATCAGTCCGTGATGTTGAATGTTTCTGGTGATTATGGCGAATATTATATGGTTGATTTTCGATATGTTGATTCGTATTGGCCGCAGGATGGTAATAATATTCGTTTGTGGAAATATAATGGGGCATATGTTTTATTGGACTCTGCGGATCCAATGGATTTCAATAATTCTTTTAGCATGTCCCAAGGGGTGGTTCATAAGGTGAAGATTTTTTATGATTCGGAGAATATTAGGGTTTATTTTGACTCTATTGAGGTAATAAATAAAACATTGTCTGGAGGAGAGAGTATTATTAGCACAAAAACGGGATTGAGAGCTTGGGGTGGTGATTATGGTGGTACGGTGAAGAACTTGTTTGATAATTATAGGGTGTACGATGGTGACGATGCTGAGTTGGTTAATAAAATCATCATAGTTCCGGGATTGGGGGCGAGTTGGAACAGCCAGGCGATTGTTTACAATGAAGATGTCGGTGCAGATCAATGGAGAATGACTCCTTTTGTGGAGACATATGATGGTTTGACTTCTGCTTTTGAAGCCAAAGGGTTGGTTCAAGGAGATGATTTTTATGTGTGGAATTATGATTGGAGGCAACCGGTAGCGACGATTGCCGATAATTTTAATGACTTTGTTGACGGGGTTGTTGAGCCTGGAGAAAAAGTTGATGTGGCGGGTCACAGTTTGGGTGGTTTGATGGCACGGGTATGGTCGCAGGAAAATCTGAATAAGGCAGGCAAGATCATTACTTTGGGTAGTCCTCATTTGGGAGCAGTGGGAGCTTATGATGCTTGGAGTGGAGGGAAATTATCGGACAAGTTTGGGGTTAGATCAATTGCCCTAAATGTGTTGTTGCAACTACAGAAAGAAGGGGGTCAGACCAAGATTGATACTATCAGAAATTATGTGCCGGTTTTGAAGGATTTGTTGCCTACTTTTGATTTTGCCAAGATGGGTCGAAGAATTTTGCCTGTGGCTAGTTTGGAGAGCCAAAATATCTATTTGGCACAAAAAAATGTGACAGTATCTTCGGTGTTTGATAATTTGACAGCCATGGTGGCGGTAGATCAACAAACAAAGGAATGGATAAAATTAAAGCCAAGATCAATTTTTGACGAAGTTTTAGGTATTTGGCCGGATGGGAGGGTGACAGGTTATGATTTTGGGGTTGGTGATGGGACAGTGCTTAAAAAAAGTGCCAAGTTTGAAGGGGATGATTTTGTTGAAGTGAGCTCGAATCACGGACAGATGGTCAATGATTTGGTGGAGGAAGTGTTTGAGGAATTGTCTTTGGGTGAAGTGACGGCAACTCTTGGCGACGTGGAAGATTTATCTTCCAGTACGGTGTTTTTTGTTGGCTCTCCGGTAGATATGAACTTAACATGTGATGGTGATTTGTATGAAAATGACGGGGGTTTTGTGGTTTTTGACGGACAAAATTACAGTCAATGTGAAGTTAGTTTGTTGGCGACGGATGAGGGTGTGTATCATTTGGTGGTGGGTAGATTGGGCGATGAGGATAGTTGGCATTATTTTGAGGGAAACGTGGAGCTGGGTGACAATATTTTATTATCGGTTGATCCTGGGGATGGTAGTTTGGTGCTGGATTCGGCGACAAGTGATTTTTTGTACGGTTTGGTAAAGAGAGATTTGAAATTATTGGTGGAAGAAAATGGAGAGAATGATTACTTAACAGAAGCACTGAGGGCAGTGGAGGAAGAAAATTTAGATGATTTGGTGGGTGCGGTTTTTGCCTTTAGAAAGGAGGTGAAGGAATCTATGATTAGCGAAAGAATATTGGGGAATTTGGAAACTTTGTTAATGATAGAAAATAAGGGGACAAGCAGGAGCCAGGCTAGGAGTTATTATTTGAGAGCAATGAGAGCCAAGTCAATGGTAGACAGGAGAACCCGATTATTGAAAAGGAGAGGTTGGAGACCGGAAGTTTTTGGGGCTAACAGTTATGAGTTGATGACACAAAAGGTAGAGATGTTAAGGACTGATTGGAGAGGTGGTGATTATGCAGCGGTGATGGCTAGAGCTGGGTTAGTGTTGGAGCTGTTTGACGAAGTTTTGTAAAAGAGAATTAGGGGCGGTAGGTGCGTGGTAGAGAGGTTTGGTATTTGCCGTAGATGGTGATGGGGGTGTCCAGATCGGCCCAGGCGAAGATTTGGGCTACTTCTTTGGTTTTCATATTGACGCAACCGTGGGACATGACGACGCCAAAATTTTCATGCCAGTAAGTGCCGTGGAGACTGTAACCGAGCTGCTTGGGATAACTGCTGTTGTAGAAAAAAAGAATATAAGGAACATTGGGTAAATAATAATAAGTACCGAGTTCTCTTGACCCTCCGGACATTTTTTGTGATCTGATTTTGGTCCAGATTTTGAATGTACCGGTGGGGGTACGCCCCCAGGTACCGGTAGAAGTTAGGAAATCATAAATTTTTCGGCCGTTTTCGAAACCGTATACGCGTTGATTAGTCAGATCGATCTCGATTTTTTTGTCGGTGGTGGTTTGGCTGTCCCCTACCCCAAGGATGTTGGCGTCGGAGAACAGTTGAGTGGGGACGGGAACAGGCTGGTTGTTAAAAATGGCGATAGTGGCGTCGGCTTGATAATCGTTTTTGATAGTTTGGGGATCTATTTTGTCTTGAAAGGAAAGAAGGTGGGGTGATTTTTTGAAAACGAAAAGACCGAATCCGACCAGGAAAAAGAGAAAAAGGACTAATCTTAATTTAATTTTCTCCATAAATTAAGTTAGCACAATTTGGCAGGGTTGTAATATGATGGGGATATGAAAAATAATCAATATGAGGCTTAAGGGTAAAAAAGTATTTTTTTTTAAGTAGTTTTAACAGTGCTAGTAAAGATATTATCTAATTTTATTTTTTATGCCTTGATATAAAGCGTGAGTCATTCTACTTAAGTCATATCCTGGTTTCCAATTCCAATCTTTTTTAGCAATACTGTCATCAATTCCCCGAGGCCATGATTCAGCAATTTTTTGTCGAAAGTCTGGCTTATAAGAAATTTTAAAGTTTGTTGAGATCTTTTTGATTTCTTCGACTAATTCCGCAGGAGTAAAACTAAAAGCTGAAAAATTATAACTAGTTCGGATGGTAATCCGATTTTTATCAGCAGCCATTAAGTCTATTGTTCCTTTGACTGCATCATCAATATACATCATTGGCAATTTGGTATTTCTTTTTAAGAAACACTCGTAACTATTTTTTTTGATTAAATCATAAAAAATATGGATGGCATATTCGGTGGTACCATCACCTGGCTTAGCTTTATAACCGTTAAGGCCAGGATACCGTAAGCTACGGACATCTACTCCGTAACGAAGAAAATAATATTGACATAATAATTCACCTGTTACTTTAGTCACCCCATAAATGGTAGTTGGTTCCAATATAGTGTGCTGTGGGACATTATCTTTGGGGGTAGTTTGACCAAAAGCAGCAATAGAACTAGGCCAGAAAATTCTTAAGTTATATTTGTTTGCCAGATCAAGAACATTTTTAAGGCCATTAATATTAACATCCCAAGCCAGAGTCGGATTTTTTTCTCCTCCTGCAGAAAGCAATCCAGCTAGGTGGTAAATTTGACCAATGTCATGTTTTTTTATCAAATCAGCCATTAATTGAATATCACGAACATCACCAATTTCTAAGATTCCTTTAAAATTGGGATCTATGGTTTTTCTGCCCAGAGCAACTATCGTATCAGATCCATATTTTTTTTGTAACTCTGGGATTAAATCACTACCTACAAGACCAAAACCGCCAGTCACTAAAATTTTTTTCATATGATTTTTTTGCTACTTAATAATTGAATATCAACATAATCAGTTAATCCCAATTATAATACAAATTATTAAAGAAAATTCCAATTCTTATTCAATGGTTCGAAAGCCAGAGGTTCTCCTTTCAATATTCTGCAATAGTTTCTATGATCAGTGTCTAAGATATCAGGGACAGGACATGGGAAGAGTGGTGGGTGGTGGTTGTTGCAGGAATCGAACCTGCGACCTCATCGATGTGAACGATGCGCTCTAACCAACTGAGCTAAACAACCGTGCTTAATTATATCAATTTGAAGGTTTTACTTGTGTCACACCATCCGAGGAATCCCTGGCGGGCTGCCTCGGAGGAGTGATTTTTGCGGGGAAGTGATTTTATTGGTTGTATTTTGGGTGGTGGAGGTTGTAGACTATACATTATGAGAATTGATATCAAATCGGAAAAAGGTTTTGCCTTGGGATCTTTTATTTTGGAATTTGTCCAATCGATTGTATTGGCGGCGTCGGTTTTTGTGATTTTGTATTTGTTTGTAGCCCAACCCAATGAGGTTAAAGGGTCGTCAATGATGGCAAATTTTGTGGATGGAGAGTATTTATTGACAGACAAAATCAGTTATCGGATGTCTAACCCTCAAAGAGGTGATGTGGTGGTGTTTAAAGCTCCCCCAAGCGAGCCTTGTTCCGAAGATGAGTGTGAATATATAAAGAGGATTATCGGATTGCCGGGCGACAGGGTGTTGGTGAAGGAAGGGCATGTTTATGTTAACGACCAGATATTGCCGGAAGACTTTTTGCCGGTGGGTATTGATACTCAGCCCGGGGCTTATAGTTTAGAAGGAGTGGAGAAGATAGTGCCGGAAGGTTATTATCTATGTTTTGGAGATAATCGGCCGCATTCCCGTG
>Ga0075114_10000967_pt1 | contig 16392 bp, 19 predicted proteins | sample AntAceMetag02UKM_FD_69784 | JGI IMG/M metagenome (GOLD analysis project Ga0075114, IMG submission 69784) | Saline lake microbial communities from Ace Lake, Antarctica - Antarctic Ace Lake Metagenome 02UKM | ecosystem: Environmental > Aquatic > Non-marine Saline and Alkaline > Saline | place... | reverse complement strand
ATCGATTGCGATCAATTGTTGGTGACCAGTAGTTGCTGGAGGGAGAATGGCGCAAGAGAAGCATGCCGGAAGAAGTAGAAGCCGACGAGAACGCAGGATAGTACCTCGAGGGCGAATCTATGTGCAGTCTACATTCAATAACACAATCATAACTGTTACGGATCGGCAGGGGAATGTCTTGACATGGGGCAGCTCGGGAACGGCCGGGTTCAAGGGTTCTCGTAAGAGCACTCCGTACGCGGCGCAGCTTGCTGCTCAGGAGACTGGTAAGCGAGCTGTGGATATGGGGATGCGAGAGGCCGATCTTTTTGTGAAGGGTCCAGGGCCGGGGCGCGAGGCAGCAATACGCTCCTTGCAGGCTGCTGGGCTGCAAGTACTGTCTATCACCGATGTGACCCCTGTGCCGCATAACGGTTGTCGTCCACCAAAGAAACGTCGGGTCTAGGAGCTATCGGGCGGTAGCCACTGGTGTTTTGGGGGTGGTTACGGGAGCTCTGATTCTGATTGGGAGGTTAGAGCAAATTGGCGAGGTATACGGGACCTGTTTGTAAGTTGTGTCGCCGAGAAGGGGAGAAACTCTTCCTAAAGGGAGAGCGCTGCATGTCGAAGAAGTGTGCCATGGAGCGAAAGGCTAGGCCACCTGGTGCTAGTGGGCAAAGGCGAGGGCGCCGACGTACTCGTCGGATATCTGATTATGGGATACAGCTCCGGGAGAAGCAGAAGACTAGACGTATCTATGGTGTATTGGAGCGGCAGTTCCGGCGATATTTCCGTGAGGCAGAAAGAAGGCAGGGTCTGACGGGAGCCAATCTTCTGTGTATACTGGAGAGTCGTCTCGATAACGTGGTGTATCGCATGGGATTTGCTGATTCGCGAGCCCAGGCTCGTCAGTTGGTGGGGCATGGGCATGTTGATTTGAATGGTCGTCGGGCCAAGGCCTCGTCAACTCTGGTCAAGCCCGGTGATGTGATCTCTGTGCGTGAGCGCAGCCGTAATCTGACGTATTTCAAGGAGATGGCAGCGAATCTAGAGCACAAGAGTGTCCCTGAGTGGATAACTCTGAATGCTCCGGAGCTATCTGCGGTGTTTGAGAGGCTGCCATTGCGTGAGCAGATCGATATAGCGGTAGATGAACGATTGATTGTAGGGTACTATTCCCGATAGTGTCGTGGCGTTCTCACGGAGTGGTCAGCCGGAACTATGGTTGGCGATGGTCAAAGGGAGCCGGGGTCGCGATCTTTGCGGAGTTTGGAAGCCCGTACGTTTGGCAGAGACTGCAACGTAGTGGGCTTGGGCGAATGAGGAGGGTTTCTCGTTGAAGGATCTAGTCTTACCTAAGATTGAGCGCGAGGCGATGGCGAGAAACTATGGGCGCTTTGTGATTGTTCCGTTGGAGAGCGGCTATGGGATAACCATGGGGAATGCTCTGCGTCGGGTTCTGCTCTCGTCCATCCCAGGAGGGGCGATTACCTCGTTGCGGGTCAGTGGAGTGCAGCACGAGTTCGTTGATGTCCCAGGCGCTAAGCAGGACATGATAGAGCTCATACTCAACGTAAAACAGATCAGGCTGCGCTGCTATGTGGATGACGAGGTCCAACTGAGATTGAACGCCAGAGGCAAAGCGGATATCGTGGCCGGAGATATCGAGTGCCCTAGTGAGGTGGAAATCGTCAACCCGGAGCTACCCCTGCTGACTATGGATTCGGCTGACACAGAATTGGAGATAGAGTTAGTGGCGGAGGGGGGCCGTGGGTATTCGCCTTCGGAAGAGCGCGGGGCCCTGCCGATTGGACAGATCCCTGTGGATGCTGTTTTCAGCCCGATCATCAAAGTGAAAACCACTGTAGAGCGTACTCGAGTGGGCCAGGTAGCGGATTATGATCGTCTGGTGATTGATATTTGGACGGATGGCACCATTCGACCGGCAGAGGCGTTGAGTGGGGCTGCTGAGATCCTGGTGGGGCATCTGTCGCCAGTGACAGAGTTGACGCTCGTAGAGGAAGTCGCGGAGGAGGAAAAGGAAGATCGTGAGGCCGTCTCCAGCCAGATCTATGAGACCCCGATTGACGATCTTGACCTAACTGTGAGGGCATACAATTGTCTCAAGCGGCAGGGTATCACCAAAGTTGGTGAGATACTGGATTTGCTGGCGAAGGGAGAAGATGAGCTCCTGGCCATTCGCAACTTCGGAAAGAAATCCCTGACAGAATTGATGGAGAAGCTAAGGGATAGAGGATTGGTTTCTCCAAAGCAGCTAGAGACAGAGGGCGGGGGAGACGCAGGAACGAACCCGGTGGCATGAAGGTTTCGGCATGGCCCATGAGGTCGTTGCCGGTATTGCGGCTTGAGGGTGAGTGATAATGAGACATCGTGTGGCGGGCAGGCGTCTGAAGCGGGATTCAGGGCATCGTCGGTTGCTGTTTAGGAATCTAATAACGGAGTTGTTTCGGCACGAGCGTATCCGAACAACGGAGGCTAGGGCTAAGGCCATTCGCGGGCGTGCGGAGAAGCTGATCACGATTGCGAGGACAGGTGTGGCGAGGCAAGAGTCTGGTGAGTATGATGCGCACCAACATCGGCTGGTCGCTGCGGTGGTCACTGACAAAGCAGTGGTGCAGAAGCTGTTCGCGGAAATTGCCCCTCGTTACAAGACACGGCCAGGTGGCTATACTCGTCTGTTGAAGCTGGGTCCGAGGAAGGGCGATGGGGCCAGTATGGTATTGCTGGAGTTGGTGGAGTAGCCTCTGGAGGTGGCGGGCTGGCAGATAGGACTCGTTTTCGGGCAACCGTGGAGTATGATGGCTCCGACTATCACGGGTTTCAGGTGCAGCCGGGAACGCCGACTATCCAGGGAGCATTAGAAGCAGCACTTGCAGAGATTACACAGGGGTGCGATGAGGGGGCTCCAGTGAGAGTTGTCGGAGCGGGACGTACGGATGCTGGAGTCCATGCTGTAGGGCAGGTCATTCACTTCGATAGCCTGTGGTCTCGATCCACGGCGGAGCTACAGAGAGCAGTGAACGCGCTTCTGCCGCCGGATATAGCTGTGAGAGACCTGGCGGTAGCCCCTGATGGGTTTCACGCGCGCTATAGTGCCGGCAGTAGGCAATATGTCTACTCGGTACTCAATCACGAGGCACGGTCGCCCCTCAGGGAACGCTATTCCTATCGAGTCCCAGGCGAGATCGACATAGCGGCGATGAACAAAGCGGCAAGTTACGCAATAGGGACGCATGATTTTGCCACTTTCGGCCAGCCACCATCGGGTTCGATAACTGTTCGGACGTTGTATCGAGCTGACTGGACACGCGAGGGAGATGAAATTGGGTTCGTCGTGGTGGCAAATGCCTACTTGCGCAGAATGGTTCGTAGGTTGGTGGGAACGCTCTTGTGGGTAGGCCAAGGGACTGTGAGCAGTACGGAGTTCGAGGACATCTTGCTGAAGGGCGATATCGGTCGATCTGCTCCATCGGTACCTGCCTGTGGGCTCTGTCTTGCGAAAGTGAACTACTAGATTCTGTTAGGTCGTAGAAGGAGTTGCCGACAGGTGAAAACGTACGCAGTGAAAGCGGCGGAAATCGAACGTCAATGGTACTTGGTAGACGCAGAGGGGAAGACTCTGGGGCGGTTGGCCTCAGAGATCGCAAAGATACTGCGAGGTAAACATAAGCCTATCTTCACTCCTCACCTAGATACCGGTGACTATGTAGTTGTGGTCAACGCAAAGAAGATACACGTGACGGGTAAGAAACTCGAGACGAAGATGTATTATCGCTACTCAGGGCACCCGGGTGGGTTGAAGAGTGTTGTTCTGGGGGAGATGTTGGCGAAGCACCCGACGCGCGTGATAGGACTGGCGGTGCGTGGTATGCTACCCAAGAACCGCCTGGGAAGAGCCATGATCAGAAAGCTCAAAGTATACGCGGGGAGTGAGCATCCCCATGAAGCGCAGGAACCTATTCCGTTGGAGTTGTAGGGGTTCATGGTGCAGTATGTGACGCACACTGGAATGGTGTGAAGCCTGGATAAGCCATATGGCGGGAGGAGTTGAGTGTCGAGCAGGTATTTTTATGGGACTGGACGCCGGAAGTCGGCGGTGGCTCAAGTACGTCTTTACCCCGGTGAAGGGACTATCGTCATCAACGACAAATCAGCAGAGGAGTACTTCCCACTGGAGTCGTTTAGGATGCGTGCGGAGGAACCCCTGAAGGTGACCGGGACGGAGGGCAGCTTCTCGGTGTCGGTGAAGGTTGGTGGTGGTGGCAAGAGCGGTCAGGCGGATGCTGTGCGGCATGGAATCGCACGCGCTTTGTTGGTTTCTGATCCGGAACTGAGACCAATACTGCGCAAGGGTGGATTCCTGACCCGTGACCCGAGGGTGAAGGAGCGCAAGAAGCCGGGCCTCAAGCGTGCTCGCAAGGCTCCGCAGTACACCAAGCGCTAGCGAGTCACAGACACGGCTAGTACGGCAGGACGATGAAGAGATTGATGAAGGTATATGTCTCTGGAGACGTCCGAGTGTCGTGCGAGACCATTTTGATCGCAGTAGGGTAACATAGCATAAGCATGAGGTTGGGCGGGAGTGTAGCTCCCGCCCTCTTCTGTTTGGGATTAGTACGCCAAGAGGCGGCGGATCTGTGGACTGGCAGTGACTCTTGATCGGGTTCTAGTCCGCTGGCTTTGGACTGGAAAGAATCCGTCTAGCATTGGTGCTAGAGGGATTCCTTTCATTATGAGGATGTAGGATATGCATGTAGGCATACTCCTGCTGTTGCGGCAGGAATACGACAGATTGCTAGGAGAAGTACAGGATGCCCGCCGAGAGAAGGCCCCAAAGACCGACGTCAAGGATCAAGTGTTTGTCTCCGAGGGCGATTTCCTCAGGCGCACCCCCCTCACCCTTGACCTGGATCAGGTATAAGTAGCGTAGAAGACCGTAGACGACCGGAGGGATGGTAAGCATCATCATGTGATTGGGAGGTAGGTTCGGTGCAGAGAAAGTGTAAAGGGAGTAGGCGACAACGGTCGTGGATGTGGCGATGTTCAGAACGTTGTCGATCAGTTGGAGGTTGTATTCATCCAGGATGGCGCGGTGGTCGTTGGCGTTGCCTTTCAGCAGAATGAGTTCGTGGCGACGCTTGCCGACGGCGATGAAGAGGGCAAGGGAGCTCATGCAGACGTAGAGCCAGGGTGAGAATCGCTCCACCGGGAAAACGACTGTGCCAGCCATGACGCGAAGAACGAAGCCTGCAGCCACGGTGAGAACATCCACGATGACGATGTTCTTCAGGAAGAACGAGTAGAGGATCATGGTGACGAGATAAATGAGCTGAACGGTGCCGAATCGTGGCTCGAGGACAAACCCCAATGAAATAGCCACTAAAATGAGAACGACAGCCGCCACGACTGCTATCGATGGCTTGAGTTTTCCTGATGCCAAAGGACGGTTCTTCTTGGAGGGGTGTTGGCGATCTCGTTCCATGTCAATTAGGTCGTTGATCAAGTAGACGCTAGATGATAGCAGGCAGAAGAGAACGAAGGCCGCTGTCGTCCGCAGCACTACTGAAGGGACGAGAAGTTTCTTGTCGAAGATCAGAGCTGCGAAGATAAAGACGTTCTTGGCCCACTGTTTCGGCCTCATGGTCTTCAGTAGATACTTGAGCAAGGCTGCTGTCCTCCTAGTTGAGTGTACCTCTGAGCACTGAATGGTCTGTGTTTCCTCGCTTTTGTGGCCTATGTTGCTCCTGAGGTGTTCACGAAGCCACATTTTACCCCATTTTGGGATCTCCGTCAATTGCCGATACCGCGTGAACAGGTGAATCCCGGGTGTTTAAGTGGAGGCCGAAAGGCGAGTGGTGTCCTGGTACGCAAAGAGATGAACCCAGGAGGGCATACAGGATGAGATCATTCGCTAGATTGGACATTTAGATATCCTTGTGTTATAATTGATACATCAATGATATCGAATCAGATTAACTCTTGTACAAGGGAAAAGGTGGGGTTGGGACGCAACCGGTCTATCAAGCTGGAGATGGCATCAGGCAAGGGGAGGCCAGAACGACAATGACGGGTATGCTGTTTAGTGCGATGATGGTAGTAGTGGGGTTCATAGCTCAGTTTGTTGACGGTTCGCTGGGGATGGGATATGGGGTCTTCTCCACATCGTTGTTGGTGGGCATAGGATTACTGCCCGCCATTGCCAGCGCATCAGTACATACCGCTGAGCTGTTCACGACTCTGATTTCGGGTTTCTCTCACTGGCGTCTGGGCAACATCAAGAAAGAACTGGTTCTTCCGATGATCATACCTGGAGTGATCGGTGGCGTTGGTGGGGCGTATCTCCTCACTGCTATCCCGGGTAAGGCTATCAAGCCGTATGTGGCTCTTATCCTCTTTGTGATGGGAGCTATCGTACTGGTGCGCTTTGTTCGCAAGAAGAACATGGTGCCTAACGGCGAGATGACTCCTTTGTGGAAGGTAGTCATGCTTTCACTAGTCGCGGCCTTCATGGATGCTCTGGGAGGCGGGGGGTGGGGGCCCATTGCTACTCCCAGTCTCATTCTCAGCGGGAATCACGAGCCTCGTAAGGTAGTGGGATCGGTCAATCTGGTAGAGTTTTTCGTTACCGTCGCGGCCGTCATAACCTTTCTTGTCAGGATTGGGCCGGAACACTTCGAATGGGGTATCGTAGCGGCGCTGTTGATCGGTGGGGCCATAGCCGCACCGGTAGCAGCCTGGATCTGTCACAGGACACCCGCGCGTGCCTTGGGCATTCTGATTGGCGCAACGCTGATGGTGCTAAATGCCCGTACACTGATACTGTCCCTGTTCTAGGCGGTTCATCACTGAGAGCGAGGGTGGCCCAGAGCATGGGGGCGAAGAGCCGTGAGTAGTAGAATCGACAGAGCCGCGACTGTGAGGACGACGGGAATGATTTGCCAAGGGAGGTTGGCGCCTGTCTCAGGCAATTGTGGTGGAGTTGGTTCCTGAGTAGGATTGATCTTTGCAGCGGTGGGGCTGCTCTGAGAAGCTGCTTGACACTACGAGGCATCCCGTGTCCTCCGAGCCGGCTCCTTGGGTGTGATGCCATCAATTGGTTATCAAGAAGCCCGAAACAAAGTGTACCTGACGCGGGAAGTTATCTCCGTATCTCCGCCAGACGTTCTCCAGCGTCCAGCAATTCCTGGACAAGGGCTGGACGGGTCGCTTCCGCGTAGACACGCAAGACTGGCTCTGTGCCGGATGGTCGGAGTAGCAGCCAACTCCCGTCAGCCAGGTGATACTTGACTCCGTCGCTGTTGTTCACGCCCATGACTCGCATATTCCCCAGTTCTACGGGAACGTTGCTCATGAGCTGCTTCACCATCTTGGCCTTATCGAAGGGACGAGTGCGACGATCCCGCCGGCTGTAGTAGAAGCGCCCAAAATCGTCCATCAATTCATCAATGATAGTATGCAGGGGTTTCCGCTGAGTCGCTATGATCTCCAGAAGCAGCAGACCCATGAGCAAACCGTCACCTTCTGGAATGTGCCCCTTGATGCTGATGCCTCCACTTTCCTCGCCGCCGATTAGGACGTCCTCTTTCAGCATCAAGTCGCTGATGTAGTTGAATCCAACCGGGGTTTCAAACAGGCGCAAGCCGTAGCGCTCAGCCAGTCGGTTGATCAGTTGAGTCGTTGAGATGGTCTTGACAACCGCTCCTTGCCATCCCCTCTCCTCAACGAGGTGTCTGAGTGTCAGGGCAAAGATGCGATGAGGATCCACGAAATGGCCGCACTCATCTACTGCCCCGATGCGGTCGGCATCGCCGTCAGTGGCCAGCCCCACGTCATAGCCACCCCCTGTGACGGTTTGGATTAGCGCCCCTAGATTCTGCTCGATGGGTTCAGGGTGGATACCACCAAATCCCGGATTCAGTTCCCCCCTGATTTCCTTTACCTCACAGCCCATTTCCTGCAAAAAGTGGGGGATGTACCCTCTGCCAGCGCCGTACATCGGATCTGCGACAACACGCAGTCCGGATCGGGAAATTACAGAGAAATCCACAAGTGTTCGCAAGTGATCCAAGTAGGGTGGCAGAGGGTCGAAGCGGGTGATAATTCCCCAGCCAGGACATGAGTCTGCTAGTTCCCCATTCTCCAGTTTCCAGTTTGCCTCTAGAGCCTCCACGCCGTCCCGCAAGTTCTTGGTAAGATGGGCCTCAATTGCCGAAGTTTCGGACGGCATAGCTGCTCCACCGTAGCTGGCCTTTATCTTGATGCCATTGTAACGCGGGGGGTTGTGGCTGGCGGTGATCATCACTCCAATCGATGCGCCCAGGGTCTTAACGGCGAATGAGAGCGCGGGGGTAGGGCAATCGGATTTGGAGACGTAGACTGATATACCATTTCCGGCCATCACGCGGGCTACCTGGGCTGCATAGCGATCTGAAAGGAAGCGAGTGTCGTAACCGATGACTACGGGTGGACAGTTGGGAGAGGCTCGACCCTGCCGAGGCGTAATGCCCTGTCGTTCCAGGACGAAGTTGGCTACGGCTTGAGCTACCTGGCGTACGTTGGCGAAGGTAAACTCATCGCTGATGACAGCACGCCAGCCGTCCGTTCCGAATTTGATGGGCATAAGCTCTCCTGGGTACTGCAATGTCGACGGGCTCTACCTCAAAGGGTTAAGCCCGTTCGTTACTATGCTGTGAGTGGTGAGAATGTCAAGTACAATGTAGTATATTCATCCTCTTGAGCGTGTCAACTACTGACCTTGAGAGGGTGTGGAAAAAGACTTCGGACACCATATACGCAGTTCATTCAAGAGTAACATTTGAGGTCTCCTCTTCCGAATGCGTGGCAGCGGGATAGTTCTAGCAGAGGTGGTATGAGGTCAGTCTCTTCTCGTGGGCCTCCCGCGGGTTCTTGCCCGCGGGTTCCTATTTGCGGGATCAGTACCCGAAACCTGCGGGAGGCTGGCTCAGGACTTACGTCTGATGTTCAGGCTAGTTCAATGAGGTTGCTCAGCAAGCCCGCGAGTAGCTTGACGCTGTTCAGCACGTCGTTGTAGTCTATCATTTCCGAGGGAGTGTGCACGTAGCGCGTGGCGATGGAGATCACTCCCGTTGGCACACCAGCGCGTGATACCTGCATGGCATACCCGTCAGTAGTGCCCCTTTCCAACACTTCTATCTGATACGGCAGCCCCAGGCGCTCGGCTGTGTCTATGAGAAGGTTCTTCACCCCCGGATGGGTCAGCATGCCACTATCTTTCACCTTTATCGCTGGCCCATTTCCCAACGAGACGGCCATGGGATGGGCCTCGGGAGTGTCTCCCGTGGTGGTTACGTCCACGGCGATGCCCACGTCTGGATCCACGCCGTAAGCGGAAGTCCTCGCGCCACGCAGTCCAACCTCTTCCTGCACGGTGAAGACGAAGTAGACATCATGGGGAGTGTCAATCAGAGTTCGGAGAGTCTGGATCAAGATAGCACAGCCGATCCGATCGTCGAAAGCCTTGGCCGTCAGTCGATTGCCCTGATCCACGAAGGGACGGACGAAGCAGGCGGCATCTCCCACGCCCACGGAGAGAGCGTCCTTGGAGACAGCGCCCACGTCTATGTAGAGCTTGTCGAGGGGGGGTACTTTGTTGGGCGAGTCCAGCTTCTCTACGCCGATGGTCCCCGTGACGCCGTTGGCGAAGAGTACCCGGCTGCCGATCAACACCAGGGGACGGAGTCCGCCCACGGCCCCGAATCGTAGAAAGCCCTTCTGGTCCACGTGGGTCACGATAACGCCGATCTCGTCCATGTGTGCGGCCAGCATAACCTTGCGGCCACTTCCGTCTCCCTTTTTGAGGGCCATGAGGTTCCCCATGGAATCCACACGTACCTGATCTGATAGGGCGCGGACTTCCTCCTCAATTAGTTGACGCACCCTTGTCTCGCTCCCCGATGGGCCATACGTCTCGGTGAGATTCTTGATTAGCTCTTTCACTCCGGTAAGCCTCCTTCCAATCTATGTAACGCCTCGTCCATCAGAGTCACGGTGTGCTCAAGATCCGAGAGGCTCAACATGCAAACGGGAGAATGAATGTAGCGCGAGGGGACCGAAACGACGGCTGCTGGGATCCCCTCCCTGGCGAGATGGATGGCTCCTGCGTCAGTACCGCCTGTCACTGACTGCTTGAATTGATGAGGGATCTCCAGCTTGTCGGCGGACTGCAACAGGAGTTTTACCAGTCGCTTGTCCACGATGACCGAGCGATCCATGATAGTGATGGCCGGACCCTGCCCCATTCGTGTACCTGGGCTGACATCTCGTTTCCTAGGCATGTCGTCGCAGATGGTTCCTTCCAGAGCGAAAGCCACGTCGGGATCGACAGCATAGGCGGCCACCTGTGCGCCTCGTAGTCCCACTTCCTCTTGCGTAGTGAAGGTTGCGTAGAGGTCGAAGGCATAGTCCTGCTTGAGAAGCTCGGCCAGTACCGCGCAGCCCACTCGGTCATCGAAGGCTTTGCCCTTCACCGCTCGCAGGGGGCTTTCTTTCACCGCCGCAAACCTGGTGCTGAAAACGGCGTAGTCTCCCACTTTCACTAGCTTCTCTGCCTGGGAGCGATCGCTGGATCCAGTGTCTATGTAGAGATCCTCGATTCTCGGCATCTTTGTGCGTTCGTCCTCGCGCATGAGATGTATCGGTTTTATCCCTATGACGCCTGGAACGCGTTTGTCGCCGATCACTACTGCCTTAGCCAACAGCACGCGGGCGTCGACACCACCAACACGGGCGAAACGAAGCCAACCTTCTTTTTCAATGTGAGTTATCATGAGGCCAACTTCGTCCATGTGGGCGGCGACCATGACCCGCCGAGGGAATCCCTTCAGGGAACTCCCACGAGCCTTGCGTAGGGCAATGAGATTGCCCAGTGCGTCCACGCGATGCTCATCTATGTCATCTTTGATGGCATCCAGAATGATGTCGCGCACCTCTTCCTCGCAGCCCGATGGGCCGAAGGCGTTGGAAAGTCTCTCCAGTAGCAACTCTGTTCCTCCTCTCGGTTCTTAGCGTGAGGTAATCTGTCTTCACGGCCTCTTCCTGCCATCGCCGGTGGCTATAGAGCGTGTGCTGCCCTAAGGCTTGGTCACAGGCCCCAGTCCCAATTCGACTGCGAATGGCTCGTCCAGGCCAGCGATGAACATTGCCATCAAGCGTCCGGTGCGCTCCACATCCCTGACGTTGACTACCTCCACTGGCGTGTGCATATACCGAAGTGGAATGGATAGCAGAGCCGTTGGGATTCCTTGGCGGGTTACCTGGATAGCCCAGGCGTCAGTGCCGCTGCGTCCCGGAACAGGCTCAGTTTGATACGGGATCTCGTATCCTTCGGCCGTATTCACCAGCCGAAGGTGCATCAGGGAATGGATGTTGGGCCCGAGATTGATCGCAGGCCCCTTGTTTGTTTCGATAGTTTCTGCTTCGGAGAGGCCTGGTGTCTTGCCGAAAGCTACGTCTACGGCGATAGCGATGTCTGGGGCGATACCATAGGCGCTGGTTATGGCTCCCCTCAGTCCTACTTCCTCCTGTACTGTAGCCACAGCAAAGACGTCCCATTCGTGTTGCATAGAAGCGAGCGTGTGCAAGCAGTGGATCAGTGAGACAACGCCCGCGCGGTCATCGAAGGCTTTGCCGGAGACGTAACCGTCTCGGAGTTCAGTGAATTCTCCTCTCAGGGTGATGAGGTCTCCAACCCGCACACTGTGGGCGAGTTCGTTCTGAGAGAGCCCTACGTCAACAAATAGATGATCCAACGGGGTGACTTTCTTGCGCTCCTCCGGCGATAGGACGTGTGGCGGACGACTGCCGATGATGCCTGGAAAGGACGTGCGACCGTGTACGACCACCTCCTGCCCAGGCAATATGCGAACATCGAAACCCCCTACGGTGGCGAAGCGCACGAAGCCATTCTCCAGTTTTGTCACCATCAGGCCTATCTCGTCCATGTGGGCTGCCAGCATAATGGATCGCCGGGGAGCATCATCTCTTAGCTGCCCGTGCTTGAGTCCGATGAGGTTGCCCATCTTGTCCACGCGCACCTCGTCGGTCAAGTGCTGGAAATGCCCCTGTACGATACTCTGTATCTGTTCCTCGTAGCCAGAGATTCCAGGGGCTTCTGATAGTTCTTTCAACAGTGGTGCGGTTTGCATGTTTTTACCTCTCGCGGCGGACTTCGCAAACACAGAAGAGATGCTCATATCTCACAGGTGCAATGGCGCATGGTCGAGATGACATCGAAACCCCGCTGGCAACTCACAGCGGGAGAGCCTGGTCCCAGCCCTGTCTCGCAGGAGCATTGGGGGGAGTGCGGATTGGACACATCCAAGCAGTGCTCACGAGTTGGTGGATTACGCCAACGACAATGTGTCGAAGTGCAAGCGGACAGCAATTCTCAATTCGACGCACGAAGCATACAGCGCCTTGTCTTCTTTCCGAAAACGAGGCAAAACAGATCAAAACTAGCGCGTTCTCGGTGTGACAACAATGAGATGCTCTAGAAAGACAGCCTTATTGAGAATTGCTGGCAAGCGGAGTACGTACAGGGGCTCTGGATTTCGGTAGGACGATTGATCTGTCTACAGAGCCTCCAGTACCTCGACGATAGCGGCTCGCGTGGCAAGCAGGTAGTTCAGTTCTTGCGTTCTGTTGTTGGTCTGGCCCTTGTTGGGAAGATGCAGGGCAAAGTTGCCGGATCGTCCTTGCATGGCAATAGACCGGGAGAGCGCTATGATCTGGGTATCCAGACCGTATAGATGCTTCTCCAGATACTGACGCAACTCATGCCGAGAGAGATTCTCGATATCTGTCGCCCTGCCCAGACTCATGAGCATGGCGAGGCGGGCCTTGTCGAAGCCCTTCATCGCTCTTGCCACGGTTCCTCCAATTGCTAATGATGCGGCAAATATAGCACTATTCAACGTGCGTGTCAATTGCTACTGTGGTATTGAAGAAGTTCTCTACGGCAGAGCGGTTTCCGATTTGCGCCAGCGACTTGTTATCAAGAGAGGGACACAAGCGTGATGCTGTGTGTCCCTCTACAGAGACATGCTCCGTTAGCCCCGTGCTGTAGCCAATCTAGCACAGTACGGCTCAGATTCCTCGCTGGTTATCCTCTCGCTAGGGATTTCCAAATCCCGACCTATTGTTCCTATGACGGGGATCTGACAACTCCGCTGGAGCCAAACAACTACAAGATTATTCTCGTTGGAATGTACTAGCGCCTTCCCCCGCGTTTCTTCTTCTGGGCACGTTCTTCGGCTTCCTGCAGTGCGATTTCCATCGCTGTGGGGAAGTGCTCCGTTTCCTGCTCCACCGGTTCGAATCCTGGCTGTCTGATCCCCTTCATGGTGAGACTAATGCGTCGCCTCTCCAGGTCCACAGACTGGACTCGCACTCTGGTTGTCTCGCCGGGGGACAAAACATCGGCTGGAGGGCCTCCATCGGGCATTTGCGAGACGTGCAGCAGGCCATCTACCACGCAGCCGATGTCCATAAAGGCACCGAACTCCGTCAGCCGGGCGACCCGGCCATCTAGCTCTGTTCCTGCTTTGATGTCGGCCAACGAGGTTCTCGCTCCCAGGCCAAGACTCAATCTCTTGCTCTTGCGATTCACATTTCGCACGAAGACCTGGATCTCCTGTCCTACCTTGAGCTTGCCTTCCTGGTTGTTACGGCCAATCTCATCCGCGTGTATCAGTCCATCTACTACCGCCCCCACGTCTACGAAAGCCCCGAACTTGGTCAGTCGAACCACGCGCGCATTGAGCGTCATACCGGATTTGAGTTGCCCCAGAGACGTTTTCTTCTCGAGGCTCAGGCTGAGACGATTCGCTCTCTGGTCCGCGTTCAGGACCCAGACCTGGATCTCGTCGCCTCTCTTGATCTTGTTTTCTTGCCCAGCTCTCTGGATCTCAGAGATGTGGACCAAGCCATCACGGTCAACACCAACGTCCACGAACGCGCCCAGCGTCATGACGTTGACGACTCTGCCGGCGAGCTGCATCCCTGCTCGCAGGTCTGCCAAGGTGGGGAGGTGCTCTTTGACCCCCGCAGATGTCTCCACAGCAATCGTCTCCATTGGTGACTGTTCTTCGGCTGTCGCGGGAGGCTCTGTGCTGTTTTCTGGGGGCTTGGCTTCTGATGGTGAGGGGGCTTCGGTCGTGGTTTCTGCTTCTACCGCCTGTAAAGGGATCTCTTCATTGGGCTGATCGACAGTCATGATTCCTCCAAAACGTGGATAGGATATGTCATTGTGAGTATGAGGGAAGAGGGCTGTTGTCGGGGTCTGATGCTTGGAGTGCTTGCCGCCATCGGGACTACCTTTGAGTCCTTTGATCCCTGCTCCTAAGTATTATGGTCAAAAGCTCTCGAATGTCAAATCATGGCTTTGAGTGTGTCAAAGAAAAGTCCGGAAGTCTATTATGTGTAGGAGGTACACCGGGTTCTATACCGTTCTGCATCATATTACAGGTCCCTGTTACCTCGCCGAAGCTTTCCGAAGTCTGGCGAGTAAGGATCCTGCAGTGGCGTATCATTTGTGCCTATCCTCCCACGAGGGCACTTCCTCGTTCACGCTGTGGAGGAAGACGAAGACACTGGTGGGGCCGACACTGTGGAAGAGGTCACAAAGGATCTCACGTCGCTGTGCATAGCTGAGATCATCGAGGGAGCGGAGGTACTCGAAGAAGGATCCGTGCTCAAATGTGATCTCTTGCATGACCTGCGCGTTATACACGGTGGCCTCTATCTTGCGTCCGTTGCGCACGATACCTGGATCTGACAGTAGGCGATCGAGGTCGATCTCGTCGTACGAAGCGACGGCCTGGATGTCGAAGTCGTCGAAGGCCACGCGGAAGTGGGGCCATTTGTCGTGAATGACTCTCCAGCCAAAGCCCGCTCTGAAAAGTGCCTTCGTCAATTCCTCGAAGTAGCCGCTGTCGTCGACTGGCCGTTTGCGCGGTGGAATCTCAATCCCTTGGTGGCTCATTTCAAGCTCCTTCTTGGTAGCTTCATGTCCTTCTCTCCTTCCCGCAGGAGCGATCCTGGAGGGGAACCCTGGGCAAGCATTTGGTTGCCTGGTCCTCTTGTGACTCCGGAAGCAAGAAGTCTTTCAGGCAGTCAGTAGTATAGTGAGGGAAAAGGGAATGGGCAAGCCGCGATCAGACAATATGAGATAAACCGCTCGGTGAATGAATATCACCGGCTGAAACTGAGAAGTCCCATCAGGGACTGGTCTGTGCATCGGGATTCAGTGCCTGCGGGCACGCTCTAGATTCGGATTAAGATTCAGACAGGGCTTTCAACCCCTGGCTTCTCTTATCTCAATTCGCCTGAGCCGCGATGTCGCGTCTTGAGTTCTCATGGAACTTCACGTATAATGGGGATACTGGCAGCCGGCCCCATATGGCTGTACTACCTCTCGTGTGTCAAGTAGCCGTCTCTGGAAAGAGAAGGGGGTGTGGAAATGAAGAAGAAACTACTGGCCTCGGCTATCGTGTTGCTTCTGGCGAGTCTTGTTTCTGGTTGCACGGTTTTCCTGGAGCCGCAGACAAAAGGCACTCTGACCGCTGTAGCGTGGGAACAGATAGTGACCAAGACACCTTTCTTGGCCGGAGTGATAGAGGAAGATACGCCTGTGCCGGTGGCTACCACTCGGCCGGCGGCTACCACTCAGCCGACGGCTACGTTGGTCCCCGCGGCAATAGCGACTGATACACCGATGCCTTCCCCGTCGCCAGCACCGATCGCAGCGGGCGAGTTCGATGTGATAGTCTTTGCTCTGGATGACGCTGCGAGTACTCAGCTCTACCCATCCGGGTACGCTTTCCCTGCGGGCACAAAGGTGGTGTATGCCCACTGGCGCTATCATGACATGGGTGATGGGAGTCGCTATCGTGCTATATGGTATCGGGATGGTGCGCCCATTGAGATGGTGGAAGGGGGCTGGGATGTGTCCGTCCTGCGATCGGACGGGTGGGCACAATTCCTTACTCTGGAGCGTGCCGAGGGCCTCGAATCAGGCCAGTATAGCTTGGAGCTGTACATCGCCGAGCGCCTGGAGCAGAAAGCGGAGTTCAGCCTACCTATGACCGCCCCGGCCCCGTCACCGACGAACACCCTTCTGCCTACCAGCACTTCTCTGCCTACCAGCACTGCTCTGCCTACCAGCACTTCTCCGCCTACCAGCACTTCTCCGCCTACCAGCACTTCTCCGCCTATCAGCACTTCTCCGCCTACCAGCACTTCTCTGCCTACCAGTACTTCTCTGCCTACCAGCACTTCTCTGCCTACCAGTACTTCTCTGCCTACCAGCACTTCTCTGCCTACCAGTACTTCTCTGCCTACCAGCACTTCTCT
>Ga0075114_10000965_pt1 | contig 16411 bp, 15 predicted proteins | sample AntAceMetag02UKM_FD_69784 | JGI IMG/M metagenome (GOLD analysis project Ga0075114, IMG submission 69784) | Saline lake microbial communities from Ace Lake, Antarctica - Antarctic Ace Lake Metagenome 02UKM | ecosystem: Environmental > Aquatic > Non-marine Saline and Alkaline > Saline | place... | reverse complement strand
TTTAAGCCATTTTCTCGCCCATGGGTCATCCACATGAATACCCAATTTTTCAGTATGATAATCTCGGCATTCTGCGGTCCATAATTTATTTGTCCAGGTATCAACAACCACCTCTTCCCATAGGTCTTGGTCGCTAGGCAGTGGTGGTTGGTCAGCGGCGAAATACTCACTGCGCTGGCTTGGGCAATACTTGGAAGGTTCAGTTCCAGAGACAGAGCAGATCACACGCTCGATGATTCCTGCCGGTCTTGAAAAAGCAGTGGGGTTTCCTCCTGTCAATTGTTGGATTCCCTGTTGCATCACTTCGGCCCAGATAGGCGCTGCGCCGCTTAGTCCCGTTGTATCCTGCATGGGTGTGTAGTCTGCATTGCCAACCCAGACGCCTACTGCGAGATCAGGAGTATAACCGAGGGTCCAATTATCCCGAAAATCATTTGTAGTACCAGTCTTGGCGGCCGCTTTGAATGGCAAGTTGATCACCGGGCTGGTACCAAATCCAGGAATACGGGCATTGGTATCAGAAAGGATCGATGAGATCAGGAAAGCGTGTTCAGCACGAATGACCTGTTCACCAGCTGGCTGCTTATATTCATAGATCAGATTTCCTTGATAGTCCTCAATCCGGGTGATAGCCACTGGCGGTACCTGCCTGCCCCCATTTGCAAATGTTGCATAGACACCCGTCAGGTCCAGTAATGTCACATCTCCCCCTCCCAGGGTTAGAGCAAGACCATAATCATTCCTTGTCAATGTTGATATTCCCAAACGCTGGGCGAATGGGATTAATCCCTCTTCTTTTTCTGTTTCCGGATCATCATAAATGCCTACAAAATCAAGAGTTTTTACAGCAGGAATATTATAGGAATTTGCCAGGGCTGTACGCACAGTGACCGGACCATGGAATCTTTCATCATAATTGACCGGTTCATAGGGATCCCGAGGATCATTGGGGTCCCCGGAAGGAGGAAATTCCGAGGGTACATCCCAGATCAATGTTGCCGGAGTCCAACCTTTTTCAAAAGCTGCTACATAAGTAAGTGGTTTTATGGAAGATCCTGGCTGGCGGGGGCTGACCGACATATTGATCTCACCCTGGATATCCTTATTATCAAAATCGGCCGAACCAACCATGGCTAGGATCTCTCCAGTATTAGGCTGAAGGGCGATCAAAGCCCCGTTGGTGACATGTTTTGCTTCCAGGAATCCCACTTGTTCTTTGACAATAGACTGGGCAATATCCTGCAGCTCCGGATCAAGGGTCGTATATACCGTGAATCCTGAGCGGTATATAGTTTGCGGATCATAAGTGTTTTCAAGGATGGAAGTGATGTAATAGACCCAGTGGGGATGGTGCATTTCCCAGGTAGGTGCCTGAAAATCATAATATTTGATCTCGTCCGCCGCAGAAGTGGCTTCGCCTGGTCCAACGCAAATGGGCTGCTGATTGTTGCTAACATGGATACAACCCTGTTCCAGGCTGGTTTGGTACATCAAAACCAACACACTTTCCTGTCGTCTTAAGGTTGTTTCCCGATTGGTATAAATATCATAAATTGCAGGAAGCTGCGGTAAGCCAGCCAGGAAAGAGGCTTGCCCCAGGGTTAGGTATTTCGCCGATGTATTGAAATAAGTCTGTGAAGCCGCTTCAACACCATAGGCCAAATTTCCAAAATTGATCTCGTTCAGGTAGAGCTCAAGGATCTCATCCTTGCTGTATTGGCGAGTGATTTCGGCTGCCAGAATAGCTTCCCTCAATTTCCGGGTGTAAGTTCGGCTGACCTGTTCTTCTGGTGCGAGAACCAGCAATTTTGTCAGTTGCTGGGTGATGGTTGAAGCTCCCGATACAATCTGGTCGCTGATCAAGTTGTAATAGAAAGACCGGGCGATTGCCATCACATCATAACCAGGATGGCTGTAGAAATTAGAGTCTTCTGTAGCTATCGTCGCTGCAACCAGGAAGGGTGAAATCTCATCCAGGGAGACATAGGTTCTTTTACCCGCGTTGGGATCAACGAGCTCATAAAGAATATTGCCTTCCCTATCCAAAATACGGGTTGTTTCAAATTGCGCTGCCTGTTCTCGTAAGTCTTGAACTTCAGGCAGTGTAGATGCGATCCGATTGTAATAATAAACGGCAAGGGATCCACCAATGATTGCCATGATAATTCCGATGACCAGGCCAATCACCAGCATACGCAGGGCACATCCCCAACCCTGCCCTCTCGACAGACTACCAGGACCACTGGTATTCCACCACATGACGAGTTTTGACTGGGGTTGAACAGGGACAGTCGTTGTTCTTGTTCTTTTAATAGATGAGGGAGAGGTCCTTCCAAGAGAAGGAGGTTCATCAATCCGCCGCGGTAAGGGCATCCCACGTTCGTCTAGAGCAGGAGGAGGAGTGAATGGAGTTGATCCCAAAGAAGGCGGCGGGGTGTCATCCAGCGGGGATCGCTTCTGTGGGGCAGGTTTTTCAGAAGCTGCTTCCTGCTTGTCTTTTCCTGGTTGGAATTCCCCTGGTAAGTGGGCTTGTGTCCGCTGATAAGATACAGGTCTTCTTCTAGCAGAGCCAATCGCCCTATTCAGGGAACTATCCCCCTCGGGAGGTGAATCTTTCTCAGAAAGTTTATCTGAAGAGAGGTCAAAAGCATCCTTTTTGGGATGTTCTTCAGAGTTTTTTGATCTGTTTACCGGATTATTTGCGCGATCTTTTGGATCTTGGGAATTTTCTGAGTCATTCATAATATTCGGACAGCGATAAATTGTCCGTAATCTAATCTCCTCGTTCTGGAGGTATTCTAGCATAAATTAGGGATTCCAACCCCTCCACGGAGTAAGATATCAGTCCAAAAGCACCGTTATAAAGAAGGTGATTGACTGGTTTCCAACCTGACCTTAGAATAGTTAATATGGAATCCAGGACCTGGAGTAGTCCTCTTCCGGAGAAATTTCTCCTGGGAGGTGAACAACGTTTCTTTTCAAAACAACCGCAGCTCAATCAAGGTTGGATTTTGCGCCAAACTACAGACACGCCTCCAATCCCAGCGGTGGAACTACTACAGGAGATTCCGGGAATAAACTTCCGGCTTTTTCCCCGCTTCAATGAGACCTCCCAGCCCCAGATCGAACCCTTAAATTTCGACCCAATTCCCCGTTTAGTGAGTTTCTCATGGGATTGGATCGAATTCATATATCAACCTAAAAAGAATTTGGAAGTCAAATCTATCTATTGGTCCCCTGATTCAGGGGTGATTTGTGGGGAAAGTTGGATTAAAAATCGCACGGACCAAAAAATGGTTATTTTTCTAGACTTGGTCTGTATACTGCAATCTCAAGCGGGGGGAAACCAGATCACTCTTGAGAAAATAAACGGTCGCCCTATTCTGACGGGAAGCCTTGAAGCTCAAAACTTGGTTCTGTTTTTGTCTGGTAATCCAAACTTCAAAGAAGATCCATCTCCTTATCTTCAAACTAAGCTCTCATTAGAACCAAATTGTACAGAAAAAGTCCACTGGATATGCATAAAATCAGATACAAAAGAAGTAGCTCAGGATCTTTTGGAAAACGTCCTTCAGCTGGATTGGTCAGGAGAAATCTCTCACCGAAAAGTTGCCCTCCAAAGCCAGTTAGAGATCACCACCGGAGATCCAAATTGGGATTTCGTCCTGGCCCTTTCCCAAAAACAAAGCCTGTTGAGATACCATCAGCTTATCTCCCAGGATAAACTCAAAGTCCCACCCAGGGTAGACTTAACTCCAATTCAGGCGTTGTTGCTGCTTCAATCACTCGAAAACCAGACTTCTGATACGGTAAAGAATATCCTCGATCTGGTTTTCAATCCAAGTATTCAACCTGCTACAGCAAAAGAAAATTCAGAACATGATTATAGCCCGCCCCTTCTAGCTGCAGAGCTGCTATGGCAAATCCATCAATGGGGGCTTTCTAGTGATATCTGGTCTAGTTATCTTGAAAAAGCAGCAGGATGGTTAGAAGATTGGTTCTCACCCGGTCTGGACAGGGACGCAGATGGTATTCCTGAGTTAGAACATCCACGGATAATGGATTTGGCTGGATCAGGTCCTGCTGCCGAGATGCCTTCTGCAAACCGTTTTATGCCCTATCCTTACCTGGAATCGCCCGGACTGGGTGCCCTAATATACAATGATCTCTGCAAGATAGATAATCTACTTCAAATATCCGGGGGTAATTCTGATTATCTCATCCAAGAAAGGAAAGGAACCCTCTTCAAATTCCTTCAGGAATCTTGGAATTCGGAGTATAGTGAATTTCAAAACCGGGACAGCCACAGTCATGAAGTTGTTGATGGATTCAACATTTTCGAAAACCTACAGCCAGGATTGAATATCCTTAGGACTGATTTTCAACAACCTACTCGGATTGGGGTCCTCCATCACAGACCAGCAGCAGATCATACTCCAGGGGTATTCAGCGTCATATGTCACGGACTGGATTGGCTTGGAAATTACCGTATTGAAGAACTTCAATCAGCAGATTTTACCTGGGGAGATGGGATTGATTGGGGGCTTTCCGAAAGTGTTTATTTAAAACTTGATTATTGCATTCTAAAAGAAGATGATCTGAAAGGCCATATCAACCTGATCGCCCCTACTACTTCTGGCAAAGATATCACCCAAACTCTTCCCCTCTGGGCAGGGGTCCTGCCCGATGATCAAACTCGGGAAATTTTTGAGAATGTATTACTTGATCCGGACCGATTCTGGTCCCCTTACGGATTCTGTTCTCCCGCTAATTCTGGAGAGTCAACTGTGCACCTCTTCTGGAATCTGCTCCTTGGGCAATCTTTACTAAAACTTGGAAAGAGTGATATGGCAGCAGAATTGATCGGACGCTGGATGGCTGCTATTATTCCTGTTCTTAACCGATCAGGAAGTTTTTTTCCGGGTTATGGGGTCAATACAGGACAGGGAATGGGAGCAGAAGATAGCCTAGAATCCCTTTTCCCGGTGAAATTCTTTCTCGAGGTGCTTGGAATAGGAATTCTTCAAGATAACCAACTCACCATAGAAGGAAGAAACCCTTTCCCTTGGCCTGTAACGCTGAGGTATAGAGATTTAGTAATTAGACGGGAAAAAAATCAAACGACCATCATCCGCCCAGGGAAGGACACTCTTACGCTGACAGGTCCGGAAAAATTCCAGCTCGATCTCATTTAATCGTTTTCGATAAACTTTTCAGCCTGGTAAATTTCCACATCCAAATGCTGATCCGTCCAAGCCGCCGGATCCAATCCCATTTTCATGCACAATCTCCCCAGAAATTGTTCGGGGGCAGGCAGCCCCTTCCAGACCTGAGGGAGAAAAGTGGCTCTTCTGAAGTTTTGCCGGAGAATCACCCCATCAATACCTGGTCGCAATTTATCCACCAGATCATCGTTGGTGGAATACTGCAATTTTTCTGGGGGTGTCAAACGGGAGACTTCTATTTTCAGATCAGGATACTCATCCAGTTTGAGCTCTGGAAATCGGGGATCATTAAATGCAGCCCCAACAGCTCTTTCCTGAACATCATTGATCAATGGTTGGGTTGCTTCTATGGACCCGATACATCCCCTTAAAACCCCATGCATGGTTAAAGTGACAAAACATGCCCCCTTTTTTGTTAAACTGGAAGGGTAATCGTCCAAATTAATGGGGGGATAAACTTCTCCGTTAAGGTGATTTTTAATTGCCTGGCGGGCTGTCTTGAGAAGAATCTGGCCTTCCTGGGGAGTGAGTTTTTTGGTCATAATCTTGCACCTTAGTAAAATAACAAAATAATTGAATCATGGACCATCTAGGGCAAAAATTGATAAAAATGATCGATTCTGCACGATTTTAAGTCCATTATAGGTCTGTTAAGGGTATCCTGGCTTTTATGTTTTCCTGTTTCTATACGAAAAGTACGGTAAAATTAAACTGGATTCCGGAATGCCTTTTACCAGTATTATAACGGAATGAAACCAAAAATAGATCCTCATGGAAGGCAACCCGCCAACGGAATGGTGAGTAAAACCACCAAAGGTATACTCAACGTATTGCTGGCTGCCATCCTCTCCGCTACATTATTTACCGCTCTGCCCGCCACGGGCATCGGGTTAAATTCATCCCCCTTACAATCTCTTAATGGCGGCATGGAGAGTGCCAACGCGGCAACTCCCCAACTAAGCCTGCATGTCGGATTGGTGGTTGGCCACTGGGGCCATGGCGATGATGTAGGCGCAGTCTGCTCCGAAAGCCTGGGTGGTTTCAAGGAAGTGGATATCAATTACACTATCGCTGATCTAACCCGCCAATATCTGGAGGCCGAAGGTATTCAGGTTGATATGTTAAAAGAGTTTGACTCCCACTTGGATGGCTACCAGAGTAATGCTCTGATCTCCATTCATGCTGATACTTGTGAGTACATTCCAGAATTGGGGACCGGGTTTAAAATTGCCGAAGCGGCGGATAACAAACGCCCCGAGCAGGCCGCCCGCTTGATGGCCTGTCTCAAAAACCGGTATGGCGAAGCCACTGGCTTGAGATATGATGACTACCGCATCACCGATGACATGACCAGCTATCATGCCTTTGGAGAGGTGGATCCTAATACTCCTGCAGTGATCATTGAAACTGGATATATGAATCAAGACCGGGAACTATTAACTCAAAATCCAGCCCTTGTCGCCCAAGGTATCACAGCTGGAATTATGTGTTTCCTGAACAGAGAAGTGATTTCACCGGAATAATTATGTCCCAAAAACTGCCAGAAGCAGCTTTCGAAGCATTAAATGAGGCCAAGTACGCCCTCAACAGAGGCGAACTTCAACGAGCCCGGCGCCTGGCGTTAAAAGCGGTCCAGCTAGCTCCAGATTTTGAAGAACCCTGGTTATACCTGGCCTCAGTCTCGTCACCAGAAGCCAGTATTTCATATCTAAAAAGAGCTCTGGAAATCAACCCTGCCAGCAACCAGGCTAAAAAGGGCATGCACTGGGCCATCCAACGTTTCAGAAAGGTAAATCCTGGACAAAAGCCTAAACGCGTCAAGCTGCCTATATCCATTGCTAAAGAAGCCCTGACTTCCAATAAGCCAGCCATTCTATCCTGGTCCACAATTGCCGTGATCCTGATTGGCGTGTTGTTGATCTGGCTCTGGACTCCGGATGGCTCTTTTGCCCTGCCCAATTTCCAGGCCACTGCCCAGACGACTTTGTCTGCCCAGGATAATGTTCGCAAGGTCACTTTCACACCCACACCGACCAATACACCAACTCCAACACCAACGCCGACCAACACACCCACTCCCACAATTACTCCAACTCCAAAACCAACTCCTATACCGAATACCTATCCGTCGTATATTAAATCGGTCCTGCCATCCGGTGTCTACCCGGATGAACGCTGGTTTGATATCAACCTATCCACCCAGCGCATGTACGCCTATGACGGCGATAAATTGATCAATACCTTTATAGTTTCCACCGGTCTCCCCGGGACACCAACCGTCACTGGACGTTTCCGGGTATACGTCAAATACACCTCAACATTAATGGCCGGCCCCGGTTATTATCTCCCCGGAGTGCAGTGGACAATGTACTTCTACGGTTCTTATGGCATTCATGGCACATACTGGCATAATAATTTCGGTTATCCCATGAGCCATGGCTGCGTAAATATGAGAAATGAAGATGCGGAATGGTCATTCAATTTTGGCAGCGTGGGAACACTTGTTAACATACATTATTAATCATGAACCAGAAATTCACTAGAAAGGACTTCTTAAATCTGAGCGGGTTGGGGATTGTCAGCCTTGTTGGCCGCCAATTAAACCCAGTCCTGAATCTCTACGCCGGCCAGCAGGGAAGAGTGATTTACGAGAAGATCTATACCCATAAAAATCCTTCCTTTGACAGTGAGCGCGTCCGGATCTATTGGAAAGATTCAGTCTTCCCGATCAGCAATGTAGAGCTTGGTTATGGCGAACCCGAACATAATCGGATCTGGTATAAAGCCGGAACAGAAGGATACGCCCACTCAGGGGGTGTCCAACCGGTCAGAACAGACCCGAATCCCGTAATCTATGATATTCCTGCCGTCGGGTTGTTGGCTGAGGTCACAGTCCCTTATTCAGATGCCCTCTGGACCCCTGGTGAACGGTATCACGTAGCTTACCGCTTTTATTACGAGACAACCCATTGGATCAAAGGCCTGATAAATGGACCTGACGGAATCCCGTACTATCACATCCTGGAAGATAAATGGGACCTGGATTATTATGTCCCCGCCGCTCATTTGCGGGTTATCCCTGAAAGCGAACTAAGCTTAATATCTCCCAATGTTCCCAGTATATTCAAACGCATCGAGGTCCATACTAAAACTCAAACAGTGATCGCATTTGAATATAATAAACCGGTATATATGGTTAAGGCAGCTACAGGTGCAGATTTTAGCACTGGTAAATACCTCACTCCTCCAGGTCATCACATCACAAATTACAAACGCCCTTCCCGGCATATGGCAGCCGGTAACCTGGCCTATAATGGCTATGACCTACCAGGAGTACCCTGGATCGTGTACATTACCGAAAGCGGAATTGCTTTCCACGGTACATACTGGCATAACGATTTCGGAAAAGCACGCAGTCACGGATGCATCAACCTTCCATCCAAAGCCTCCAAATGGTTCTACCGCTGGACTCTACCCAGTGTCCCTTACAATGAGCAATCTACCTACAATGCCTCCGGCACTCACGTAGACATATTCAAATAAACTACTTCGAACGGGTGAAATCAGCCCTCCAGGGGCAAATCCAGCGATTATATAAAAATCTTATTGTCCATAAGCTTCTGGCATTATACAATTTGAGGGTAAAGTTTAATTATTAGTTTAGGAGTGACTTGAGTTATGTCCACAGAACCCCTATTTGCCGGGCTGGTATTTGACGAGGACGACCAGCTAGCAGAAACCACATATATCGGTTCAGAGCCCTGTTATGTTGTAGATGACAATGGATTTAAAAGACACATCCCATCTGCGGATGTTGACCGACAGGTCTTAAACTTGATGAAAGACGGAATCGAAGGCCACGAGGATATCATCAGCGAACAGGCTGCGAAAATGACCGGGCAGGACGACATCTTTTCCCGGGCAGTTTTCCTGGAACAACTGAAGAATATCGATCGCCAGTTTGAGCAATTGATTGAGGAAGGCCTGCCGGAAGATGGCCGGGCCTATATGGGTATGACAGGATTTAAAATAGTCATCGACCATCACGGTGATGTTGTTGACCTGGAACAGCCCGGAATGATCGCTGAGGACGAATAGGCACTGTTATGGAAGAACCAGATATCATATCTGTAAACGAATTGGATTTCGAAGTCCAGGTACTGGTCTACTCGGATCGTATTCCGGTCCTTGTGAACTTCTGGGCCAACTGGGATGACGCCTGGAAACGGACCAAAGTTCAGCTGGAATCTCTCGTTCTGGAAAATACCGGACGTTTTCGCCTGGCCAATCTGGATGTGGATAAAAATCCCCTGCTGACCGGGCGTTACCAGGTTCATACTGTCCCAACTCTAAAAACCTTCCAAAATGGAATGGTCACTCACCAACTGGAAGGCCTACAAACCAATTTACAGCTGATCGACTATGTCAGGAGCTTTGCCCCCGGGCCTGAAAATCTATTGCTGGAAAAAGCTGCCAGTTATCTGGACTCCAACCGCTACGAAGATGTGGAAGACACTTGCCTGGAAGTATTGGAAGATGACCCGGGAAATCCTGGCGCCAAGCTGCTGCTAGCCAAAAGCTTGATCTGGCAGGGAGAATACCTGGAGGCGTTAACCATCATCCACCATTTCCCAACCAGCACCGAGTACCAGGGGGCAGAGAGATTAATCCCCTTGGTCGAAGGGCTGCTTAAGGAGTTCGATCCCGAGCTGCAAAGCGAAAATCCTCTTGATCCTCATTATTACCGATCCCTGCATTTAATTCAGATTGGGAATATCGAAGCGGCCCTGGATGGAATGCTGGAAATCCTCAAACAGGATAAGAGTTATCGTAGTGGACAGCCAAGAAAGATCATCCTGGGAGTTTTTGAATTGTTGGGGAATGACCATCCCCTGGTAATTGACTACCGCGCCCAATTGGCAAACGCTCTTTTCTAATCCCTCTTTTTAGAATATACCTTGACCCTATCCGAAGGATGGGTACAATTAAGGGTAGAGTTTGGGGCGGTGGCGGAATTGGCAGACGCAGGGGACTTAAAATCCCCCGGTTCAAACCATGTGGGTTCAAGTCCCACTCGCCCTACTCTATCTTTATAGGGAAATTCCCCTCAGGAATCCCCCTATAAAACAAGAAAAGCCTGCACCGCTGCAGGCTTTTTCTTTTCTCTTCAATCCTCACGTGCAATTGACGTGCAATTCAAACCGCATTTTTTTGTGGTGTTCCATTATCAGAATAATCCCTCTATTAGGATTAACAGGATAGATTTATCTCCTATCAACTGATTCTAAAAATGCTTTCTATCTCAATTCCGGCTAGATGGAACTAGACACTATCAAATAAATTACCTCACATACTCCATCCAAACGATATCTCCGGGCAGTTGAATTAATCTGGCGTTAAGGCCGACTGTTGCCGTCTCCACCCCAGTAAAATTATTTGTAGATATCCAATCTGAAGTCGAAACATTCCCATACACATTTACCCACATATCTTCTTGCAACCGATCATCTGTCATATTCAGGTTATCCAAACCTACAGCAATCCTTGCTGAGTAATTTCCAATATACATTGAAAAAAGTTGATCCTCTAAATTCAAATCGCTTATTAGACCTTTGATATATACACACTCTCCTTCGTGTTCTTTGGCATACGCAACTTCTGAAAGCTCTACCCATTCAATAGGTTTACAACCAACTAAAATATCCGACTTTCTTTGTTTGTATTCGCTTGTTGCCTTCAAGCTTAAGGCAATAGCAGTTTCCGTTACATTAAGAGGAAGAAGGGTCTCAGTTGGTGTCTGGGTTGGAGTCTTAGTATTTGTAGGCGATGGCGTATCAGAAGGAGTAACCGTAAGAGTTGCAGTAGCAAGTTTTGTCGGCTCATCTTCAATCACCACGGATTCTTCCACTTGAGATGGTGTTTCCTCTGTATCAAGATCAGTAAACAAGATTGGTGTAGAGACACACAAACACGCCACCACAATGAGCAGCCAAAGAGGTATTGCTAGTTTCCCTAGCTTCAATGATCTCTTCAGAAATTTTTTCTTTTCTTTGCCCTCTTTTTCCTTTGCCACAATAGGTTCTGGGATTCTTACATCATCAGTGAGTGATCTACCACAGTGTTTACACACTATAGCCGCATCCTTGATATCTTCAGCGCAAAACGGACATTGTTTCATCAAATACTCCTTATAGAAATTTCAATCCTATTCTGAGTGTAACTAATTTTGTTGATACGTCAAGGAGTCGGAATAATATTCATACTGACCTATCATAACTGTCTAGTGATTTATAGTTGGGATCAATATTTACCAAGTTTTCTACACCCATCTTCAAATCCACCGAGATGGGTGTTGTAATCTCATCCATCAGCTCAGCAATCCCCTCCTGCATCTGGGGGATCAAGTGCCCGTAGATATTCATGGTGGTGCTGGGCTTGGAATGACCCAGGCGCTTGGAGACCACAAAAGGTGCACAGCCGTTGTTAAGCATCAGAGAAGCTGCCGTATGCCTTAGATCATGGAAACGCATATTCTCCAACCCTGCCCGCTCCAGGAGCTCCTTGAACCGTTTTAACAGCCCAGAGGGACTCTGGACAGTGCCTATCGTGGTGGGGAAGATCAAATCCAGCTCCTCCCAGCGGATCCCCGCCACTTCTTTATTTAGCTGCTGCTTTTCGTAGTGTTTTCTAAGCATTTTCACCATCTCTTTCCCCAACAGAATGGTGCGAATCCCAGCCTCGGTTTTTGGCCGCTTGAAAACCATCCCCTCCCCTATAACTCTCTGAACCTGTCTCTTAACCTGGATCTCACTGCGTACCCAGCTCAGATCAGACCACTTCAACCCCAGGATCTCTCCCTGTCGCATGCCAGTCTTGATAGCCAAATGGTAGAGAGCTTCATCCATTTCCCCCATGATGGCTATAAGAAATGTACGGACCTGATCGGGCTGAAGGATCTTCATCTCTTTCTGTTGCAGTTTGGGTTTACGGGCATACCGGGCTGGATTGCTGGAGATATATCCACGCCGGACAGCATCTTTGAGACTCCGACTCAGCAAAGCATGGACATAAATGACATTCCTTTTACTCACACCATCCTGTTGGAGCTTCTGGTAAAGCTTCTCAATCTGTTCAATCTTCACATCCGCCAACAAGCGATTCCCGAGATAGGGATAAACATAATCCCTGGCCAGCTGCTCATAACGCTCTGCTGATTTCACGGCGATGTTGTTTCTGTGAACTGGAAGCCAGTCCTCAAGGTACTGTTTCAGTTTGAGTTGAGTTGCCTTGAAAGTTAGTCCTTTATCCTGGTCATTCTTAATAACCCGGATCCAGTTCTTACACTCTTGCATATTATCAAAAGTCTTGCTCTTCCGTCCGGTGTCCAGGCTAACTACAGCTCTCCACCTACCACCTTCCTGATAAATTGAACCTTCTCCCCATCCGCGTCTATTAGCCATATTTACCTCCATTCTGTAATAGATGAATGGGGCTATCCTGATTCGAATAGCCCCATTGATAATAGATAAGTTCTATAAACTCTTGTTCTCAAGGTATAGCAGCAGATCATCCAACTTCACCCGCACCGCCCTGCCAAAGCGGATTGAGGGTATTTCCCCCATTTTGATCATCTTGTAAATTGCGGATTTGCTGAGCTTCAGCATCTCTGCAATCTCAGGAACGTTCAGATATGTTGGTACACAAACAAACTCAGTTATACGCTCAGGAGTTCTCATAACGCACCTCAATGCAGTTCAATCATTAGTTCATATCAACAGACTCCTTGGTATAGTTTGGTATGGTTTGGTTTTAAGATACAGAATTGACAAAGACTAAATCACTGTTCTGAGAAGAAATAGAAGTATTTCCACTCAGATACAAGAAGGATGAATGAGAAGGTAATCAATCTATTCATCTTCATTTGTCAGCCACCCGTGTTCTTGAGCATGCACAATCCCATTATCCGCTAAAGCAATTGTTGCCTCCTCTCTTTTTCCCCCTACATCTGCTCTAGTAAGGAATCCGTCTTTCTGCAATTCACCGATAGCATTTGTAATCGTTCCTCCAGCATAAGTTTTTGCAACGACGAAACTAGATATGATGTCTTGCTTGAACGTTGGTCCATGATCTGCAAGATATTTGAGAACAGCGTTTTTTGATTTACTCAGTTTCACGGATGAAGAATTACCATCACTCTTTGATGTAACTAGCTGGAAAGAATCCTCTTCGAACTCGAGATAAGCAGCAAACTTCTTATCGGCGAAGAATCGTGCCTTATCAGTTTTGAATGTCAATTTCGATTCTGCCTTGTTGAGGTCGACTTTGAGAACCAGATCAGCATGGGATTCTATAACCGTGGATCCCCGTTGGCTCCCGTTTTTACCCGCATGGTGGATGACTACGACAGCAGCATTTGTCTCAACTGCAATCCGCTTGAGGTTATACATAATCGGATACATCTCATGCGCATTATTCTCATTAGCACCTCCAGATATATCGATCAACGCATCGAAAACAACAAAAGATATCTGATGACTCCAGATTTGATTGATTATTGCATTCACCAAGTTAGAATCTGTCATATCTATCTGATTTCTGATCATAAAGAACATACCAGGTATCTCATTACGACTAAGCCCTTTAGTTGTCTGACGATATTTGTTTGCCATTTCAGGTATGGAACCTTCTTCATCGATATAAAGGGTATTACCTTGAAAAAGGTTAAAATCAAGCCATTTTCTACCAGCGGCAATACAAGCACAAAGATGCAAACCCGCATGAGTTTTTCCAGTCTTTGATGATCCAAACAATATGGTCAAAGATCCACGGGGAATCAGCCCATTGATCACCCACGCCATGGGCTTTAGACTTGCTAGTAACTCTTCACCCGATAAAACTTCAACCGGAAAAACTGAAAATCCTGACGAAGATTCTTCATATCCAGTCAAAGCCAAGGTATCATCCGAAGCAAATCCAGGGCTGCCAGAATATATGTCTGTTTCATAACTCTCAACTCGGTTCGTCTTGTCTTGAGGGAAATAACTATTGTTCTCTAACATTTATAAATACTCCTTCCAGTTGGATCATCCAACTAGAACTATTTTGGATACAACGATGTATAACTCTTTCCGTTTATCTGAATTTACTATTGACATTTCACATAAGCACCTCCAGTCATAACTTGGAAACAAAAAAGGACGTCAACCAAACTGACAAGCCGAGTAGGCTTGCATTAGTTTGGTTGACGTCCTTAGTTTGTTTTGTATTTCGACCACTCGCTCTTAAGCGAATGATCATTATCCGTATTCTATCAGCATTGGTTTGGGCAGCAAGGGTTCCTGCATATGAAACATATTAGATTCACCCCTCCAACGTGGGAGAAAATCTCCATCTGTTGGAGAAAGCCTATCTCCTAAAATATCCATCAAAGTCCACATATAACTACACCCCCTTAAGGGGGTGTGTTATGTGATGTATTCTTGTTACCACTTTTTCATAAACACACCCCTGGACAGCATTCAATAGCAGATCGTCAAGTCCTGGATGCTGCTCAGGGGGATCATGAACGGTAGCCCTGCGAGTACACCCAGGGACTTGACCTGAGCCATCTGACAACCCCTGAGTTTGAACAAGGACAGGATCTGCACCCTTTCTGGAAAGCCAAAGACAACAATCTTCCCCCGGATTTCTCGCGGAGACCCGTACCAGGGGGGAATGATCTCCGGTAACCCCATCAAGGCCATCAGCTTTGTCACATTTTCAGTCATCCTGCCCTCCTTTCTCTTCTAAATCTTCCAGAGCGTTGATGATCTTGGCTGAGGTCCTCTGGATTCGCTCCAGATGGTTGAGGATCATCTCGGCATCGACACCAAACAAGGCGATATAGTTGTGGCTAGATAGATCCTCCAATCCGAGGAAATTTCCCACCACGTATGCCACTGCTTCAGCTTCCAATTCCACGACCTGCTTCTTTCGGGGGGTTTTCTCTCCCTGATGCATGAGTTCATGAGCCAGCTCATGGATCAGGGTTGAAGTACCAGCATCAGAATCCAGTTTAATCTTTCCCCCACTGCTAACTCCTTGAGTTTCTCCAGGCAGATCGACAATCTCCACCTCAATACCCTGAGAAACGGCATAACTTATCAGTTTAGCCGTGAGCTCGTCGTTCCTACCAGAACTGACCCAGTCTGGCGTTTCAGGGATGGGCTCTCCTTCCGTTTGAGAGATATCAAAGACATAAACTGTCCTGAATCCCGCCAGCATCTCCCTATCTTTTCCTGCCTGATCTTTTTCTTTCTTATAGATAGGCGCCAGGATAGGAATTCCCTGCTCCCCCTTCTTTACATACCTGCCCATATTGACCCAGTTCCGGTATCCTGCCACCATTCTGGCATCCGGTTTCCTAAGCAGTATCAACCAGATATTACGCATGCTGTATTGATGGAAGCGGGAGCAGAAATCCAGATAAGTTTGCATCTCCTCTGCTAATCGCGCTTGATCGGTAGCTTCTGCCAATTCTTTGATCTTGTCTTTCAGTGTGGCTTCCAGTACAGTTGATGTGATCTTAGTTTTCGCACACATATTCGGTCTCCTAAAATGAAAAAGAGGAGCAGTGTTGCAGCTGCTCCTCTCCTTGTCTCATTGCCTACCAGAGTCCCGCAGATTCGCGGCTGTCCTGATAAGAAGTAACCGGCTCTTCAGATCCATACTGCTCATTGAGCTCACGATCAGCATCCTTGAGGGAACCACCCAGCATAAGGATAAATTCCTCTATGGTGATCCACTGGTTAGATCTACCAGTTCCATGGCACTGGGGGCAGGCACTGTGACGTATCACACTCTCGCCTTTGGCGTTGGTACCTCCCTCATACGGCAGATAAGCTTTGCCCTGGCAGTAATCGCAGATGTTGATGACTTGAACTTGGGGTTTCATATTTATCTCCTTAAAACAAAAAACCCGGCAATGCCGGGCTGACTGGAATGGATTTTCTCCAACCGTTGGAGAAAACTGGAACTACAACACTGAGTTAGACCAGAACAGGGATAGTAAAGTTGATGCGAACCCCCTGTCAATTAGCACACGTAAATGTACCATCTAATTTCGGCAAGAATGTACCACCAAATTTCAGCAACAATGTACCACCTGTTTTCACCCATAATGTACCACCCAGTAAAATCTAAGAACT